>Ga0209717_1000049_pt1 | contig 150189 bp, 154 predicted proteins | sample AD_UKC048_MetaG_FD_184418 | JGI IMG/M metagenome (GOLD analysis project Ga0209717, IMG submission 184418) | Active sludge microbial communities of municipal wastewater-treating anaerobic digesters from USA - AD_UKC048_MetaG (SPAdes) (version 2) | ecosystem: Engineered > Bioreactor > Anaerobic... | reverse complement strand
TAAACCAATTTTTTGGTAAAGCCAGTTATCGGGGTGAGAAGCTAGACCTGAACTTAAGTACCTTATTTGTGAAAACTGACCTTGTGGGTAATGGTTTGTTGCCAAGTGAAGAATATGCCAGAGATCCCACCAGCGTATTCACCAGCCCAGATACTACCAAGAACAGGCTTGCACAATTCCAGTTCTCCAGCGCATTTCAGGTAAATGATAACTTTTCGATTACTGGGCAGGTTTACAGAAGAAATAGTAAGCGTCATCAAATAGGGGCGGATGTATTTACAGATTGGGATGAATTAAAAGGCGCAAAATTGGTGCCACCTGAGAACGATGGATACACATGTATGTTCAAGAGTACCCAAGGTGGCGACCATCCTAACTTATACGGCATCCCAGATTACTTGGTGATTCCAGTAAATCGCACCCTAGGAGAGAATATAGCGACAGTAGAAATTTTTAACGACTGGCTAAATAACAATGGCGTGGTGGATTTGGATGTTAAATATGCACCATTTAAGAATCTTGCATTGCCAGATAACTTTGTTGCGGGATTCAAAGACAATTTTAATAAGTCTAAGAATTTCTATGAACAGTTTTATTACAATCGAGGTAGTCTGGCAAACCCGCCACCTACAGGTGAAATTGACTTTGATGGAAGTGGATTCCCTCAGGCAGCAACCGCGTATGGCATGACAACATTTGGTGGTCCCCAAGCACTTGTTGGTGCTTTTGAATATTATCCCAATGAAAACATTTTGATGACCGCACCTGATAATGCATATTTTTCGGAAATAAGACCTAACGGCGATAAAATTCAACAAGTGGTCATATTTCTTGCACCTGTCAATAATGCTACATGTCGCGCCGACCCGAACGCTACACTAGATTTTCCGGGCCCATACAACACCCTTAATCCCAATACTGGTTTTCCCTATTTGATCGATGGATTTGCGTTTGGGGAGCCAGGATATGTTGAAGGAACGCCAACAGCCGTAATTACTGATAACCAAATTAACCAATTGGTCAATGGTGCATCCATTCAATTTAACTGGAATTTAGAGCAGCATAAATTTATGGTTGGTGCTTCAATTGATTCCGCCAATGCCGAGTATGCTAATACTCAGCAATTAGGATTTTTGAACGCTAACCGTAAAGCGTTTTTAGCGCCGGATTTGGCAAACCCACAATTTTCTGGTGCAGACACGCCCTTAGCGAATAACGATTTTAGTGGCAACAATATTACCAAGAGTGTTTATTTTAGCGAGACATGGTCGCCTACAGAGCAATGGCACTTTAATGCATCAGGACGATACAATGATACGCATGGAAAAAATAAAATTGCTGCCAGATACGGCTTTGGCGCATTTGGAATTGGAGATGCGGTAGCCGTTCCAGATGAATATGAAGTTTGTAAAACAGATGAAGAATGCTTAATCCCCAGAAACTACAGACCACTTAATACAATTAATCAAAGAGTGCTGGATCCTGCGGAAACAGAAAAGTTTAGTTATTACTCATTTAACCCATCGTTAGGAGTCACTTGGCAAGCCAAAGAAAACTTAAATCTATTTGCTAACTGGGCTAAGGGTACGCGCACTCCTAGTGTTATTGAATTAGGTTGTGCCTTTGATAAAACTCCAACCAACCCTGTTGCCTACACTGATGCTTTTGGTAATTTTCATCCACAAGACCTTACGCCTAAAAGTATTTCTGAGAATAGATCATGCTCACTCCCAACAGCACTTTCGGGCGACCCATACCTTCCGCAGATTAAATCGACTTCTTATGATGTTGGCGCACGCGGCAGCATTGGCGAGAACTTACAATGGAACCTAGGTGCTTACCAGACCGATTTAAAAGATGATATCTATTTTATTACTGCAGGTAATCAGCAAGGGTTTTTTGACACTATTGGTAAAACCCGCCGCCGTGGGTTAGAAGCAGGCATTTCTGTCAAGCAGGATAAGTTAAGTGTTGGTTTTAATTACAGCCTTACGGATGCTACCTTTCAGGATAATTTTTTAATGTTGAGCGCAGATAACAGTAGTTCTTTTGCATTAGATGGTTATGGGTCGGGTGTGATTCAGGTGGAAAAAGGTAACCGTATGCCAGGTGTGCCACTACATAACTTGAACGCCAGTATAAGCTATGAAATGACAGATAAATGGACGGTTGGTTTAAGTTCAGTAGTGCATTCCGAGAGCTTTGTGCGCGGCAATGAGAACAACAAGCACCGAGTTGGTGTGGCGCAAGCACGTACTTTTGTTGACCCAGTGCTAGGTCCTATTACAGTGTACCGTCAACCTTCAACTAACCCTGGCAAGGTGCCAGGCTATGCTACCTTTAACTTTCAGACCAGCTACAAGTTCAACAAGGAATGGACAGCCAGTATGCTGATTAACAATGTGTTTGATAAAGAATACTTTAGCGCAGGCAGGCTAGGACGTAACCCGTTCTCACCCAGTATCAACGGCGCGATTGGCCCAGATGGCTATAACCATAACTCAGGCGATTGGCTAAGCACTAACTTTATTGCCCCCAGTGCACCTAGGGGAATTTGGTTTAGCTTGAATTGGCAGTTTGCACCGGAGAAGAAAAAAGTCAGTACCGACGATGCAGCCACCGCAATCGAGCCTGCTGAAGTGAAACAAGCCAATGAATTAGAGCGCAACTATCAACCATTGCCTCCCCCGCTGAATCGCTACCAAGGGTTACCAAAGGTGGAGGAGTAAATGTTGTTTGGTTATTCTGAGTGTTTAGCTGAAGCTCAGCAGGACCAATGTTTTTGGGAGCCTAGCCGCTATTGCCTTGTCCTTACCCCCGTGGCAAGCAAAACTGCTTTCGCACCCACTTCTCTTGGCTTGCTCTAAATTTCTCCCAAGCCAAGAGAAGCCTTATTAGCAAGTAAAGATGGATGCGTTAAAAAGCACCCAATATTACCTAACAATATGACAGTTAAGCATCACACCCAACCACCGTCAGCTGAACTTGATCACATTTTGCAAGAGGTAAAACAACATGGCTTTTATGTTACCAAGCTCAATGAGTTTTTACCTGAAATTCAAACTACAGAAGAACGGATGTATCTCATATGCATTATCGCCAAACAAGCACACCTGAATGCAAGCTTTAATTTGGATAAAAATTTGTGTGTGCTAGAGCAAATTAATAAGAACGAGGCTAATTAGAAAAGATGTATGGTAAGTAACATAGAGTGTCTGCTAAACAATAGTATGTCGTAATCAATTTAATTTATTGAGAGGCAGCTATGGGGATTTCTGAGACGTTGCTTGTGCGTTTTTTGGTAGCAAAAAAGGACGCTGATGCGTCCTTAATTCAAGCTAACTATTATTTAGTTCACTTTATCTTTAAGCGTTTTGCCTGCTTTAAACACAGGGGCGTTTTTAGCAGCGATTTGGATTTCCTTACCCGTAGCTGGATTGCGGCCGGTACGAGCAGGTTTTTTGTTGACTTGGAAGGTGCCAAAGCCAACTAGCGCAACATTGTCACCTGCTTTTAATCGATCACCGACAGTGGTGATAAACGCTTCCAGTACACGACCAGCATCGGCTTGGGTGACGCCTGATAGACTAGCTAAGTTGGCGATAAGTTCTGATTTGTTCATAAGTGTCCTTTAAAAATACTTCAGTTAATAAAACGTTCAAACACAATAGTCGACGCGTGGTCACGCGTCAATATCATTTAGCTATCGCACGTTGAGAGCAATACCTGTTTGCTATGATTTCATCAAGCGCATTTGTTTTCAACATAAAACTTTTGTCCATTCTCGCTAATGCAGCCAATTGAATTAGCACATTTGGCTCAGGATCAAAAGCCTCTTGAAATTTAGTAAAATTCACAGTAAAAGAATAAGTTCTAAACTAATTATACTTTAACAGCTTTAGCCAAAGCTCTTGCATCCCATAAAGCATGGTGCCTAATTGCCAATGGCTGATATTCAAAATACTTTTCAATCCGGTCTGCGATGATATAGCCGCCGACGTTCAACGGTTTCTTGTTTAGGCATTCTGGCCAGCAATGATGCTTAAGTAGCAGGTGTTCAATTAGCGCGAAGTCATAACCCGGTGCATCACATGCCAGTTTCACAGGCTCACCTAAATTTTGTAGCCATTGATTTAAATTTTTTGCTGCTTGCGCGGTTTTTAGGCCATATTTGGCATTATTTAAATGCGGCAACACTGTCTCATGGACAAAGCTTGAGCATTCCTTAATTTCATAATGGTCAGTTAACTCAAAATATAACTCTTTGCCGAACTCCGTCACGAAGCCTACTGATATTAATTTAATATCAGTCACAATGCCCAGCAAACCTGTAAATTCTGTATCAAAATAAACTTTCATTCGTATTGCATCTCCATCAGTTCTGCATTTAACTCTGCCTGCACCACTTTACCGCCAAGCACATTTTCTTTTTCAGTCAACACTAAAGGGTAACGATGATTATCTGGCCATTCATTAGCTTTGTAGCCTGAAAACAAGTCATCGATTGCTAGCTAGTTTTTAATGCCATTTCTGCTAACGTACTAATTAATTTGCTCACAGCGGCTCATACTAGTGCCATAAAGGTCTTAATTATTAGCTTAGGGTTTCTAATTTAGTTAGCCACTCAAGTATCTCATGTTCCTTCCAAACCACCCTCCTGGGGCCTATTTTTAAACTTTCTGGAAAGTTCCGATCCTGAATGTATTTATAAATCGTCGATCGTGACAAAGTCGTCAAATTTATTACATCCCGAATAGTTAAAAGCTTCATTATTTACTCCAATTGGTATTAACTTAAAATAATGATAGATCAAATATTTGAAGATATTAACCGTTACAAGTGACCATTATTTTGAAAAAGAGGGGGGTTAAAAAATATTAAAGTTAAAAATTAGATTTTAAATTTACAATTAAAAGAAAATTATTGATACTATTGAAGAACAAGTCGTATCTATTTTTATATTTAAATGTGTTTGCAACTCTAGTAATTTCAGTTAGATTTAAGTAGAATGCGGACTCTTCGAAACTTCGGAGAAGAATGATTGTTAGGTTTACTTTAACAATTGTGAGTAAGATTGTGAGTAAGTGTTAATTTGGATTGTTATTAAAGCCAATAAATATAATGCTTACAAGGAGGCGGGGGAATCCCTCGCTCTCCGCCAAAGATTTACTTCTAAAAGCGTAGTTAGTTCTTTTAGAAACAAGCAGTATCACGTATAATGCCGCGCATGCGCCCGTAGCTCAGCTGGATAGAGTACTTGGCTACGAACCAAGGGGTCAGGAGTTCGAATCTCTTCGGGCGCACCAAAATTAAAAAGAGCTAGCTATTGCTAGCTCTTTTTTTATCTAATTCACTGTCATTAGTATTTTTTTGTTGCAATAGTTTTGCGGTAACTAGACCGTTAAGTATGCCAAAAAATAACGCTGATGCAGCAAATATGGGTACTAAGTAGCTAATCCCAGCATGTGGTATCAGCCATAATCGGACCATGATCAGCTGACCTGCAATATGCCCAAACGCCGCCAAAATGCTTAAGCTGATAACGCTAAAGTAACGTTTGGGCAGATGTGATGCGAGCCAAAGTACAGCGAGACTAAGCAGTGCACCATTTAAACTTAACAAAAAGGTAGGGGATAAAAACTGCCCGAGTAGCAAACTGCTGGCAAATACCCGCAGGATGCTAACCCACGCTGCTGTGGCAAAGCCGTATTGTGTCAGCACGTATAAGGTAACAATATTGGCTATACCAGGTTTTACGCCAGGTAGTGGCGATGGAATTAATGCTTCTACCATATGTAATGTAATGGCAATGGCAGCCAGTTTGGCCACTTGGTGGTCTTCGGCAGTTGTTTTAATGTGGGTTAAATGCCTAGACATGTTAATTAATAATTAAGCGAATCGTAGGGCTTATTTTCGCCTAGCAACTCTAAAGCAATTTGGTTGGGCAGACAAACTGCGACTTGCCCAGCAAGTGTGAGCCAGCCTTGATGGATGCAATATTGGTTTTTGCACGGTGACTGTGCAAACCGTGCTTGACCATTGGCAATGCTGATAATTGCTTCGCCAGTCGAGCCGTGAATATGGATATCGCGCTGTTGGTTTAAGCTGTAAGTGCCATAAATTTTATCTCCTAACCTAATTTGCACTTTTGCGGCTTGTTCGTGACTCCACAAAGTCTGAAATAGCCAAATTACACACGCCAAACTGATAAGCGCAACCAGCCAATCGCCGATGCGTAAATATTGCTGAAGTGATTTAATCAATGGCTTTAAATTGGACATTTGGAATCAACCAGTGAATTTTACCAGCCAGTTTTTTTGAGACAAAAATCTGTGCGTTCGCATCAATCACCATAAAATCATCTATGCCAAATGCAGCGGCAGCTAACTTTCTATTTTTAGGAGTTTCAATGAAAATAGGCTTAGAGGTGACGTCAGATAATACACCTGCTTGCGATTGATTGATAGCTTGTGGTGGCACCAAAACCGTCACTGATTGCGTATCTTGCGCAGGGTAGCCTGTACGCGGATCAATAATATGGCAATAACGCTTATCACCCAGCATAAAATAGCGCTGATAATCGCCAGAAGTGCCTACCGCCCAACCATCAGCTAAATCAATCGTAGCGATAGCAGTGGGTTGGCGCGGATGCTGAATGCCCACCCGCCAAGTGGCATCACCATGTTTTCCCAGTGCAATGACGTTGCCGCCGATGTTAATGAGCGCATTTTTAACACCTTGTTTGCGTAAGTAATTGGCCGCTGTATCCAGCGCGTAACCTTTGGCATAGCCGCCTAAATCAAGCTTTACTGTTGGATTTTTGCTGTAAACGGTATTATTATCAATGACAATATCGGTCATGCGCGGCTGCGCGTGGATAAGATTTTTAATCTCAGCTTCGTTTATATTGACTACTGCAAATTCATCACGCTGAAAGCCCCAGGAGCTAATTAAATGGCCAATGGCGGGGTTAAATAAACCGTTAGATTTTTCGGATAATACGGTCGCATCGGCAATGATTGCGGCTAAATCAGGGCTGATTTTGATGGTTTGATTGGCTTGAGAAAATGCAGCGTTGATCTGCTGAAGTTCGCTAGGCTTGCCTGTTGAAATAGGTTTCCAAGCGTGCAAACGATTGTGCAAACTCTGGAAATCTTGCTGAATATGGTCAGCCAATTGACGAGCGCGCTCGTCAGTTTCGCCATAAATGCTGATGTCCACCAGCGTGCCAAACACGTAACTTTGGCTGTGATAAAGTGGCTCGCGCGCGCAGCTGGTGAGTAAAAAAAACAATAAAAAAAATGCGTTTCGCAACACGCGAAATCCCCCGAGAAAATTTCATGCCTCTGTAAGCCGCATAGAATAAGGCTTCCAGAGGGGGTAAAAAGATGTGTGTTAAAAAAATAGCAAAAATATGCTTTTTTTAGAAGTTATTTACGCACATTTTACTAAGTGCATCCATGAATATTGTTGCGGGCTTGCAGTCTGTTTGCGCGGCAATTTCCACCATCCCTGTGGGGCTAGTCACGTTGATTTCAGTGAGATGTTCGCCAATCACATCTAAGCCGACCAAAAATAAGCCTTCAGCTTTTAATGTTTTTCCAACAGTGCTGGCAATTTCAAAATCGCGCGCGCTTAAGGCTTGGGCCACGCCTTTGCCACCCGCCGCTAAATTACCGCGCGTTTCTCCCGCTTTGGGGATGCGTGCAAGCGCGTAAGGCAGTGGTTCGCCATCAATAATAATAATACGTTTGTCGCCCTGCAAAATGGCGGGCAAATAGCGCTGCGCCATAATCGTGCGTGCGCCAAATTGGGTAATCGTCTCTAAAATCACGCTAATATTGGGGTCATTACGCGTTAATCTAAAAATGCTACTACCGCCCATGCCGTCGAGCGGTTTAACCACAATGTCTTGATGTTGAACGAGAAAATCACGAATTAAATCGCTATTAGCGGCAACTAAAAATTCAGGCGCAAATTGCGCAAAGCGCGTGACGGAGAGTTTTTCGTTCCAGCTACGAATGGCGCTTGGGCTGTTGTAAACCTTTGCACCTTGCGCTACGGCGATTTCTAACAAATACGTGCTGTACAAATATTCATTATCAAATGGCGGGTCTTTGCGCATGATGATGGCGTCAAAGTCTGTTGGAAAGAACTCATTTTCATCTTCTACGCTAAAGGCATTCTCGGTAAAGTTAAAAACTTGCGCTTTGACTTTGGCAATGTTGGCACGCAAAAATAAATCGTGCTGTTTGCACACGTAAAGTGTGTCGCCACGCAGGCTCGCCTCGCGCATAATGGCAAGGCTGGTATCTTTGTAGGGTTTTAGGCTATTAAGCGGGTCAAGAATAAACAGTAGTTTCATCTTATTTTGCCTATTGATTAAGCGGGTCTTGCTCTTGTAGCTCAATGGCGGCGGCCAGTAAGGCTAAACGTGCCACAACGCCATACGCATAAAAACGATTGGGTGGTGCATCGGGTGCACCGGCGCAATCAGGCATAGAGCAGGGTTTTTCGAAAGCTAAGGGGACAAAATGTGAGCCTGGTGCATTGAGGTTTTCATCTATACCGCGTTCGGTATGCACGCGGTAAAATCCACCAATGACAAAATGATCCATCATATACACCACAGGTTCGGCCACGCCATCATTCATACTTTCAAAGGTATAAACCCCTTCTTGAATAATCACTTCTGTGACTTGCAAGCCCTCTTTCACCACCGACATTTTATTGCGTGCTTTACGGTTTAAATCACGCACATCATCAGGTGACTTTACCGTCATAATGCCCATGCCATAGGTGCCAGCATTAGCTTTTACAATCACAAACGGTTCTTGCGTTACGCCATATTGAGCATATTTTACTTTGATTTTTTCGATTAACTCTTCAACTTTCTGTGCCAAGCATTCCTCGCCCGTACGTGCCTGAAAATCAATCTCACCACAAGTTTCAAAATACGGATTGAGTAGCCATTCATCAATGTCCAGTAATTGCGCAAACTCACTCGCCACGCGATTATAAGCACTAAAATGTTGTGATTTTTTACGCGTACTCCAACCTGCATGCAAAGGCGGAATCAAATTTTGCTCTAAATTTTTAAGAATTTCAGGAACACCACCTGACAAATCATTGTTGAGTAAAATTGCGCAGCTATCAAAATCTCCCAAGACTTTATTAACCAGCTTCACTCGGTTTCCAACGCGAACGACAGGCTCAAGAAGCAGGGGCTGGCCATCGTGCGCTAATAGTGTGGTAGGTTCGGTTATTTCAGGTGAAATACTACCGACACGTACATCCAAACCCGCTGCTTTCATGATGTTAACCAGCTCTACCACATTGCGTAGATAGTAAGTATTGCGTGTATGATTTTCAGGAATAATCAGTAAGCGATGCGCTTCAGGGCACACTTTTTCAACTGCAATTTGTGCCGCTTGCACGCTGAGGGGCAAAAATGCTGGATTAAGGTTGTTAAAGCCAGCGGGAAATAAATTGGTGTCCACAGGAGCAAGTTTGAACCCAGAGTTGCGTAAATCTACGCTGGCATAAAATGGCGCTGCAAATTCTAACCATTGCGAGCGGAACCAATGTTCAATTTTTGGCTGTGCTTCAAGCATGCGCTTTTCGAGCGATAACAACGGGCCATTAAGTGCGGTAGTTAAGTGCGGAACCATGATTTTCCTTTAGGTAATACTGTGTGCAAGCGCAACCATTATATTAGTTGTGCTTGCGCGTCAGCATGATAGCTACTTCTTACCATGGGGCCACTAGCGGTATTATTAAAGCCCATCTGCATCGCTTTTTGCTTTAAATCATCAAAAATAGTGGGCTCTACATAGCGCATCACCGGATGGTGGTGAACGCTAGGTTGCAAATATTGGCCTAAAGTTAGCATGCTCACTTGATTTGCACGCAAATCACGCATCACCTCTAAAATTTCTTCATCGGTCTCACCTAACCCTAACATCAGGCCAGATTTAGTTGGGATATGTGGATACATCTCAGAAAATGTTTTGAGTAAATTCAGTGAGTTTTGATAATCGGAGCCTGGCCTTGCTTGTTTGTATAAGCGTGGCACCGTTTCAAGATTATGGTTCATCACATCGGGTGGGGCATGCTTTAAAATTTGCATCGCTACATCTAAACGCCCACGAAAATCGGGCACGAGAATTTCGATTTTAATTTGGGGTGAGTAAGTGCGAACAGCCTTTATGCAATCAACAAAATGCTGAGCACCACCATCTTTTAAATCATCACGGTCAACACTGGTGATGACCACATACTTGAGCTGCATTTGGGCGATAGTGCGCGCTAAGTTTTCAGGTTCATTCTCATCAGGAGGTAAAGGTTTGCCGTGGGCAACATCGCAAAATGGGCAGCGGCGCGTGCAAATATCGCCCAAAATCATAAATGTTGCGGTGCCACCACTAAAGCATTCACCAATATTAGGGCAGCTCGCTTCTTCACAAACTGTGTGTAAGTTATTTTCACGCAAAATATTTTTAATGTCCTGATAACGTTTGCTATCGGGTACTTTCATGCGTATCCACTCTGGTTTGCGTTGTATCGGTTGTGGAATAATTTTGATAGGAATGCGTGAAGTTTTGGCAGCATCAACTTCTTTGACACCAGCTACTTTTTTTGTTGTGATTTGTGTCATATTTTTGCCAATTTATCTGCGAGAATTTGCAACAATCTAATGCCCACCTCATCTACAGTTAATGGAATGCCCAAATCTTGCATTTGCGTTACCTCCAATCCAGCGTAACCGCATGGGTCAATCGCACTAAAAGGAGTTAAATCCATTGCCACATTTAAACTTAAGCCATGGTAGCAACAGTTGTTTTTTAAGCGTAAACCCAATGCAGCTATTTTTTTTTCATTAATGTACACGCCTGGCGCATCTGTGCGGGCAATTGCGGCAACGTTGAAACGCGCTAACAAAGAGATAATACTACTTTCAATCATGCTGACCAATTGCCGCACACTAATTTTGCGGCGATTTAAATCGACAAGTAAATAAATAACTACCTGCCCTAAACCGTGATAAGTGATTTTTCCACCTCGATCAATTTCAATGAGTGGAATATCATCTCGCAAAGGAGGCCTCACATTTTTGCGATTTAGACCTAAAGTGTAAACTGCAGGGTGCTGTGTGAGCCAAAGCTCATCAGGCGTGTTACTACTGCGATTTTGCGTAAAGTCTTGCATGGCGTGCCAAGTGACTTCAAAGTCAGTGACACCTAAATGCTTCACAATGGGATACAACACAGCAGTAGTGAATTGTTAAAGTGTGAATATTACCAGCGGATGTGCGCTGATGACGCGATAAATATTATTTAGTTCTAGTTGAGAGTGAACGTGCACAGTACAGGTAAGGCTAAGATATTTGCCACCGGAGCTTGCCCGCATTTCAACATTGTTAGCGTTAAAACTTGGCTGTTTAGTTTGTATTAAATCAATAATAGTTTGCGCAAAGTGCTCTTGCGTTTCCCCCATTACTTTAATGGGAAAGTTACAGGGGAAGTCAATTAAAGGTGGCGGTGTTTGATGATTACTCGTCATGAACGTAGAAAAAATTATTGCATCATTAATTTCATCGAATCCCATGCGCGACCAAAAAAACCGGCCTCTTCAATTGATTTTGCAGCAACTAAATTGCGCTCATCAATTAACTTGTCGCCTAACATGAATTTTACATTACCAATATTTTGCCCTTTTTTAATTGGGGCAATCAGGGGTTGGGTGCTAGATATCACCGCTTTTACCTTGGCGTACTCACCTTTAGGTAGTGTAATGTAGAACTCATTTTCAACAGTAGAAAGTAGCTGGTCTTCAGTACCCTTCCAAACCTTGAGCGGTTGACCTACATTTTGGCCTTTTTTATACACCAAGGTGGTGTCGTAGTACTGAAAGCTGTAATTCAACAGTTTTTGACTTTCGCTAGCTCTTGCCGCATCGCTAGCTGCGCCAAGCACTACAGAAAGGCGCCGAATGCCATCGCGTTTTGCAGATGAAATTAAACAGTAACCAGCTGATTCAGTGTGTCCAGTTTTCATGCCATCCACGTTGGGGTCCAGCCATAGCAAACGATTACGGTTTGGCTGTTTGATTTTATTATAGGTATATTCTTTAACTGAATATAAACGCGCATAGTCTTCAGGAAAATCGTGTATTAATGCAGCTGCAAGTGTGGCTAAATCGCTAGCCGTCGTGTAGTGCTGTGGATCTGGCAGCCCTGTGGCATTGACGTAATGCGTATTTTTCATCCCCAAGCGTTGTGCCTCTGTATTCATCATCGTGGCAAACTGTGCCTCAGTACCTGCAATACCTTCTGCTAAGGTAATTGAAGCATCATTACCAGACTGAATAATCATGCCATGCAAAAGCTCATCAACAGTTACTGGAATTCTTGGCTCAATAAACATTTTAGAGCCTTCTACTTTCCAAGCAAGTTCACTCACAGGTAGAGTTTGGCTAAGTTTTAAGTGTCCATTTTTAACTGCTTTAAAGCTTAAATATGCAGTCATAATTTTGGTGAGCGAAGCAGGCTCAACACGCATATCCGCATTTTGCTCAGCAATAGTACGATTACTGGTGAGATCCTTCAGTAAAAAAGCTTTCACTGCAAGTGTAGGCGCTGGGGCGATGGTATCAGCAGCCTGTAAACTTGTTACATACAAAATGCTTGCTGAAAAAATAGTAAAAGTGATTTTTTTAAATAAATTGAATGTCATTATTTAGTGCGTGCTTAAACAATTAGTTTTTGACGATAGCTGCGATGCCAAGCTGTTTGCGAATACTACTTGCTGCGGCATCAGCTTCTTTTCTTGTTGCGTAAGGGCCAAGCTTTACGCGATAAAGACCATCATTATACACACTATCCAGCCCAACATTTTCGGCAACTGTTAAACCTTGTATTTTCTTTTGCAAAGATTGGCTATTGGCCTCGCTTTTGAAAGCGCCAGCTTGCACAAAATACTGCAATTTTGAGGTATTAGATTTTTTTGCAGTTGGGCTAGTAGAAATTCCAGTTGCCGCAGTGACTACTGGCGCTGCTGGTTTGGTGGTTGGAGTGTTGGCTACTGGCGCAGGTGGTGGAGTTTTTAACTCAGGCTCAGCAGTGATAACGGGTTCAATTTCTACTGGAGTTGTTACTGCAGGCTGCGGCTCAACAGTGGTTTTTGCTGGAGCTGCTTCGACTGGTTTGATTTCTGGGGAGGTTTTAACGGCCAATACCTCTTTGGGAGCTGGTTTTTGTAAGGCTTTTGCAATGCTTTGATTGGAGCTAGTGTCTAGCATTTCAACTTCTACTAAAGCACTACCTTGCTCGGCTAATCTCAATTTATAAGCAGCTGCATATGAAAGGTCAATAAGTCTATCGTGTTTAAATGGGCCACGGTCATTTATCCGAACGATGACTGAACGCCCATTTGCTGGGTTAGTCACTCTTGCATAACTTGGAATAGGCAAAGTAGTATGCGCAGCGGTCATACTATACATATCATAGACCTCTCCTGAAGAGGTTTGTTTGCCGTGGTAGCGTTTACCATACCACGAAGCCATACCTTGCTTTTTGTATGGAGTGTAAGCAGTCAAGGGCTTATATTGCATACCTAAAGCTGAATATGGTTTATTAGCACGCTCTAGAGGAGACTCAATTCTTAATTGCGCATCAGGAATTCCATCAATGTCAGCTGGCGCATCTTCACCTGGGCCATCGTCTAAATAATATCCCCCTGGTTTTTTTGTTTCGCTATCTGATGCTTCAGCCGTGGCAGGCGGTGTTGGAGATTCAACTTGAGGTTTGTTGCCGATACCAGCGCAAGCTGAAAGTAATGCGATGCTTAATAGTACCGCGCCATTTTTAAGTTTAGAGTTCATAATGATTCCAATAGCCTTCAAAGATAATTATTATCCGCATATTAAATTTTAGTGTGTATGAATACTCATCAATATACCAAAACTTATTGCTAACGTCACCATTGATGTACCTCCATAGCTAATAAGTGGGAGTGGAACACCTACGACAGGCAAAATGCCACTCACCATTCCCATGTTAACAAACACATAAGTAAAAAAGGTCAGTGTAATGCTGCCGGCAAGCAATCTGTTAAAAGTATTTTGTGCTGAAGATGCAATGTAAAGACCGCGTAGAATAATCAGACTGAAAAGCGAAAGTAACAGCAAATTTCCAATAAAGCCAAATTCTTCACTAAATACGGCAAAAATAAAATCGGTATGGTGCTCTGGTAAAAAGTCTAATTGGGTTTGTGTTCCATTGAGCCATCCCTTTCCGTCTACTCCACCAGATCCCACTGCAATCACCGATTGCATGGTGTTGTAGCCAGCGCCTAGGGGGTCTTGAATGTCTCCTAATAGTATCTCAATGCGCTTTCTTTGATAATCATGTAGCAAGCCATGGTTGATGAGCATGTCAAGTAGCGGCTGCCTAAAGTGATATACCACAGGAGTAATTACTGCCAATGATGTAACACTTCCAGTCAATAGTTTCCAATTTAACCCTGCTAGGTACAGAATGTAAAAACCAGAAGCAAAAATCATGATAGACGTGCCTAAATCAGGCTGCATTTTAATTAGTACAACTGGCACAAACAATAACAAACCAGCAACGATAAAATCACGCGGAGATGCCTTACCTTCAACTTTGGCGAAATACCAAGCAAGCATCATTGGCAGAGCAATTCGCATCAATTCAGATGGTTGAATTTTAGTAAAACCGATGTTTAGCCATCGTTGTGCGCCCTTACTACTGTAACCAAATAGCTCTACAGCAATCAATAAGATAACGCCCAAGACATAAAGTGGTAACGCAAGTCGTTGAAGGTGGTGCGGGGCAATATTAGCTACTGTCCACATGCAGATCAATGCAACTGCTATATTGATTGCCTGCTTGTACATATAAGGTGCAGAGGCGCTGTAAATAACAAACAAACCGAGTATTAAAGTGAGAAATAAACAAGCCATCAAAAAGGCGTCAATTCGCTTACTTATAATATCGAATATCTGATTAATCATGAAACTCCTCTTCGTCAATTGACAAGGTGGAAGTTGGATTTACGAGGTTGCTAGGCTTACTAATTGATTCGTCATTAAGGATGGCGTCTGGAGATTTACCTAATAAGTAATAGTCCATTACTTTTCTTGCAATGGGACCAGCCGCAGACCCGCCATGACCGCCATTTTCTACAATTACTGATAGTGCAATTTTAGGATCATCAGCAGGAGCATAGGCTACAAATAACGCATGATCGCGATGGCGTTCATTGATGCTATTAGCATTGTACTTAGCGTTTTGCTTAATACCAATTACTTGCGCCGTACCAGTTTTTGCCGCAATCGTGTAACCAGCATTTGCCCCAACGTTAGATGCAGTACCTCCAGGCAGTGTAACCGCTAACATGCCTTGTTTTACAATTTCTATGTTTTCTGGAGATAGTGGAATGCTGTCTTGCACATGTTGTGGCATAGTCTCACTTGTCCCAGTCACTGTGTTGTACATTTTTGTGACAAAATGAGGCTTGATAGCGACCCCATTGTTTGCCAGCGTTGCAGTGGCATGAGCGAGCTGCATGGGCGTTGTAAGTGTGTAGCCTTGACCGATACCTGTGATGACAGTGTCGCCCAAATACCATGCTTTTTTATGACGGCGTGTTTTCCACTCTGGCGTGGGAAGTAGTCCGCCGTTCTCACCATAAATATCTATACCAGTTTTACTTCCAAAGCCAAAGTGACGCACAAAATTGCTCAGTCTATTGATACCTAACTCAAGTGCTAAGCCATAAAAAAAAGTATCGCATGAAATCGTAATGGCTCGCTTCATATCTACAACACCATGACCGCTTGGCTTCCAATCTCGGTAACGGTGCGTGCTATTAGGTAATGTAATGTAGCCAATATCATGAATAGCGAAGGGTGGAGTGCGTAAGTTACTTTCTAGCCCTGCCAGTGCTACAAATGGCTTGAAAGTAGATCCTGGTGGATATACACCTTGAATAGGGCGGTTATAAAGAGGTTTATCAAGAGATTCATTAAGAGCTTTCCAGTTGTCCACATCAATGCCATCTATAAATAAATTGGGGTTATAGCTGGGCTGACTTATATAAGTCAAAATTTCACCTGTTTTTGGGTCGATTGCAACTAAGGCTCCACGTTTATCACCAAAAGCTGTTTCGGCAATAGTTTGAAGCTTACTGTCAATAGATAAGGTAATATTTTTACCTGGGACCGGTGCCGTATTTGATAGCACGCGTACTGCACGCCCGTCTTTGTCAACCTCAATTTTTTGAAACCCTGTTGAGCCGTGTAGTTGTTGTTCATAGTATTGTTCTATGCCACTTTTACCAATATGGCTTGAGCCTTTGTAGTTGGATAAATTTTCAGTAGCTTCAAGAGTTGTGATATCTTTTTCGTTTATCCTGCCTATATAGCCCACTACATGAGCGCCTGTCTTGCCGAGAGGATAATCTCGAAACAGCCTAGATTTGATTTCAATGCCAGGGAATCGATAATGATTAACCGCAAAGAAAGCTGCTTCCGTTTCAGTTAAATGTGTGCGAATAGGAATGCTTTCATATTGACGACTAGCTTCGCGAAGCTTGAAATAGCGTTTTCGATCAGCTTCAGAAACGGGAATAAACTTTGCTAGCTCTATGATTGTAGGCTCAATATTTTTTTTGGAAATTGCGGGGGTGATTTCTAGTGTGTAAGTAAATAAATTATTGGCAAGTATGATGCCATTTTTATCTAAAATTAGTCCTCGATTAGGCACGATGGGGACTAGTGAAATGCGATTTTTTTCTGCGAGGGTTTGGTAATGCGAGAATTGAGAAACTTGTAAATAGTAAAAACGAAAAACTAGAATTGCAAAAAATGCAAAAATGAAAAACCCAGCAAAAAAAAGTCTGCGCTTAAAATAAAAATGCTCAAATTGGTTGTCTTTTAGCTCGTTTAGCATATTAAACTAGTTGGGATGATTGACCGAGTGAGCTTAAGTGCCACGTGCTCGTCCACCAGTATTTAAGCCAAGTGCGACTGCAGTTCGCCATAATAAAACACCCGTAATGCTAGGCAAAAAATATGCCCAGCTCAGCAATGGCTGGCCTGAAAAAGCCTTTAAAATTAGCAATGTAACCTGTGAAATAATCAGTAGAAAAAATACATAAAGTAGTTGTTGGGTATGATTAAATAGTACTAAACGCTTCTGATAGACAACCGCACAATACGCAGTGATGGTATAAGCTAGCGCATATTGACCAAAAATCCCGCCAGTAGCGATGTCAACAAATAACCCAGCAAGCCAAGCTGTACCGATGTTGCATAGGTTAGGTGCTCTGATAAGCCATAAAATGATAGTGATTAGTAAAAAGTCAGGACGCAATTTAAGTGCTAGGCCAGACCATGGAAATAGCAGACAAATGAATGCTATTACTAGTGAAAAATAAATAATTTTAAAATTACTCTGAGGCATCTTGTTGCCTAGGGGTTGTAAGTTGATTAACGATACTGTTGGGAGTCATCGAAGAGTGTTTGGCGCTAAGAGGTTCGTTGATAGCCGCGTCTTCTAAAGACCTCTTTTCAGTGTTAGTGCCTGGAGGCGTACCTACTAACAATACTTGTCGATGGTTTTCTGTCCCACCTATAGGTTTGCAAATAATGCGGGCAAATGGAGCGTTTGGAGCAATATCTACTTGTATTACAAGTGCCACAGCTAGCCCTGCAGGGTAAACGCCATCAATTCCAGAAGTGGTTAGAACATCACCTCTTTGCACATCTACATTCGTAGGTAAAAAGGGCAAATCAATCGCATTATCGCGACCTAGTCCAAATGCAATAGCACGTAAACCATTGCGCTCTACTTGCACGGGAATTGCAAGCGATTTATCGGTAACCAAAGTTACTTCGCTACTGAGTGGGAAAACACGCGTAACCTGACCGATGACTCCATTAGCATCTACCACCGCTTCCCCCGCAACTACTTGATGTAACTTACCGCGATTTACAAAGATTTTTTTGGTAAAAACATCGCGCCCCACATGTATCACTTCAGCCACAATACTATGTACAGGTAGACGTTGGTTAGCCTGTAATAATTCGCGCAGATGCTTGTTTTCAAGTGCTAAGGAATTGAGTTTTTGAATGGCTACGCCTAGCTCTAAAGTTTTTTGTTTTAGTCGTGTGTTTTCATCTAGCAAGCGATTATGTGTGGAAAAATATTCGTTTGTATTGTGATAAATCGTTGCAGGTAAATTCGCAATAATTTCAAAAGGATGCAATATAGTGATAAAAAATTGACGTACGCCTAGTAAATAATGAAATCTTGTATCAGTAGCAATCAACGCAAAGGATAGTGTGGCAAAAAAAATGAGTCGAGCAAAAGCACTAGGCCCGCGCGCAAATAGTGACGGCGCCGGCTGATGTTCTAATTTGTGATGTACTCCTAATGCCATGATTTATTAGTTCAATATATTTGAAGTGCCATAATAAATTAGGCCGCAATAACGGCCTAATGGTTGAGAGTTTAACTGCTCATTTTAATAGTGGCTACCAATTACTCATAGGCAAATATACTGCCTAGCTTGTCCATCTCTTCTAGCGCACGTCCACATCCGCGTACAACACAGGTCAGCGGATCTTCCGCAACATACACAGGTAAGCCAGTTTCTTCTACCAATAAGCGGTCTAAATCACGTAACAGCGCACCACCCCCAGTAAGCACCATGCCTTTCTCAGCAATGTCAGCACCTAATTCTGGCGGGGTTTGCTCTAAGGCAGATTTTACTGCACCAACAATCGTATTTAATGGTTCAGTAAGGGCTTCTAAAACCTCATTGCTTGAGATGGTAAATTTACGTGGTAAGCCTTCTGCTAAGTTACGTCCTGTCACTTCCATTTCTAGTACTTCTGAGCCGGGAAAGGCGGAGCCAATTTTCTTTTTAATTGCTTCTGCGGTAGGTTCGGAAATTTGCATGCCGTAATTACGGCGAATGTAATCAATAATTGCCTGGTCAAATTTATCCCCACCAACGCGCTCTGATTTAGCGTAAACAATGCCCCCAAGTGAAATTACACCTACTTCTGTAGTGCCGCCGCCAATATCCACCACCATTGATCCTGTAGCTTCTGATACTGGCATGCCCGCGCCAATTGCTGCAGCCATTGGCTCTTCGATTAAATAGACTTGCTTTGCGCCGGCATTAATTGCCGAATCTTTAATGGCGCGACGCTCAACTTGTGTTGAGCCTACGGGTACGCAAATGATAATGCGAGGGCTTGGTGAAAACCAGCGTGCATCGTGTACACGGCGAATAAAATATTTGAGCATTTGCTCAGTGATAGTGAAGTCAGCAATCACACCATCTTTCATCGGGCGGATTGCCTGAATGCTAGTTGGTGCTCTACCGAGCATATTTTTAGCTTCAGCACCCACTGCAAGCATGATTTTTTTTCCGCCAGGACCACCTTCTTGGCGAATGGCAACGACAGAAGGCTCGTCCAATACAATACCCTTGCCGCGTGAATAAATCAGGGTGTTGGCAGTGCCCAAGTCAATGGCAATATCGTTTGAAAAGTAGCTGGTTAAAAAGCCGAACATGTTGTTTTTCCTGTGGGTTGATGCAGATTGATGACTAGGCTTGAGTCTTTAAAACCAAAGCGTCAATTAAGCTTCTGTAAAACGGGTTATAATACCGCAAATCTAACTGAAAATTAAGATGTTGTTACAACTTCTTACAAAACTATCCCGTTGTTAAATTAATATAATTATTTCGGATAACTAAAGTATGGCATTAAGCATTGAAGATATTAAGAAAATTGCGCATTTAGCGCGTATTGAAGTAAGCGAAAGTGAAGCGCAAGTGACGCTGACAAAACTGACGGGCATTATGGGGTTAATAGAACAAATGCAGGCGGTTGATACCACCGGAATCAGCCCGATGTCACATTCGCAAGATGTGGTACAGCGTTTGCGAGATGATGTGGTAACCAAAACGAATGAGCGTGCATTGTTTCAACAAAATGCGCCAGCCACTGCGGATGGTTTGTACCTTGTTCCTAAAGTAATTGAGTAAGCAAATGATTAATAGCAGCCTAAAACAATTTAGCCAAATGCTGGCTAAAAAGGAAATTTCTAGCGTAGAGCTCACACAAGTTTTCTTAAACCGTATTGATTCACTTAATCCGAATATTAACGCCTATATTGCATTAGATCATGCAAAAACGTTAGCTCAGGCAAAGGCTGCGGATGCACGTATCGCGGCTGGAAATGTCGCGCCACTTACAGGTATTCCAATTGCACAAAAAGATATTTTTTGTGCCAAAGGCTGGCAAACCACTTGTGGCTCTAAAATGTTGGCAAATTTTATTGCACCTTACGATGCACATGTGATTACACAGTTTGATAATGTAGGTGCGGTCAACCTAGGCAAAACCAATATGGATGAATTTGCCATGGGTTCGTCGAATGAAACCAGTTATTTTGGTAGCGTTAAAAACCCGTGGGACTTTGACCGAGTGCCCGGTGGCAGTAGTGGCGGCTCCGCGGCGGCAGTAGCGGCAAGGCTATGTGCCGCAGCAACAGGAACAGATACAGGTGGTTCAATCCGCCAGCCAGCAAGCTTGTGTGGGTTTACAGGTTTAAAGCCGACTTACGGGGTGGTATCGCGCTATGGCATGATTGCGTTTGCTTCATCATTAGATCAAGCAGGCCCAATGGCAAAATCGGCAGAAGATTGTGCGCTGATGATGAACGTAATGGCAGGTTTTGATGAGCGTGATTCCACTAGTTTAAACCGTGAAAAAGAAGACTACACACGCGACCTAAACAAACCGCTCGCGGGTTTAAAAATTGGCTTGCCAAAAGAGTATTTCGCTGAAGGATTAGATGCATCCGTTGGCAAAGTAGTGATGGACGCGATTGCCGAGTATAAAAAACTAGGTGCAACAATTGTCGATATTTCGCTACCGAATACTGGCTTGTCGATTCCTGTTTATTATGTGTTAGCACCCGCTGAAGCATCCAGCAATTTGTCACGCTATGATGGTGTGCGTTATGGGCACCGTGCAGCTGAATACACTGACTTAAACGATATGTACAGCAAAACCCGCGCTGAAGGGTTTGGTGCAGAAGTTAAACGCCGTATTTTGATTGGCACTTATGTGCTCAGTGCGGGTTATTACGATGCGTATTATCTTAAAGCGCAGCAAATTCGTCGTTTAATCGCACAAGACTTTGTTGAGGCATTCAAACAGTGTGATGTGATTATGGGGCCAGCGGCGCCTTCTACCGCGTTTAAAGCGGGTGAGAAAGTAGACGATCCAGTCGCCATGTATTTGCAAGATATTTACACTATCTCAACTAACTTGGCAGGCCTGCCGGGCATGAGTGTGCCAGCAGGTTTCAGTAATGGATTGCCCGTAGGTTTGCAAATTATCGGCAACTATTTTGATGAAGCACGCATGCTGAATGTGGCGCATCAGTATCAACAAGTGACAGATTGGCATGTGCAAATGCCAGAGGGTTTAGCATAATGGAATGGGAAGTCGTTATTGGGTTAGAAACCCACACTCAGTTACAAACTAAAACCAAAATTTTTAGTGGAGCTAGCACCGCTTTTGGTGCAGAGCCTAACACCCAAGCGTGTGAAGTGAGCATTGCATTACCAGGTGTGCTACCAGTGTTAAATCGTGAAGCGGTGAATTGCGCTATTAAATTTGGCTTAGCGATTAATGCTGAAATTGCACCTAGAAGCGTATTTGCGCGTAAAAATTATTTTTACCCAGATTTGCCAAAAGGCTACCAAATTAGCCAATTTGAATTACCAGTCGTTGGCAAAGGCGCTGTGACCATACAAGTGCCAGCCGTTGGCAAAAACGCAGCTTATGAAAAAGTGATTAACATCACCCGTGCGCATTTAGAAGAAGACGCGGGTAAATCCGTTCATGGCGCAGTGGAGGGCATGAGTGGCATTGATTTAAACCGTGCAGGTACACCATTACTTGAAATTGTGACCGAACCAGATATGCGCTCAGCCGCTGAAGCCGTAGCCTACGCTAAAAAATTGCACGAATTGGTGCAGTGGATTGGCATTTGTGATGGCAATATGCAAGAAGGTAGCTTTAGGTGTGACGTAAACGTTTCTGTACGCCCAAAAGGCCAAAAAGAGTTCGGCACGCGCCGCGAGATTAAAAATCTCAACTCGTTTAAATTTATGACGCAGGCGATTGAGTATGAAACCCGCTGGCAGATTGAAACGCTAGAAGACGGCGGCACTATTCAGCAAGCTACTGTGTTATTTAACCCGGATACGGGCGAAACACGCGCCATGCGCAGCAAAGAAGAAGCAAATGACTATCGCTATTTTCCAGACCCAGACTTGCTGCCATTAGAAGTGACTGAAGCAGATAAAGCGCGTGTTAAAGCACAAATGCCAGAGTTGCCAGAGGCAATGAAAGCACGGTTTGAATCTGAATATGGCTTAACGAGCTATGATGCGGCGACTTTAACAGCCAGCCGCGAAGTGGCGGATTATTTTATGAGCACCGTTGAAGCGGGTGCAGAAGCTAAGCCTGCGGCCAACTGGATTATGGGGGTACTATCAGCTAAGTTAAATGCTGAAGAAAAAACCATTGCCCAATCGCCTGTGAGCGCCGTACAACTGACAAGTTTGCTCAAACGAATTGCTGACAACACCATTTCAAACAATGCCGCTAAACAAGTGTTTGAAGCTTTATGGAACAATGATGGTGAAGTCGATGCCATTATTGCAACCAAAGGTCTGAAACAAGAATCTGACAGTGGCGCCATCGAGGCGATTATTGATGAAGTGCTTAAAGCTAACCCTGCGATGGTAGAAGAATTTAAGGCAGGCAAAGAAAAAGCCTTTAACGCATTAGTGGGGCAAGCCATGAAAGCGTCAAAAGGCAAGGCAAACCCTGCGCAAGTGAACGAAATTTTAAAGAAAAAACTCAGCTAAAAAATTACGCAAAAAAGCGCAAAATTAACATATCTTCTTTTTAGGTGCTCTGCAAGCCAATATCCATGCGGCTTCCAGAGCATTATTTTTTGCTCGAGGGATATTTTAGTGAGTTAATTCGGTGAGTTTTGCTTGTACGGCAATAATTTCTCTATCCAAACTGGCAATTTCATCGTTACATGCTTGAATACCATCAGACACGCCTTGCGGTTGCTCTTTTGCCGTTTTTTTCGCTTCAACAGCTTGCTTGAGAAATCCTTCCAATTTAACTTTTGCGGCCAATTTTTTAGTATTTAAATCAGCCAACATTTTTTTAGCGGCTATCACTTCTGGAGCATTGTCTCTATTCGGTTTTAATTCTGCGTAGCGCACTTTGTAGCCAGCAAACCGTGCCTTGGTCATCGCAATATTGCTTTCAACAGAAAGAATTTCTGCTTGCGTTTTAGTGATTTGCGATTGATTTAATTTAATGTTGTCTGCAATATGTTGCGGTACATTTTTTTTGCGGTTAACAAAGTTGTTGGCTTTTTCTTGATTATTTTTTAACTGAGCGCGCACATCAACTAAACGTTGATTTAAATTGCCTAACGCCAATTCATCACTTTTAATATTGCGGTCGCGGGCTAAGTCAATTTCTTCAATGCTACCGTAAGAGGCTAACAAGGCTGAATCTTTTTTTGATTGCGCAGAAGCGGCACTTTCCACTTCAATACTGTCTGTTTTGGCGTTAAAAGCATTATTCTTTTTTACTACTACGCCGGTTTTATTAATTTCGCTGTTATCGCGGCCAGCGGCCTCAACTGGCAATTTGTCACCATAATGCGTAACACCTTTTTCATCTTTCCACTTGACGATTTTTCCTTCAGCTTGCGCTACTTGAATACACATCGTGCACAACCAAACGGCAAAAAAAGCCTGCGCAAAAATAAGCCATATTTTTGCTTGTGAAATTTCGCTGTTTATTTCAATAATATGTTGTTGCTTTTGTTTCATTATTCCAAAAAAGTACTTTAGTCGTTGTAGCGTTATTTTTCGCTAGCAATACCATATTGCTGCCGATATTGCTTTACTGCCACCAAAACTGGCAGCAAATTTTGTGCCAAATGTTGATTGCTTTGCAGATAATCCATTAAATCGCTTAAATTTGCAATGGCACAAACGGGTATCTGATTGTTTTTAATCACTTCTTGCACGGCAGATAGCTCACCCAAACCTTTTTCTTGCCTATCTAGGGCTATACTAACGCCGCATGGTGTAGCCCCGTTGACCTTAATTAGCTCAACCGATTCGCGCACGGAGGTGCCCGCCGAAATCACATCATCAATGATGAGTACCCGACCTTGAAGGGGGCTACCTACAATAACGCCGCCTTCGCCATGATCTTTAGCTTCTTTGCGATTGTATGCATAAGGAATATTGCGGCCTTTTTTTGCAAAGGCAATGGCAATGCTGGCCGCTAAAGTAATCCCTTTGTAAGCAGGGCCAAACAGCATATCAAACTGAATACCAGATGCATCAATACTTTGCGCGTAAAATTCGCCCAGTTTCATTAAGCTCATGCCATCGTTAAACAAGCCTGCATTAAAAAAATAAGGGCTAGTGCGCCCCGCTTTAGTTTTAAATTCACCAAACCGTAACACCTCTTTTTCTACTGAAAATGCGATAAACTCTTGGCTAAATTGGTGATGTTGCGTCATGTTGTTTAAACGTTAAGGAAATGAATTTTGAAGATTATATCGTTAAATCTCAATGGCATCCGTTCTGCCAGCAACAAAGGTCTATACTTGTGGTTAAAAACACAAAATGCAGATGTGATTTGTATGCAAGAAATTAAAGCCCAAGCGGCTGATTTAACAGCAGAAATGCTCAATCCACCGGGCTATTACGGCTATTTTCATTATGCTGAAAAAAAGGGCTATAGCGGTGTTGGCATTTATACTAAAACCAAACCAGACGCGGTGATTGAAGGTTTAGGCCGTGCAAACGATGGCGTAGAAGATATTGATAGCGAAGGTCGCTATTTAGAGTTGCAATTTGGCAATTTAAGCATTGTTTCACTTTATTTGCCTAGCGGTTCAAGTGGTGAAGAGCGTCAAGCTTTTAAATTCAGCGTCATGACGCGTTTTATGCTACACATGCAAACGCTGATTAAAAGCGGGCGCGAAGTGATTATTTGCGGCGATTGGAACATCGCTCACAAAGAAGCGGACCTTAAAAATTACAAAGGCAATAAGAAAAACTCAGGCTTTTTGCCAGAAGAGCGCTCATGGCTCACCACCTTGTTTGATGAGGTAGGCTGGGTCGATGTGTACCGCAGCTTGCACCCCAAGACTACAGATGAATGTTACACATGGTGGAGTAATCGTGGACAAGCATGGGCGAAAAATGTTGGTTGGCGGATTGATTACCAAGTTGCCACGCCAGCCATAGCCGCAAAAGCGGTTGCAACCAGTATTTATAAGGCCGAGCGGTTTAGCGACCATGCACCTTTGACTGTGGAATATTTAAATTAAACAGGCCACTATTAAAGTAGAAATCATATCAACACCTCTGCAAGCCAGTATTCATGAGGCTTCCAGAGGTGTTTTTTTCGCTCGGATGTTTTTGGTGATGTGTAAGTTGAATTTTTAACTACAAAACGGCAGTTGCAAACTCTGCAAAATATCGCCGTTTTTAGCGTCTTGTACAAATATCACTGCGCCTGCCGGTTTGCCTTTCCATTCGGGTTTTAGGTTAAAGTTTTTGGCAAATGCATTTTTGTCGCTAAATGGGTAAGCGCCAAAAAATGCTCTTACCACGTAATCATGTTTAAGCTCGCGACCGTTGTTTTCGCCAGCTTTAATTAGGCTAACTAATTTATTTTCATAAATGGCGATAAACACTTGCGCATTTTTAATGTCGGCTGGGTTTACGGCGGTTGCGGTGGCTTGCAAGGTGGTTTCGCCATTCGCTTGCGTCACGGTATTTAGACTTAAATTAGCGCGAGCAGTTTGTTTTTGGCTGTTGTTAATGGCTTGGTTTAAGCGCGAATCATTTGCGCTTCTAAAATCGCGTCCGTTTAGCACAAATTGCGGCGTGTAAACAAAGCCTGCGCCTGCAAATGCGGCAGTTTTGCGTTGACGTTCGCTAAAATCGGCTTTGGCAAATCGGTCTTTCCAGCCGATATAATCCCAATAATCAACATGAAAAGCTAGCGGGACTACTTTTTGAGAGTCTGCATTACTAGTGTCAAGTTTTAAGCCGCTTAGCCATTTGTCGGCAGGCGGGCAACTGCTGCAACCCTCGCTAGTGTAAAGCTCTAACAATTGTACAATTTGCGCACCGCTTTTGGCGCTGCACTCAGCGGCCATTGCGGGCTGAAATACTGATAACACTAAGCTGCAAGTAAATGCCGTGAATGTCATTATGTGCATGTTAACACCCCTAAAATTGTATGGAAGTTAGTCGGAGGACTAGGGATATACTTACAGAAATTTTATGGCACTTTAGTGCTAGTCAAACTAATTTTTATAAGTGGAATATTTGGCAAATAGTCTGCTAAAAAAATAGTTGTTTTAACTGTTAATTTTTGCCCGATAAAAAATAAATGCTCTGTAAGCCAGTATCCATGCGGCTTGCAGAGCATCAAAAAGAAGTATGGGCTAAAACGGGGCTTTTTTTAACATTTTTTATGCGGAAGTATCCTGCACTTTTTCAGTGTTCCAAGGGGCGACTTTTAGCAATAACAGCATGCCGGGAATGGCTAATAAAGTGCAGACGTAAAAGAAGTTTTCCCAACCCAGATTTTCTACCATGCCGCCTGTAAGCGCGTTAAAAAATGAGCGTGGCACGGCGGATAAGCTGGTGAATAAAGCGAGCTGAGTGGCGGTGTAAATGGGGTTGGTTTCACGTGCCATGTAGGCCACGTAGGCTGCTGTGCCCAGCCCTACGCCAAAAGCTTCTGCGCCAATGACGATGGCCAACATGGTGCGCTCAGCTGCACCAATCGCTTCAAAAGGTCCTGAATGCGCTAGCCAAGCAAAGCCTAAAATAGTCACGGCTTGGGCAACGCCAAATATCCACAAGGCACGATTGACGCCGAGTTTGAGCATCCACAAGCCACCCACAAAGGCTCCCGCAATTTGCATCACCAAGCCGCTACCTTTGGCGATAGCGCCAATGTCGCTTTTGGTAAAATGCATGTCTAAATAAAACGGTGTGGCAAGCGCGGTGGCCATGCTATCGCCCAGTTTGTAGAGCAAAATAAACAGTAGCACTAGCATGGCGCTTTGCCAGCCTTGGCGGTTAATAAATTCTTTAAACGGCTCAACCACTGAGGCCACCAGCGTTTTGGGGGCGGCGATGGAGCTAGACTCTTTAACCACCAAGGTCATGATAATTCCGGGCAACATAAATAGGGCAACAATCCAAAACACTGATGACCACGGTAAATGATCGGCCAATATCAGTCCGAGCGAACCCGGCACTAAACCGGCAATGCGGTAAGCATTGACATGGATGCTGTTGCCTAGGCCTAATTCGTGGTCGCTCAAAATTTCGCGCCTAAAAGCGTCAATGACAATGTCTTGGCTGGCAGAGAAAAACGCGATGATGGTGGAAATAATCGCAATGGTGGTGATGTCGAGTTTGGGCTCGTAAAAGCCATACGCCACCATGCCGAAAAATAATGCAACTTGCGTAATCAACATCCAACTACGGCGGCGCCCAAGTGGGGCGATGAGGTTATATCTATCCATCAATGGCGCCCAAATAAACTTCCACGAGTAGGGCAATTGAATAAACGCAAACGCGGCAATCGTTTTAAGGTTCATGCCCTCAGAGCGAAGCCATGCGGGCAATAACTGTAACAGTAAATACAATGGCAAGCCTGAAGTGAAGCCTAAAAATACACAGGCCAGCATTCTTTTTGTGAAAATGGACTGCCAGATAGAAAGTTTATTTTCCACTAGCTTTTAACCGATACATCGCCAAATTGCCTAAAAAATTAGGCATGATGCTGACATCGCTACCATCCGTAATTACTTTACGCTCCAACACTTCAATTTTGTAATTATTACAAAAATTATCAAAATCTTTGATGGTGCAAAGGTGTACATTGGGCGTGTCGTACCACTGATATGGCAGTGTTTTTGATACAGGCATATTGCCAGTGAGGATTTGAATACGATTGCGCCAATAACCAAAATTTGGAAATGTAACAATAATTTCGCGGCCAACTCTGAGCATTTCAAGCACAATTTCTTCAGTGTTATGCATGGCTTGTAGGGTTTGCGAGAGAATCACAGTATCAAAAGATTGGTCTTCAAAGCCTGATAAACCATCTTCTAAGTCCATCTGAATAACGTTGGTGCCATTTTGCAGGCAAGCCAACCAGTTAACATCGTCTTTTTCAACGCCATAACCTTTTACCGAGAGTGATTCACGTAAGTATTTTAGTAAAGTGCCATCGCCGCAACCCAAATCAAGCACCTTGCCTTTAGGTTTGACCCAGTTTGCAATAATTGCAAAATCTTGACGCATTGGCGCGTTTGTATTTGTAATAATTACATTATTTTGCATGGTTACACCTCCACCTTGCTTAAATAATTACGCAAAATGTTGTGATAATGCGCATCTGGCATTAAAAATGCGTCATGACCATGCGCGGCGGTTACTTCGGCATAGCTCACGGTGCGTTCATTATCCAGCAATGCTTTGACGATTTCTCGTGAGCGGGCTGGTGAAAAACGCCAGTCACTTGTGAATGAAACAACTAAAAATTCTGCCGTTGCCTGCTGAAGTGCCGCACTTAAATCATTGTTAAATGCGAGTGCAGGATCATAATAATCGAGTGCGCGCGTCATGCGCAAATAGGTGTTGGCGTCAAACTCACCGGCAAATTTATCGCCTTGATAACGCAAGTAGGATTCCATTTCAAACTCAACATCAAAGCTATATTTAATTTCACCAGAGCGCAGTTTTCGGCCAAATTTTTCACCCATCACGTCATCACTTAAATAGGTGATATGCCCTAACATGCGCGCAATGCGCAAGCCACGGCGCGGCACAACGCCATGCGCATAAAAGTCGCCACCGTGAAACTCTGGGTCGGTAATAATTGCTTGGCGCGCCACTTCATTAAATGCCATATTTTGTGCGGTGAGGTTGGGGGCAGAGGCAATCACCAGCGCATGACGCACGCGGTTAGGGTAGGCCAGTGTCCATTGTAACGCTTGCATGCCGCCTAAACTGCCACCAATTACGGCAGCAAGTTGCTGAATACCTAAATAATCTAGCAATAAAGCTTGTGAGTTGACCCAATCTTCTACCGTTACGATAGGAAAAGCTGAACCCCACGGCTTGTTAGTGGATGGATTGATGCTGGCTGGTCCAGTAGTGCCGTGACAGCCACCTAAATTATTTAACCCAATAACAAAAAACTTATTGGTATCTAATGGTTTGTTGGGGCCAACGAGGTTATCCCACCAACCCGCGTTTTTATCTGATTCGGCATACTTTCCAGCTACGTGATGATTACCAGAAAGCGCGTGACAAATGAGCACGGCGTTAGATTTATCGGCATTTAGGGTGCCATAAGTTTCATACACCAAATCAAACTGAGGCAATATGGCGCCACTTTTTAGCGTAAGCGGTGCATTAAAATGCGCGGTTTGCGCTTGTATAATTCCAATTGAGTTATTTTCTTGCATGTTTTAATTATACTATGGCTTATGGCACAAACTCATCTCAAAATTTCATGACCAACACAGAAAGCATCACCCTTGTACTATTGCCAGGCATGGACGGCACAGGCAAACTGTTTGACCCTTTATTGCGGCAATTGCCGTCGCATATTAAGCCCGAGGTCATTCGGTATCCAACTACGGACAAGCTTAGTTACCAAGCGCTCACTGAGCTAGCACGCGAGCAAGTGCCGCGAAAACAGCCATATTTATTATTGGGCGAATCATTTTCTGGGCCAATAGCCATTTCATTGGCCGCCAGCGCTGACACACAACTAAAAGGCGTGATTTTATCTTGCACTTTTGCCCGCAACCCAAGACAGTTTTTATCTAAATTTGGCGTGTTAGTGCCAAGATTGCCCATCAACGCATGGTCGATGCCGCTGTTAAATCAATTATTGATGGGGAGTTTTAAAGACTCAGACATTAGCAATCAACTTTTTGAAGCCGTTTCGCAAGTTTCTCCTGAAGTGATGCGTTATCGATTAGATGAGGTGATGCACGTGGATGAAACGCAAGCGCTAAAAAATATTAGTAAGCCGATACTGTATCTGCAGGGTAAAGAAGACTATTTAGTGCCAGCATCCGCAGCGCTCACCATTATGCAGTTGGCAAAACAAGCCGAGATGATTGCCATAGACGCACCACATTTACTTTTGCAAGTGGCGGCAAAAGAAGCGGCACGGCATATATTACAGTTTGCGCAAAAGGTGAGTTAAGCTGACCAGTGTGTGCTTACTATGAGTGGATTTTTGCCTATCGTAACACGCTGGTGACCGCCTAAATCTTTAATCGATTCAATATGTGTTAACCCAATTGAAGCCATTAAATCTGTAACAGCCTGTGCTTGGTTGTAGCCATGCTCAAGCATTATCCAACCTTGTGGTTTAAGGTAGATTAAGCATTCGCCAATAATCTGCCGAATATCGTCTAAACCATCCACACCAGATGCCAAAGCAGAAATAGGCTCAAAACGTAAATCACCTTGTCTTAAATGCGCATCTGCATTTTCAATATAGGGCGGATTGCTCACGATGAGGTCGAATTTTTTATCATTTAACTCGCCAAACCAATCGCTTAGAATAAATTGAATATTGCTAATTTCTAATTTTTGCGCATTTTGCTGGGCGATATTTAAAGCGCCCTTAGAGGCATCCACAGCCGTTACAAATGCGATTGGGAAATTTTTAGCAACCGCCAATGCAATTGCGCCTGAGCCCGTGCCAAGGTCGAGAATTGTTGGGTTTTTTGTGGTAAAACTTACCAGCTTATTTAATGCCGCTTCTACTAAAGTTTCAGTATCCGCGCGCGGAATCAGCGTATCAGGCGAGACTTTTAATGTTAAACCGTAAAACTCTCGATAGCCAAGAATGTAGGCAACAGGTTCACCTTGCATGCGGCGTGTTAATAATGCCTCAAAAGCGGCATGGCTACTTGCTTGTAGGGCTTCGTTCTCATGCGCAATTAACCATGCACGGTTTACCTGAAGCACGTGCTGGAGCAAATATTGCGCTTCAAGCTTGGCTTCAGGCGTATTAAGCTGCAAGGTAGCAGATTGCAACACACTTTTTATAGATGAGCTGGCGTGCATAACGGCAGTATTTAAGCGTTAGTGCTTAAATGTGAATTGTGGCCCCAGATTTTTTCTCATCTTTAGGCTTGGTTTCATTAGGCTGAGCATCTTTACTGGCCGCTTTTGGTTGCACTTCTTGCCAAACTTTATCTAATAGCGCAACAAAGCCCGCGTCTGCAGGCACGGTGTGTTGTTTAGTGTCGCTCAATTCACCTTCATAAAGCCATACGCCACTCATTTTTAAGGCCTCGGTTAAAGGTGCTTTCGCTTCATCGGTGCGTCCAAGCAGCCACTTTGCATACGCAGTATTGCCTAGCGCCATCGCTTTAGTTTCGCTAGAAGTTGCTTTTGCCGCTTGCTCAAGAGCGGTTAATGCTTGTGTGAGCAAAGCCTCACGCGCAAGTGCATCGTCCCAAGTTTGTTTAGCCTGTAAAATCAGCCCAAAACCTTTGTTGTTATACGCAACATCCACATGTTGGCGCAACCGCGCATTGCTTGAAGATGCTAAACGGCTGATAATTTCATCATAGGTTTTAGCTTCATCTTGGCTATTTTTTAAATCATTAAACAAATAACTTTTATTCATCATGGCGTTAGCTACTAACACCTGCACTTCAATATTGTTAGACGCACCATAACGCTCAATGAGCGTGTTATAGGTTTGCAAGGCTTTATCGCTCAGTTTTAAGCCATCTAACGCGTAGCCTTTTTCAAGCATGGCTTTGGCCACCTCTTCTTGCAAATTGGGGTCAGCAGATTTGCCATGCTGCAAAATCACTTTTTCTAAAATCGCAATCGCTTTTTTCCACTGTTGCGCTTTATTCAGTTCTTCCGCTTTTAATACAATTTGAATCGCATCAAACAAAATTGTACTTTTGTCTGAAACAGCAGGAGTTTCAGCAGTCTTTTTTGTGTCACAAGCCGCTAAAGAAAGTAGCAAAATAAACACCAACAAACCATGCCAAAACTGCTTATTTATCATGCTATATTCTTTCATTATTAGTGCAATAATCGCCCCGAGAAATTTTTATGCCTCTGGAAGCCGCATGCAGACTGGCTTGCAGAGGTGCTAAAAGGATGTTGTGTAAAAATAACTTAAAAATTACTTTTTTAAAAGTTAATTATCGTCACCTAAACTTGCCAACAAATCAGCCTGATATTCAGTCGCTAGAGCGCCAATCAATTCATCCATATCGCCTTCTGTAATTGCATCAATTTTATACAACGTCAAGTTGATGCGATGGTCGGTAATGCGTCCTTGCGGATAATTGTAAGTGCGAATGCGCTCGCTTCTGTCGCCTGAGCCAATTAAATTGCGGCGCTCGCTCGCGATTTTGCTGTTTTGTTCATCCACTTGCTTGGCTTTAATGCGTGCCGCCAACACCATCATGGCTTGCGCTTTGTTAGCGTGTTGGCTGCGTCCATCTTGGCATTCCACCACAATGCCTGTAGGCGCGTGCGTAATACGCACGGCAGAATCCGTTTTGTTAATGTGCTGCCCGCCAGCGCCGCTCGCGCGAAATGTATCAATGCGAATATCCGCTGGGTTAATCACCACGTCTGAAACTTCGTCCACTTCAGGCAAAATGGCGACTGTACAAGCGCTGGTGTGGATGCGGCCTTGCGTTTCGGTATCAGGCACGCGTTGCACGCGATGGCCGCCACTTTCAAATTTCATTTTTGAGTATGCGCCGTAGCCTTCAATTTTGGCGATAATTTCTTTATAGCCGCCCACTTCGCCTTCATTGGCAGAAAGCACTTCCACTTTCCACTTTTGCTTTTCAGCGTAGCGGCTATACATTCTAAATAAGTCACCCGCAAATAAGCCCGATTCGTCGCCGCCCGTGCCCGCGCGAATTTCTAAAATGATATTTTTCTCGTCATTGGGGTCTTTGGGCAGTAACAATATTTGCAATGCACTTTCTACCGCCTCTAATTTAGCTTTGCCAGCGGTAATTTCTTCTTGCGCAAACTCTTTCATTTCAGGGTCGCTCAACATGTTTTGCGCTTCTTTAATATCTTCCTCTGCTTGCACAAAGGCGTGATATTGCTCCACAATCGGTGTGATTTCTGCATGCTCTTGCGTAAGCTTGCGATAGTTGTCCATGTTGTTAGTCACGCCTTCACTGCTCATCAGGCGGTTAATTTCTTCTAATCGCTCGCTCAAATTGGCGAGTTTGGTCATCATGCTGGGCTTCATTGCGTGCTTCTTTTAATGGTTAATTTGGTAAATTTGGCGTAAGGCTTGCTCTAGCCTCGTATGCTCATCGCCATGTGTTTGGTTAAGTGCGTGGCTGGGCGCGTGTAGTAGCTTGTTAGTCAGCGCGTTGCTTAATAGCTCAAGCGCTTTTTCGGGGGATTCCCCTTTTTGTAGCAGTTTTAAGGCTTTTTCTAATTCCGCCAGCCTAATATTGTCCGCTTGGTCTCGCAAAGCTTTAATTGTTGGCACGGCATCGCGCTTTTTAAGCCAGTGCATAAAATGCTCAACGCGGTTTGCCACAATGAGTTCAGCGTCGGCAGCAGCCTGTTGGCGATTGCCCATGCCCTCACTCACTACTGCGCTTAAGTCATCTACGGTATATAAAAACACATCATCCAAATCTTTTACTTCAGGCTCTACATCACGTGGTACGCCTAAATCCACCATAAAAATGGGGCGATGCTTGCGCATTTTTACGGCTCGTTCAACCATACCTAAGCCCACGATGGGAAGTTGGCTGGCTGTGCAGGTGATAATGATGTCGTAGTCAGCAAAGTGCGCTGGTAAATCTTGCAACAAAATTGCTTGCGCGTTATTGCCTTGCGCAGATAGCTTTTTAGCCAAATTTTCACCGCGTTCAAGTGTACGATTGGCAATTGCAATCGTCTTAGGGCGTTGCGCGGCAAAGTGGTCGGCACATAGTTCTATCATCTCACCCGCGCCAATAAATAATACCTTTTGCTCACTAATGTTGCCAAAAATACGTTGAGCCAATTTAACAGAAGCTGCAGACATCGAAACAGAGTTTGCGCCAATATCAGTATTGGTGCGCACTTCTTTAGCCACCTCAAAAGTGCGCTGAAACAGCTTGTGTAAAAGTGTCCCTAACGTGCCAGCTTCTTGTGCAATTTTAACGGACTGCTTAAATTGCCCTAAGATTTGCGGCTCACCCAGCACCATGCTATCCAACCCAGAAGCCACCCGAAAAGCATGTTTTACGGCCTCGTTTTCTGGCAAGGTGTAAATGTAGGGGGAAAGTGCATCTTGATCTAAGCGATGATATTGCGATAGCCAAGCGAGGGGTTTTTGCGGATTATCAGTGCTGCAATATAGCTCTGTGCGATTGCAGGTGGATAAAATAGACGCCTCAGCGGCGTTATGTAAGGTAAGCTCGCGCAGGGCAGAGCCAAGATGCTCGCTATTAAAAGCGACATGCTCACGAATCTGAATGGGGGCGGTGGTGTGGTTGACACCAATAACGTATAGCTGCATAGGCGTAATTTTGAGCGATTAGCACATGTTAAGCAAGAACCATATCTAAAAACAGTAAAATAGCGTTAAAATAACGGTTTAGCCTTTCATTTAGACGACGGAAATATCAATCATGGATAAAACTTTTAGAATTGCCCCCAGTATTCTTTCAGCTAACTTTGCCAAATTAGGTCAAGAAATTGACGATGTGATTACCTCTGGTACAGATTTAGTGCATTTTGATGTGATGGACAACCATTACGTGCCAAACTTAACAATCGGTCCATTAGTATGTGACGCGATTCGTGAGGTTTCTAAAAAAGTGGGCGCTTTAATTGATGTGCATTTAATGGTAAAACCGGTTGACCGCATTATTCCTGATTTTGCTAAAGCAGGGGCTAATATTATTACTTTTCACCCAGAAGCTTCTGAACATATTGACCGCAGTCTAGCGATGGTGCGCGATTTAGGCTGCAAATCAGGCTTGGTATTTAACCCAGCAACGCCGCTTAACTACCTAGACCACGTGATGGATAAAGTAGATATGATTTTATTGATGTCTGTTAACCCTGGTTTTGGCGGTCAAAAATTTATTCCAGAAACCTTAGAAAAGCTAAAGTTAGCACGTGCGCGCATTGATGCGTATTATCAAAAAACTGGTCGCCAAATATGGCTTGAAGTGGATGGTGGCGTTAATGCGCAAAACATCGTGGAGATTGCGCGTGCTGGTGCAGATACGTTTGTAGCAGGTAACGCAATTTTTACCAAAGGTCTTGATTCAGACAAAAACCGCTACAACACTGTAGTAGGTGAAATGCGCGCGGCATTGGCAACTGTATAATTTAAATTTTAGTTGCTGTAGGGATGTCGCAGTTTAGAGTAAAAGCCGTCATGTTTGACCTTGACGGCACTTTAATTGACAGTGCGCCAGAAATTGCTTTTGCTGCCAATCAAATGCTGGCAGATTTACATTTGCCAACGTTACCGCAATCGCAAATAGAACATTATATTGGCGAAGGTGCGCAAGTGCTGATTAAGCGTTGTTTAACCGGCCGGTTAAATGTGGAGCCAGAAGCAGCTTTATTTGAGCAAGCGCAAACTTTGTTTTTTGCACATTACTCAAACAATGTTGCCAATAGCCAGCCTTTTAATGGCGTAGTAAGCGGTTTAAAAATGCTGTGGCGACATGGTTTTAAATTGGCATGCGTGACTAATAAACCTGAAAAATTCACCTTGCCTTTATTGGCTAAAAGTGGGTTGGCGGAATTTTTTGACTGCGTGGTTTCCGGGGATAGTTTGCCGCACAAAAAGCCGCACCCTATGCAACTGCACCATATATGCAAAAAGCTGGATGTGCCAGAATATGAAGCTATGCTGGTGGGTGATTCCAACACAGATATCGAGGCAGCCCATGCTGCAGGGTGCTTTATAATTACCGTGCCTTATGGGTATAATCAGGGCAAGCCGATTGATACATCTAAAGTGGATGCAACAGTCAATGATTTAACTGAACTTTCGAATAAGATAGCGTTATTAACATGATTTTCCTAAATCGTAATTTTCTAAGTTGGCGTTTGCCTCGTTCTTGGCGAAGCTAGTCTAGCCAAACAAGGATGGCGTTTATCACGCAAAGACCTAGCTACACCGATGTATTGCCCAGAGAAAATTATTAGGAAAAATCATGTTACAAACGATGTCTAAGACGATTGCAAAAACAGAATTTAATGCTTTAGCTGCACAAGGTTATAACAGAATCCCATTGGTATTAGAAACCTTTGCTGATCTTGATACACCACTTTCACTTTACCTAAAGCTCGCTAATACGCCTTTTTCATACTTGCTTGAAAGCGTGCAAGGTGGCGAGCGCTTTGGGCGTTACTCCATCATAGGATTGCCCGCAAAAACACGCATTGTCGCGCACGGTTTTAATATAGAAGTGTTGCAAGACAACGTCGTAGTTGAGACGGTAGAAAATACCAACCCACTTGATTTTGTAAAGCAGTATCAAGCGCGGTTTAAATCCCCGCCTTACCAGGGATTGCCGCGCTTTACAGGTGGTTTGGCAGGTTATTTTGGCTACGAAACCATCCGCTATATTGAAAAACGGCTAAGCAAAACAACTAAACCGGATGCAATAAATACGCCAGATTTATTGCTTACGGTGTCAGAAGAAATAGCCGTAGTGGATAATTTAAGTGGCAAACTTTATTTTATTGTTTACGCTAACTCAACTGAGGTTGATGCTTATGAAAAAGCACATATTCGTTTAAATCAATTAGTCGGGTTGTTGCGTAAGAGTGTGGCGATTCCACAAGCGAAAGCCAGTGCAAAATCGCAAGCTGCTTCAGAGTTTGGTGAAGATAATTTTAAGACGGCTGTTAAAAAGGCTCAAACTTATATTTTAGAAGGCGACATCATGCAAGTGGTGCTTTCACAGCGCATGAGTCAGCCTTTTGATGCACCACCACTATCGCTTTATCGCGCTTTACGAAGTTTAAATCCATCGCCTTATATGTTTTATTACGATATGGGCGACCACCACGTGGTGGGAGCATCGCCTGAGATTTTAGTGCGATTAGAGGATGGCACGGTCACATCGCGTCCTATTGCTGGCACGCGCCCGCGTGGCAAAACGCGTGAGCAAGATATGGCTTTGGCAGAAGAGTTGTTGGCAGATCCAAAAGAGCGTGCTGAGCATGTGCAATTGATGGACTTAGGTCGCAATGATGTAGGTCGTGTAGCGCAAACTGGCACGGTTAAAGTAACGGACAACATGATGATTGAGCGTTATAGCCACGTGATGCATATTGTGAGCAACGTTGAAGGCAAATTAAAACCCAATATGGATGCGATTGATGTGCTCAAGGCCACCTTTCCAGCAGGCACTGTTTCTGGTGCGCCTAAAGTGCGCGCGATGGAAATTATTGACGAGCTAGAACCTAGCAAGCGCGGCATTTATGCTGGAGCGGTGGGCTATTTGGGCTTTAATGGCGATATGGATGTAGCGATTGCCATTCGCACGGGCGTGATTAAAAATAAAACGCTGTATGTGCAAGCAGGTGCGGGTATTGTGGCAGATTCTATTCCCCAGTCAGAATGGGAAGAAACGCAAAATAAAGCTAAAGCGGTGTTACGCGCTGCTGAAATGGTGCAGGCAGGTTTAGATAGTGAAGGAGCAAAATAATGTTACTGATGATAGATAACTATGACTCTTTTACTTACAACCTTGTGCAATATTTTGGTGAGCTTGGCCAAGATGTGCACGTTTATAGAAATGATGAAATCAGCTTAGATAAAATTCGTGAATTAAATCCTGAAAAAATCGTGATTTCACCAGGCCCTTGTACACCAAACGAGGCAGGTATAAGCTTGGCGCTCATTCATGAGTTTGCCGGAAAAATTCCGTTGCTTGGCGTTTGCTTAGGGCATCAAAGTATAGGCCAAGCATTTGGCGGAAAAATTATTAAAGCCAAAACTTTGATGCACGGTAAAACATCACTCATCCACCATAAAAATATTGGCGTGTTTAAAGGGCTGCCTAACCCTTACACCGCCACGCGATACCATTCATTGGTGATAGAGCGTGAAACGATTCCAGATTGCCTAGAGATTACCGCGTGGACAGATGACGGCGAAATTATGGGGGTGAAACATAAAACGCTGGCAGTAGAGGGCGTACAGTTTCACCCAGAATCTATTCTCACTGAGCATGGACATGATTTGCTAAATAACTTTTTAAAGGCCTATTAAATGGTGTTTAAGCAAGCATTAGAGCAAGTGTTGCAAGGCAAAGACTTAAGTCATGCCAATATGCTCGAACTGATGCAGCAAGTCATGTCTGGTGAATTAACACCTGCACAAATTGCTGGTTTAGTGATAGCGCTACGCCAAAAAGGCGAAAGTGTGGATGAAATTACGGCCGCCGCCACCGTAATGCGACAGTTATCAACCAAAGTTGAGGTGCAAGACCAAACGCACTTGGTTGACACTTGTGGCACGGGTGGGGATGGCATTCAAACCTTTAATGTTTCAACCGTTTCTGCATTTGTGGCCGCCGCCGCTGGAGCTAAAGTGGCTAAGCACGGTGGGCGCTCAGTATCATCCACCTGCGGTAGTGCAGATGTGTTGGAAGCACTGGGCGTCAATGTGAACCAAACACCTGAGCAAGTTGCACATAGTGTAAACCAAGTAGGCATTGGCTTTATGTTTGCACCAAATCACCATAGTGCGATGAAACACGCCGCACCAGTGCGCCGTGAGCTAGGGGTGCGCACAATTTTCAATTTGCTTGGACCGCTCACTAATCCTGCCTCAGCAAGGCGACAAGTGATGGGTGTGTTTAGCAAAGATTTAACCTTAAAATTGGCAAAAGTGTTGCAAAATTTAGGCTCTGAACATGTGCTAGTGGTGCATGGTGCAGATGGTATGGATGAAATTTCCTTTACGGGCGATACCTACGTTGCAGAGCTAAAAGATGGCAAAGTATATGAATACACGCTCAATCCCACCCAGCTTGGTTTGCCATTAAATATTTTAAAAAGCATTCAAGTAGATAATGCAGAGCAATCAAAAGCGATGATTTTAGATGTACTCAATGGGCAACCCAGCGCGGCACGCGATATTGTGTTGCTTAATGCAGGTGCTGCCATATATGTGGCGGGTATTGTAGAAAGCCTACAAGCGGGGATAGCTAAAGCTGCGCAAGTGATTGATAGTGGTGCAGCGCTTGCAAAATTAGAAGCGCTTAAACGAGAAACTAACCCTTGAAAAATTGGCTAATAATAATGGTGCTGTTTACAGCTTTAGTAGCATGTAAACAAACTGCTAGTGATATTGTAGGCTACGAAGAACAGGTTAATAATCAAACAGTAACTGGTGTTGAGCAGTCCGAAAATTCGGCACTTATTCAGGCCTTTCAAGGTAAGAAAAGTAATCTTTTTGTAGAAGGCAGTGGGGTAGTTAAAAAGTTACTCCCAGAAGATAACAAAGGTTCGCGACATCAAAAATTTTTGGTCACTATTTCTGACAAGCAAACCTTGCTATTTGCGCATAACATCGATTTATCCAAATCAATACCGTTGGCAGTGGGTGATACCATTGAATTTCGCGGAGAATATGTATATAACCCTAAGGGCGGTGTTATGCACTGGACACACCATGACCCGCAAGCAAAAATCGAAGGTGGTTGGATTAAACACAACGGCCAAATTTATCAATAAGCAGAAAAATTATGTCAGATATTTTAAAAAAAATTTTAGCCACCAAACAAGAAGAAATTGCTGCCAGCAAGCTTTTGGTTAGTTTGGAACAACTGCAAAAACAAGCCGAAGCGCAACCCGAACCACGTGATTTTGTGGGCGCGATTCATGCAAAAGTTGTTGCCAATAAGCCAGCGGTGATTGCTGAAATTAAAAAAGCCAGCCCGTCTAAAGGCGTGATTCGCGAAAACTTCAATCCAGCAGAAATTGCCAAAAGCTATGAAAAAGGCGGTGCAGCTTGTTTGTCGGTACTCACCGATGTTGAATATTTTCAAGGCTCACCTGAATATCTAAAGCAAGCGCGTGCGGCTTGTAAGCTACCCGTGTTGCGCAAAGATTTCATGATTGATTCATACCAAGTGTTTGAAGCACGTGCAATGGGCGCTGATTGTATCTTGCTAATCGTGGCAGCATTAGAGCTCAAGCAGATGCGCGCGCTTGAGCAACTCGCCCACGAGCTAGGTATGGCAGTATTGGTTGAAGTACACGATGCCGATGAGTTGCAATTAGCATTACAGCTTGATACGCCGCTGGTAGGCATCAACAACCGCAACCTGCGAACCTTTGATGTGACGCTGCAAACCACACTCGATTTACTTAAAGTGTTACCAGAAGACCGCTTTGTCGTCACAGAGTCAGGCATTTTTACACCTGATGATGTGAAGTTGATGCGTGATAACGATGTGCACGCGTTTTTGGTGGGCGAGGCCTTTATGCGCCAGCCAGACCCCGGCGCTGAGTTGGCAAGAGTGTTTGGCACTTAATTTTTACAGAAAATTATTTTGAGGTCATTGTCATGAGCTACCCTTATTCCCGCCCACGCCGCATGCGTAAAGATGATTTTTCACGCCGCTTGATGCGAGAGCATGTACTTACTTCAAACGATTTAATTTACCCGGTGTTTGTGCTGGATGGCGAAAATCGCACTGAAGAAGTCGCTTCTATGCCGGGCGTTAAGCGCCAAAGTATTGATGTGTTGCTAAAAACGGCGGGCGAATGTGTGCAGTTGGGTATTCCTGCCATCGCCTTGTTTCCCGTGGTGGATAGCCAATTTAAAAGCTTGGATGCGGCAGAAGCCTATAACCCAAATGGCTTAGCACAGCGCGCGGTCATTGCACTTAAAGCCGCTTACCCCGAGCTTGGTGTGATTACGGATGTTGCTTTAGACCCATTCACCACGCATGGACAAGATGGTCTGATTGATGATACCGGCTATGTGCTCAATGATGAAACCATTGAGGTGCTGGTCAAGCAAGCCTTATCTCATGCGCAAGCTGGGGCGGATATAGTTGCCCCAAGCGACATGATGGATGGGCGCGTTGGGCAAATCCGTGAAGCATTAGAAAGCGCCGGGCATATTCATACCAAAATTTTGGCATATTCCGCTAAATACGCCTCCAGCTTTTATGGCCCGTTTAGAGATGCGGTGGGCTCGGCGGGCAATTTAGGCAAAGGCAATAAATACACCTACCAAATGGACCCCGCCAATAGCGACGAGGCCATGCAAGAAGTTGCACTAGATATTAGCGAGGGTGCCGACATGGTGATGGTGAAGCCCGGCATGCCTTATTTAGACATTGTGCGCCGCGTGAAAGATGAGTTTGGCGTGCCAACTTTTGCCTACCAAGTGAGTGGTGAATATGCCATGCTAAAAGCCGCCGCGCAAAATGGCTGGTTAGATGAAAAGGCTTGTGTGATGGAGAGTTTGTTGGCGTTTAAGCGCGCAGGGGCAGATGGGGTGTTGACGTATTTTGCGATGGATGTGGCAAGGTGGTTGAAGTAAACTGAGTTATCAAAATTGCCAGCCAAAAAACAACATGTTGGGTTAGATTCACAAAGCTTTTCATATTTGTTGGATGCTATTTCGGGCATATCCAAGCCAGTTGATTCGCTTGCCACAGAGAAAATTGCACTAGTAAGAGCATTTTTTTATAAGCCTGGTCAGTTTAGTTTTGTTCTTACTGAGACAGTTGTAAATGAAGCTTCCAAAATTAACAATGTTGAACGTCGTAATCTTCATGATAGTTTTAGAAATACACTTTTTTACAGCCCTGCGGTAAAAGACGCAATAGCTGTTAAAAATAGAGCGAATGAGTTTTACATACACCATCGAAAATTGAATGATTGCTTAGTTCTTGCTGAAGCAGAAGACTTAAGATTGGATATCGTTTTGACCTACGATAATAAGTTTTGGCAAAGGTTATGCAATATGTCGAATGTCACTAAGCTTATGAAACCAAATGAATATTGGGCTAGTCTTGATATACCAATAGGCGGTACACCACAATTTAGACCTTATGATGCAAATCCCGAAGATGCAAACCCTTTAAGTTTCCAGCAATGGTGGCGTTGGTAATATTGCTTTTCTCCCATCGGCGAGATACTTTTTCTTGCCTCGCCAAGTAAAAGTATCCAAAAAGAAGGCGACCCCCTACCGCTTATTTCCTGCGTTGCTCAGCTTGCTGGGTGGCAAGCGGAAACTTGCCAACAAAAACAGTTGGCTTCAAACAGCCGCTTGCCGAAAACACCCACCAAGCTTGCGCTACTCGGCGCGGTAGCAGGGGAAATTTAGGTCAAAATCTTAAAGGCTAAAGCAGGCAAAAATTTATCAATTTTGGCTTATTATTAGAACAAATCATTTCACCTCCTCTGCAAGCCAGTATCCACGCGGCTTCCAGAGGTGTAAAATTCTCTCGGGCGTTATTTGGTGTATTTTTAAGTGTTTGAAATGAGGTTTTTTACTGCCAAAATATCTGCGCGTTCTGCGTTGCTTCCGTCAGCAGCGCGTTTGGTCGGTTGGCGGATTTCATCGACTTCAAATACGCTGAGTTTGATAATGCCGGTTTCCATTTCTAGTGAAAAAACGGGGACTTTTTTGCGCGCATCGCCTTTTTTGTCGCGTTTGCCGTCGTTCATCACGCGGTAGGTTTTTTCATTGGTTTCAAACGGTATGTCTTGGTTGAGTAAAAACATTTCCACTTCTTTAAGGCTGTCGGCAAATAGGTGAATGTGCGTTTCAGTGCCTAGACCAGCGGTGCCGTCCAGCACAGCGCCAGTTAAATATGGGTTAAATCTTTCGAGCAGTTGCATGGTAAACAGTGCGTTTTTGCGTAAATTACGCAAGTTTTCGGGCTGTTCATCAGCTAAAAATAGTGCGTTGTAAAGTTTGAGTTCTTCTTCAATTTCTACGTTAGAGGGTAATACGCTGTTATCCAGCGCGCCTAGCTGTCGGCCAGCTTTATTTTTAGCATAGGCAAAATCTGAGATGCCATCTTCTGCCATCATGCGAGCGGCGGCTTGGGCAATCAGTTGCCGTAATTGTTGTAAGTTTTCTTTTGCCATGTTGGTTTTTATTAAACACTATTATTGACCGCCTAACATTTTGGTGGCGGCTTCGTGCGGGTCTGTAATTTCCTCTTTCGGTTTGTTGTGTGCCGTTGGGTTATTTTGTGGAGTTACTGTAACATTTGGTGGTGTTGTAGGCACGGTGCGCACTGGCTTAACCTCAGCAGGTGGCGTAGCAGGCGATAAAATGATTTCAGGTTGCAACACTTGCTGCGCTTGGTCTTGTGGTGTGGGCGCTTCAGGGGTGCTAGGGCTTTCTACATAAATACCATCTTCGTTTACATAGCCGTATTCGTCGGCAGTATCTTGAGGAACAAAATAGGGTGGCGGATTTTCATGGTAAAAATATTCTAGCAAACTGCCGCCACGTGAACCTGTAACAGGGTCTATATTATAAGTATCTACACCTTCTGGTACCCGCAAGGTTTTTTCTGGTAGCCCTTTTAATGCACTACCCATATATTTTATCCAAATAGGCAATGCCGCCACGCCACCTGTTTCGCCCTTGCCAAGTGGGCGCGGTTGATCATAGCCCACCCAAGCAATGGCAACCTGATTTGGGCTATAGCCAGTAAACCAAGCATCGTGATGGTCATTTGTGGTGCCAGTTTTACCCGCAATATCTCGACGATTGAGTGATAAAGCTTTAGTGGCCGTGCCGTTTTGTATCACACTTTGCATCATGGAGTTCATAATAAATGCATTGCGTGCATCTATCACACGCGGTGCATTTTTTCCTGCTTGGTCAAACTTGGTGGTCATTATCACTTTGCCATCACTGTCGATAATCTTGCTGATAATGTTGGGCCTTACACGATAACCGCCATTAGCAAAAACAGCATAAGCTTGTGCCATTTCCCACGGCGTAGCGGAGCCTGCGCCGAGCGCTAACGTAAGATATGGGGGATGTTTTTTTGCAGGAAAGCCAAAACGGGTGATGTAACTTTGTGCGTATTGCGCACCAATATCATCAAGCACTTGAATAGCAACCGTATTTACAGAAGTTGCTAAGGCTTTTCTTAATCGCATTGGCCCAGCAAAACCATCATGGTAATTTTTGGGAGTCCAAGCATTATCCCCAGTTTGACTAGCAGAAAATGTAATTTCTTTATCTTCAATCAGGCTTGCTGGTGTGTAGCCTTTTTCTAAAGCAGCAGAATAAATAAATGGCTTAAGGCTTGAACCAGGCTGGCGATTGGCCTGCGTAACGTGGTTAAATTTACTACGATTAAAATCAAAGCCACCCACCAGTGCGCGCACAGCGCCATTGTCTGGGTCTAGCGCAATGAGTGCAGATTCTACTTGCGGAAGTTGCACAATTCGCCATGTTGATGTGTCTTTTTCACCCTTTGTTTTTAAAACTCTGATGACAGCCCCCACTTTGAGCTTATTTTTCTCGGGGTCTTTTTCGCGTAATTGTTTTTCAACAAACGACAATCCTTTGCCTGAAATATCAATGTCATCGCCAAACTTGGTGTGCGCTTGCACAGACTTAGCCGTCAAATTAGTAATAATCGCAGGAACCATATCACTGTATATTTCGTAGTCATCTAACACTACATCAAGCGCATTTTTTGTGTCAGAGCTTGGCAATGCGTCAACATCAATCAGCGCTTCAGGACCGCGGTAGCCATGACGAATATCGTATTCAATAATGCCCTCGCGCACCGCCGCGTTGGCTGCTTCTTGATTAGATTTTCGAATGGTAGTGTAAACTTTCAAGCCACTACTATAAATTTCATCTTGATATTTAGCGTACAAAGTATCGCGTACAATTTCAGCAACATAGTCGGCAGAAAGTGCGTGCACAGCCTGCTGCTGTGCGGCTGTTTTAAAAGTGAGAGGTTGTTTTAGCGCTTCTTGATAAGCCTCATCTTTTAAAAAACCAAAGCGCAACATGTCACGTAAAACTTCATGTTGACGGCCAATTGAGCGCTTTGGGTTAATAAAAGGATTGTAGCCAGAAGGTGCTTTCGGTAGCCCTGCTAATAAAGCAGCTTCAGCCAAAGTGAGTTTTTCTAGTGGCTTATCAAAATAAACTTGAGAAGCTGCTGCAAAACCGTACGCACGTTGTCCTAAGTAAATTTGATTGAGGTAGAGTTCCAGAATCTTATCTTTGCTTAAGTTGCGCTCAATTTTAATTGCCAATAAAGCTTCATTGATTTTGGTAATCAATCCACGTTTACCATTTGGTGGGGTGAAAAAGTTTTTAGCGACTTGCATAGTGATGGTGCTTGCACCCTCACGGCTTACCCCAGTCAGATTGTTTTTAATTGCCCGTATCACACCTGTGGTGTCAATGCCATTGTGTGAATAAAAACGGCGATCTTCAATAGCGAGCACGGCATCTTTCATCACCTGAGGTACTTGCTCGATTTTAACGTAAGCGCGGCGCTCTTCGCCAAATTCGCCAATAAGAAAGCCATCCTCAGAGTAAACTTGAAGTGGAAGTTTTGGGTGGTAATCTGTAAGTGCTTCTAAACTAGGTAATGCAGGGTAAATAAACGCAGCTGCAATCGCTACTAAAGCCAATACCGAAAATACGCTGACAACAATCGCCAACAAAATGTATTGCCACCATCTTTTTAGAGCCATGAGTATTGGTCCATTTTTATCATTGACAAAGCGCCATTATAAATTGCTCAGCATAAGTTCTGCGAACATACAATCAAATTTATCATTTATATTGTTGTTGATGTGTGTCTAATTTGTAACAATCTTTATTTGGTCGATGTAAAGAATATAAAAATTACTTTACAGGGTACAAACTTGTTGATAGGATTTAAAGTAATTTGTTAGAAGTACGTGTAACTTACTAAATTAGAGAGGGAATTTCATTTTGAAATTCAACTTATTTGCAGAAAAAACACCACCGCTGATTGGCATTGATATAAGTTCATCAGCAGTCAAAATGGTGGAGCTCGGAAGTAATGGGCGTGGAGGCTATAAGCTCGAAAGTTATTCGATGGCTTCATTGCCAAAAGAAGCGATTGTTGATGGCAATATCGGCGACTTAGAAAAAATGGTAGATGCGATGAAATTAGCATGGAAGCTGTTGGGCTCCCGTGAAAAGCGCGCTGCACTTGCTCTGCCAGCTTCCTCGGTAATAAGCAAAAAAGTATTAATGAGCGCCGACTTGCGCGAAGAAGATATGGAGGTGCAAGTCGAAGCAGAAGCCAATCAATACATTCCCTTTTCCCTTGATGAAGTCAATATTGACTTTCAAGTGATTGGCCCAGCGCCCAACAATCCAGAAGAAGTAGAAGTCTTGATTGCTGCTGCGCGTAAAGAAAAAATTGAAGATCGAGTGGCAGCGGCAGAAGGGGCAGGCCTTAAAGTAACGGTGATGGATGTGGAGAACTATGCTACGGAAGCAGCTTACAGCCTAGTCGCTAGTCAATTACCTAATTCTGGGCGTGAGCAAACAGTGATGATTATTGATATTGGCGCTTCATTTATGCATGTCAATGTTCTACACGACAATAAATCCGTTTACATGCGCGAACAAGCTTTTGGTGGAGGGCAATTGACGCAAGAGATTCAACGTAGATTTGGTTTATCTGTAGAAGAGTCTGAAATTGCGAAACGAAAGGGTGGTTTGCCAGAAAGCTACGAGAGTGAAGTGTTGCAACCCTTTGTGCAACAATTAACTACAGAGGTAGCCAGAGCGCTACAATTTTTCACAAGTTCAACACAATACAACCGTGTTGATAATATTGTTTTGGCTGGCGGCTGTGCGGCTATTCCCTCGATTGATGTGATGGTGCAAGAACGTACACAAGTACATACCATCATAGCCAATCCCTTTCATGGCATGACGTTAAATAGTAAGCTCAAAAAGCAACAAGCTGATATCGACGCACCTGCTATGTTGATTGCCTGTGGTCTAGCAATGCGAGGTTTGGCACTATGATACGCGTCAACTTATTACCCCATCGTCAAATTAAGAGGGCTGCGCGTCAGCGAGAGTTCGGTTTAATGGCGATGTTTTCTCTTATGGCGGCAGCGGCACTGGTGTTTCTTGGCTACTCCTATATCAATGCACAAGTAGAGGCACAGGCAGAGCGCAATGCAAGATTGGATACAGCCATTGCTGCGTTAGATAAAGAAATTGCTGATATTAAAGATTTAAAAGACCAAATTAACATTATGTTAGAGCGTAAGCAAGTAGTTGAGAATTTGCAAACGAACCGAAGTCAATCAGTTGTTATCCTAGATGAAGTGAGCCGTCAGTTGCCAGAGGGTATGTACCTGAGAAGCATTAAGCAGCAAGGGAATGCTATTACTTTGGAGGGAGTTGCTGACACAAATTCGCGCGTGGCGACACTAGTGCGCAACTTTTCAACTTCAAACTGGATGGAGTCTCCAAGTTTAGTTGAGATTCGCTCAGAAGCTGGGGCAAAGTTAAAACAGAATGCTTTTTCTTTAGGCGTTAATATCAAACCACCTAAGACCGCAGACGCCGAAGTGGCAAACGCAAATAGTCCTGCGTTGGCGGGGAGCGCACCATGAAACTAGATGATTTTAATAATATAGATTTTAATAATGCAGGCAGCTTGCCAGGGCCAGTTAAGGCTGTGTTGTTGACATTTTTATTCCTGTTTTTATTTGCGTTGGGTTACTGGTATTTTTGGACAGATGCATTTACCGCGCTAGATGAAGCAAAAGCAAAAGAAGTGGAATTGCGAGCGGTTTTTCTAGATAAAAAAGCGCAAGCGGTTAACCTAGAGGGTTACAAGCAGCAAATGGTTGAAATTGAGAAAACGTTTGGTGCTCTGTTAAAGCAACTTCCAGACAAGTCACAAATGGATGGCTTACTCACTGATATTAACCAAGCAGGGCTGGCGCGAGGTCTTGAGTTTGAGCTATTTAGACCCGGAGCGGAAACTCAGACTGAGTTTTATGCTGAAATGCCAATAGCCATTAGGGTGCAAGGAAGTTATCACGACTTGGGTGCTTTCGCCACCGACATTTCTAAACTTTCCAGAATTGTTACCTTAAGTGACATATCTATAACAGGTGGCTCGAGTAAAGATGGAAAGTCAGCAGATGCAAAACTCGTGATGGAGGCAACTGCTAAAACATATCGCTATTTAGATAGCAATGAATTAGCGGCGAAGAAAAAATAAACTGCTCCTTAGAAAGGTTGATTAAATAAGTGAATACCAATATAGGACAAAATTATGAATTTGCAACAACGCTAAAAGTAGCGTTTGCATTAATGCTGTGCTTGTTACTTGTTGCTTGTAATGGTGATCAGGGTGATGATCTTGATGCATTTATGAAAAATGCCGGCAATGAAATGCAAGTGAAGATTAAACCATTGCCTGAAGTTAAGCCTTATTTGGCGTTGCAATATAATGCTGACAATTTATTGAATGACCCTTTTAGACCGCGTAAAGCTAGCACAAAAGCAACAGGTGTATTGCCTAATTTTAATCGAGCTAAAGAGCCGATGGAAGCCTATCCGTTAGAAAGTATTCAGTATGTAGGGCATTTATCAAAAGGAAAATTTGCATATGCATTACTTAGAACTCCTGACAGTGGGATTCAGCAGGCGAAAGTGGGTAATTTTATAGGCCAAAACTACGGCATGATTACTAAAATTACTGATGGTGAGATTTCCTTGAAAGAGATTGTGCAAGATGATCTTTCTGGAGACTGGATTGAAAGACAAACAACTTTAACCATACAAGAATAAGCATTAAGAGTTACGAGTAAGACTTTTCTAGAATTAAGTTATAGTATTTAGGGTGAAATAATGACAATACAGTGGCTATCAAAAACATTTCAGGTGTGCCTGCTTGTTGGGATGATGATATTTTCTGGCTTATCGCAAGCAGAAGATCAGACGGAGCTCACAAATAGAATTCTTAGTGTTGACTTCTCGAGTTTGCCTGGTGGGCGAGTGGTTGTAAGAATTAAGACTTCGGAGCCGCTTGCCAATCCACCAGCAGGATTTACGCTCAGTAGTCCTGCTAGAGTGGCTCTAGACTTTCCAAAAGTTGCCAACGGCCTCGAGAAAAATAGTATTGAAGCGGGCCAAGGTGTGCTAAAAAGTGTTTCTTTAGCAAAAGCTAAAGACCGCACACGCGTGGTGCTAAATTTAGCTAAAAGCGTTGGCTATGAAACAAGCTTAGAGGGCAGTGAGGTGAAGGTAATCTTACAAGCTAATGATACCAATATGTCCAGTGACGTGGAAACTAAATTTGCTGAGCCTTCACTTGGTATCCATCAGAGCGGTATTACAAATGTTGATTTTGCCCGCGGTAAAAATGGGGAGGGGCGGATTGTTGTTGATTTATCTGACCCAAACGTTGGTATTAATATTAAGCAAAAAGGTAAAACAATTGTTGCTGAATTTAGTGATACTCAGGTGCCAGAAAGTTTGCAACGTCGTTTAAATGTGACTAACTTTAATACACCAGTCATTTATGTGGATACAATTAAACAGGGAAATGGTGGGAAGGTTGTCATTGAACCGAAAGGCAACTGGGAACATTCAGCTTATCAAACAGATAAAAAGTTCATTATAGATGTGCGTCAAGTTGTTGAAGACCCAAATAAGTTGGTACACGGCAGTAAGCCTGGATACGCTGGTGAGAAACTATCATTAAACTTTCAAAATATTGAAGTAAGGTCGGTACTACAAGTTATAGCTGATTTTACTGGTTTAAATATTATAACTAGTGATACGGTTAACGGTAACCTAACTTTGCGACTTAAAGATGTACCTTGGGATCAGGCTTTGGATATTATTACACAAAGCAAGGGTCTTGGAATGCGTAAGACTGGTAACGTGATTTTGATAGCGCCTGCAGATGAAATAAATGCTAAAGAAAGACAAGCCTTAGAGGCGCGCCAGCAAATAGATGATTTAGAGCCATTACGCACAGAAGTTTATACATTAAAATATATGAAAGCTGATGCACTTAAGACAATATTAACTGATAGTAAACAAAAAATACTATCAAAAAGAGGGAGTGCTGTTTTAGACCCTCGTACCAACACAGTATTTGTTCAGGATACACCTAAGTATCTAGAACAAGTGCAGGCTATCATTAATAAAACTGATATACCAGTTAAACAAGTGATGATAGAGTCTAGGCTTGTTTTGGCCGATGAACGCTTTGGTAAAAGTCTTGGTGCTAGATTTGGCATTAATAAAATTAAGGATTCTGGAGATAATAGATATTTTATAGGCGATACAGTTGCAAATTCCGGTTTGATTGGAACTTCAACTAGGCCAATTCCTCAAGGATTGCAGTCAAACTTGCCAGTGGCAGGTTCATTTGGTAACTTTGCTTTTAGTATTTTCAGATTGCCTGCAGGGCTATTACTTAATTTGGAGTTGAATGCACTAGAGTCAGATAAGCGAGGCAAAGTGGTTTCCAGTCCTAGAGTAACAACTGCTAACCAAAATAAGGCTACCATTAAGCAAGGCGTGCAAATTCCATACAGAGAAGCATCAAGTAGTGGTGCAGCAACAATATCATTTAAAGATGCAGTTTTAAGTTTAGATGTAACACCGCAAATTACTCCTGACGATAAAATTATTATGGATTTAATGATTAATAAAGACAGGGTTGGGCAGATATTTGACAACATTCCCTCTATTGATACGCAGAGTTTACAAACACAGGTGTTAGTAGCTAATGGCGAAACTGCAGTACTAGGCGGTATTTTTGAAGAAACTCAACGAAATGATGTTGATAAGGTACCATTTTTTGGTGATTTGCCAGTAATGGGTAATTTATTTAAAAGAAGGATTAAGCAAGAAGACAAAACAGAGTTGCTAATTTTTGTTACCCCGAAAATAATGGATGAAAGTTTGAGCTTGCGCTAAAAAGTAATCTAAAACTGACAGAAAGCTTAGTTTGCCTTAAAATGCCCATCAATAAGTTTGGTGGGCATTTTTTTTAATTCAAATTATGCGAGTCTAGTGCTTCGTGGAAAATATTTTTTTTATAGGTTTGATGGGGGCGGGTAAAACTACAATAGGTCGCTTGATTGCCAAACAATTGGGCATGACATTTTATGATTCGGATCAGGAAATTGAGCGAAAAACTGGCGTCAAAATACCTTTAATATTTGAATTAGAAGGCGAATCAGGATTTCGCAAAAGAGAAAGTGTAGTGATTGATGAGTTGTGTCAGCTTAAAAATGTAGTGATTGCCACAGGTGGCGGAGCAGTTCTGTTACCAGAAAATCGTCAAGCATTAAAAAATAACGGTAAGGTCATTTATTTGCGCGGAAATGTACATGATTTATGGATTAGAACTCGCCATGACAAATCTCGCCCGCTATTACAAGGTGGGAATATGAAGCAAAAGCTGGAAAAGTTATACCTAGAACGCGACCCCATATACTCTAATTTGGCCGACTACATTGTTAATACAGGGCCACAATCAGCTAATGATATTACGCAATATATAAATCAAATGTTAACAAATAAATCTTAATTAAAAACAAACACATGCAAACGCTAAATGTCTCGCTCGCCGATAGAAGCTATCCTATCCATATTGGCAAAGGTTTACTAATTAGTGCAAATCTCATACTACCGCACTTAAAACGTAAGAATGTTGCGATTGTCACTAACACAACTGTAGCGCCACTTTATTTAGACAAGCTAAGCCAAACTTTACAAGCGGCTGGCGTTAAAGTAATTCCAATTGTTTTACCCGATGGAGAGGTTTATAAAAATAGTGAAACACTTAACACTATTTATGACGCATTATTAAAAAATAGATGCGAGCGTAGCACTACGCTAATAGCGCTCGGTGGCGGCGTAATTGGTGATTTAACGGGATATGCAGCGGCAACTTATTTGCGTGGTGTGCCTTTTATACAAATTCCCACAACATTACTATCACAAGTTGACTCCTCAGTAGGTGGCAAGACTGGCATTAATCACCCGCTTGGTAAAAATATGATAGGCGCATTTTATCAACCGCAAGTAGTGTTAGCTGATATAGAGACATTAAAAACTTTGCCAACAAGAGAGTTTTCTGCAGGAGTTGCTGAAGTAATTAAATACGGCTTAATACGTGATGCAGATTTTTTTGATTGGCTTGAAACCAACATGATAAAACTAATGGCCTTAGATGAGGCTGTTTTAAGTTATGCTATTTATCGTTCGTGTCAAAATAAAGCTGAAGTAGTCGCTCGAGATGAGCATGAAAATGGTGAGCGGGCTTTGCTCAACTTGGGTCATACTTTTGGACATGCCATAGAAAATGCAATGGGTTATGGCGTATGGCTTCATGGTGAAGCCGTCGCAGCTGGAACCATAATGGCAGCAGATTTATCCCAGCGAATGGGATGGCTTGGAGATGCAGATGTGCAACGTATTCGCACCATATTCTCAGAGGCAAAGTTACCACTCAATGCGCCTAAATTAGGTGCTAAAAAATACTTAGATTTGATGCAACTTGATAAAAAAGTGGCGGATGGAAGAATTAGATTGATACTGCAGAAAGGCATTGGAAAGTCGCTCATTACCAGCGATTATGATGCGGAAAAACTGAAGCAGACGCTAGATTTACAATGAACACACTCGCGTCATTTGCAGCTAACCCTGCACAATCAAAAGGCCGTCAATTTAATGAGCCTGCATCTGCCCCGCGCAACGCCTTTCAGCGTGATCGGGATCGTATCATACACTCTACCGCCTTTCGCCGACTAGAATACAAAACACAAGTATTCGTCAATCATGAAGGCGATTTGTTTCGCACACGCTTGACCCATAGTTTAGAAGTTGCGCAACTTGCCCGAGGCATTGCACGCAGTTTGCATTTACATGAAGATTTAACTGAAGCCATAGCGTTGGCGCATGATTTAGGCCACACTCCATTTGGCCATGCTGGGCAAGATGCACTAAACGCATGCATGAAAAACCACGGTGGTTTTGAGCATAATTTGCAATCACTTCGTGTGGTAGAAAAATTAGAGCAACGTTACGCCGAATTTGATGGCTTAAATCTAACTTTTGAAGCGAGAGAAGGTATTCTAAAACACTGTTCTAAAGTAAATGCCAAACAGCTAGGTGACGTGGGGCAGCGGTTTTTGAATAAAACCAGCCCAAGCTTAGAAGCACAACTAACCAATTTTGCAGATGAAATAGCTTACAACAACCATGATGTAGATGATGGCTTACGTTCGGGTTTAATCAGCATTGAGCAACTTTCTGAAGTAGAAATTTTTGCCAGTAACTTAACCCTTGTGACAAAGCAATACCCTCATCTGGAACAAAAAAGACTTGTACCAGAAACTATTCGCCGCATGATTAACACATTGGTATTAGATTTATGTCAGCAAAGTATTGAGAATATTAAACAGCAGCAACCTAAAACCATTGATGACATACGCCAGTTGCCGCCACTCATTGCTTTCAGTGAAGAAGTTGCCACGCAAAACCACAAACTTAAGCAATTTTTACGCAAAAATTTATATCATCATTACCAAGTTAACCGTATGAGCGCAAAAGCCACACGTATTGTGCAAGAGCTGTTTCAATGTTTTTATGATAATACGGGCTTGCTACCAGATGAATTTCAAATGTATGCTAAATCAGATAAAGCCCGCGCTGTATCAGACTATATTGCAGGCATGACAGACCGATTTGCCATTCGCGAATATCGCAGATTATTTTCGGTTGAAGAGCATTGGTAAAATTATTAGTGGTCACAAGCCCTACTACAACTGAGTTTACCTTATTATTTGCGCAATCAAATGCGCCCATTTAGCTGTTTAGCGTTGCACTTTTACAACAAAAACGCTAATTGTAAATAATTGTGACAAAAAAAGTGATTTATTGGTTGTGAGTGTGGCGGGCTTTAGGCATACTTACACCACCTTCTTGATGAAAACTATATTTTATTAAAGTAATTTTTAGTTAAAGTTAGAAAGCATTGAGAGAGTTTGCAAACTCTCTTGCCGTGAAAAAAGTTAGCAATAACATATAAGCGGCGAGGTAAATTAGAAGTAAAACTGGTTTTAAAAATCTTGTTTTAAAAATTATATAAGCAATAACCTTTTAGGAGATTTATATGAATAACACAATTAAATTAGCAGTTGCTTCAGCTTTATTAGCTGCAGCTTCAAGCGCACAAGCTGGTATCATGATTCCAGCTGGTGATTGGACTTTAGATATTGGTGGCGTTGTTAACGCTTACTACACACACACTTCAACTAGTGGCGATAACGTTACTGATTTAGGTGGCGTAACTGATACAGCTTCTGGTGATGATTCACAAACTAACATTACAACTGGTTTGTTACCAAACTATCTATCAGTTTCTGGTAAAACACGCCAAAACGATTTAGATGTTGGTTTCACTATCAGCATCAACCCAGGTTCTTCAACAACAAGTTCTGGTCAACAAAATAATCCAAATAACCAAGAAAACCGTCAAGCATTCTTAACATTTGGTGATGCTTCATGGGGTTCTATCAAACTTGGTAAAGATTTAGGTATCTACGCTTCTGATGCTATCTTGAACGACATGACATTGTTAGGTGTTGGTTCAGGTGCTGGTGCTTTAGCTGGCAACACAACAACTTTAGGCCGTATCGGTACAGGTTTTATGTATGCTGACTGGAAATCACAAGTGGCTTACTCATCACCAAACTGGAATGGCTTTAACTTTACAGTGGGTGTTACACAATCTTGGAATGCATGGGGTGCGTTAGATGCTAATAGCTCTTCTAGCTCTGGCCGCGGTGGGTCATCTCCAGCTTTTGAAGGTAAAGTAAGCTACGCTTGGGCTGGTGACTTCGCTGGTAAAGTATGGGCTTCTGGCATTTCACAACGTGTTAAAGATCTTGGTCCAGGTGGTGCTTTGGGTAACGATCGTGCAAACGCATGGGACATTGGTGCAAACATCAACGTGGCAGGCTTTGGTTTGACTGGTTACTATGGTAATGGCGACGGTATCGGTTCTATCGTTCAATTACGTGATGGTTTCGATCAAAATGGTAACTCACGTGATTCAGATGACTGGTATGTACAAGCGACTTACACATTGCCAGGCGTAGGTACTAAATTAGGTGCTTCATACGGTGAATCAACACTTGATGGCAACTCAGTTGACACATTCAAAGATATTCAACATGATATGTGGACAATCGGTGCTTACCACCCAATCACTAAACACTTAAACTTGGTGGCTGAGTACTCACAAGTTAAAGCTGATTACGACAACCGTGCTGCAGGTGCTGATGTTGATGGTAAATCAAAAACAGTATCTCTAGGCGCTATCTTATTCTTCTAGTCTGATGCTGGCTTAGCCAGTATAGATTAAAAGTAATAGGCTAAAAACGGCAACTTCGGTTGCCGTTTTTTTGTTCTGACCATAAAGTTTATTTCATAATTTGCTATACTTCAGCTTAGTAATTAAATCTAAGCTAAAATTTATATGACAAAATTTTCAAAATGAACTTATATCCCGTTACCATTGTAGAAAATTTTTATGAAAACCCTGATGCGATTCGAGCATTTGCCTTAGCGCAAGAATATAAGCGTTGTGGGGATGAAGCAAACCCTATATACGGCTGGCCGGGTGCTAGGACTAAAGACTTATCTGTGTTAAATAAAACGTTATTTGAGCAGGTTTGTAAAAAACTTGTTTGTGCATTCCACAACGCTGAGCATGATTATATGCGCTGGGCAATTACCAGCAGTTTTCAAAGTAGCACGGCTGAATATGGCGAAGGAGTGATGCATACAGATCAGAGTACCGTATTTGCAGGTGTGCTTTATTTAACGCCTGATGCACCACTTAATGGTGGCACATCTTTATATCGCAAAAATGCCACTTTTAATGAAGAAAAATATGCGCTTGCGCTAGACAATAATGATGCAATTTATAAAAGCAATGGAAAAATTGCTCCAACGGATTATCACAGTATGTTTGATGAAATTGTGCGGGTGAATAATGTGTATAACACGCTCATTTTATTTGAAGGTCACCACTTTCATACCGCTAACCAATTTTTTGGTGACACATTAGAAAATTCAAGATTAACGCAGACGTTTTTTATCAAGAAAATTGATGCGCAAAAACATAGCGTTTTTCCGCTCAAAAGAATTGAGCAAATCAAGCTTTAAAATCAGATATGATTTTAAATTTTGCAGCGGCATAAATAAAAAAAACGGTGATTTTTTATCACCGTTTTTTGTTCTAAAAATTCACCAAAAATACGTTGTATTTGTGCAACTTCCTTTTGCCAGCCCGCTAAGCCAGTCTGCATGGGGCTTACAGAGGCATAAAAATCTCTCGGGCGTTGTTTTTGTGCAAATTTAAGATTTTTTTGCGTCCATTTAACAAAGTCGTCTGCGAAAATTATTCCTCAATATTGAGTTCCTGAATTTTTCGGGTGAGCGTGTTGCGACCAATCCCAAGCTGGTTAGCCGCCTCAATGCGTCGGCCTTCGGTATGTTTGAGCGCTTGAATAATCAAAATACGCTCAAAGTCTTGCATGCGCACTTCTTGAATATTTTGTTCACCACGGCTTAGCGCATCAGTCACTTCTTTAGCGAGTGCTTCTTGCCAAGTGGTGCCAACAGCTTGTTTGCTAGCATCACTTTTCAACTCTGGCGGTAAATCAGCCACATCAATATTTTGCCCAGGTGCCATAACCGTGAGCCAATGGCAGACGTTTTCAAGCTGGCGTACGTTGCCGCTCCAATTGATGGCGCTTAAATATTTTAACGCTGCTGCTGAGGGCTGCTTGGCTTCTACACCAAGCTCTACGGCGCTATGCTGCAAAAAGTGCTTGATAAGAAGTGGAATGTCCTCGCGTCGCTCACGCAAGGCTGGCAGGCGCAGGCGTATCACATTAAGGCGATGAAATAAGTCCTCTCTAAATAAGCCGTTTTTAACGCGTTCTTCAAGGTCTTGGTGGGTGGCGGCAATAATGCGCACGTTAACTTTAATCGGCTGGTGCCCACCCACGCGGTAAAATTGACCATCACTTAACACCCGCAAAAGGCGTGTTTGCAAATCTGCAGGCATATCGCCAATTTCATCTAAAAATAAAGTGCCAGTGTCTGCTTGTTCAAAGCGCCCGCGTCGTGAGGCAGCCGCACCCGTAAATGCGCCGCGCTCATGCCCAAATAGCTCTGACTCTAATAAATCTTTCGGAATCGCTGCTGTGTTGATGGCGATAAATGGCTTGTCACCGCGGGGGCTATGGCGATGCAAGGCGCGCGCTACCAGCTCTTTACCGCTACCAGATTCGCCATTAATGAGGACGGTAGCATGTGAGCGACTTAAGCGGCCAATGGCACGAAAAACCTCTTGCATGGCGGGCGCTTGGCCGATAATTTCAGGTGTGGCTTCAAGCGTGACTTTTTCGGTATATTGCCTTGTGCTTTCTTCCACCGCACGCCGAATCACATCTATTGCTTGGTCAACATCAAATGGTTTAGCCAAATATTCAAAAGCCCCACCTTGAAAGGCTGCCACCGCACTTTCTAAATCAGAATAGGCGGTCATGATGATAACTGGAATATCAGGAAATTTTTGTTTAATTTCTGTTAAAAAATCCAAGCCAGAGCCATTAGGCATGCGGATGTCGCTCACTACAACTTGAGGTTGCTCATGTGACAAAGCGCTTAAAGCTTCAGCAATACCAGAAAAAGTTTTATATTCTAAATCTGTGCGTGCAAGGGCTTTTTCAAACACCCAGCGGATAGATTTATCGTCATCAATAATCCAGATTGGTTTCATTACATTCTCATTAAAATATTAAAATGAAGCTTTCGTTATTGCTTAATCACAGCGGATTTAATCGCTGAAGTTTCTATTGGCAATAAAATGGTAAAGCAAGTGTTGCCAGGGCTACTCTCACATTCAATCATGCCATGATGCTGCGTGACAAAAGTTTGCGCTAACGTCAAACCAAGGCCTGTTCCACCTTCAGTGCCAGACACTAGCGGGTAAAAAATGCGGTCAAGAATTTCAGCCGGAATGCCTGGACCGTTGTCAATAATTTCAAGCTTTATGGCAACGCGATAGCGTTTTCTAACAAGGGTTACTTGGCGTTCAGCCCGTGTTCTAAAAGTAATTTTGCTATTTTTTGTATTGCGAGCTTGCATTGCTTGCACGGCATTACGCGCAATATTAAGAACGGCTTGTATCAGCTTTTCGCGGTCACCAATCAGTTCAGGAAGGCTTAAATCATAGTCACGTTGAATTAATATGGATTTGGGTGATTCGGCGAGCAATAAACTACGCACACGCTCTAGCACTTCATGAATGTTAGTAGGCGCATACTTCGGTGCGCGGTGCGGTATTAAGAGCCTATCCATCAACGACTGCAGACGGTCAGCTTCTTTAATAATTACTTGCGTGTATTCGCGCAGGCTAGGCGACGGCAACTCATGCTCAAGTAATTGTGCCGCGCCACGCAGGCCACCTAAAGGGTTGCGAATTTCGTGGGCAAGATTTCTTAATAACTCAGCATTCGCTTGCTGTTGTATCAGCATACGCTCTTCACGCGCAATGCGAAGTTGAGCATCCATTTGCTGAAACTCTAGAATCAAACAGGCATTTGGAGTGTCTATTGGAGTTGCTGTGCATGTCACCGCAAACGAGGCATGCTTATTAGTGGATATGGTAAATTCGTGCTCACGGAATGGACTTTGCTGCGCAATGGCATTGTTGATGGCAAACATCAAAATTTCACAATCAGGAAAAACTTCCGCTATTGACATGCCTGTAACTTGCGTTGCGCTGAAGGCGAAAATGATTTCAGCCGCAGGGTTAACATACACAACATTACGATTGCTATCTAATAAGATAATCGCTGTTGCAAGATGCTCTAATCCTGAAAAATAGTTGGGTGTAGATTGAACCATAGTTAATTTGAAAATACGTTTTCAGTGATAATACTATGATTAAAGCAAAAAAGAGACCAACATTTACATTGGTCTCTTTTAAAGTTTAAAACAAAAATTTTGGTCTAAAAAAACAACTTATTTTAGTGAAGAAATCTCTTTTTCAAGCAATTTAATGTTGCTTTCATGACCATCGACATCTGCCTGTAAGTTTTTCATTTTCTCGTTGTATTTAGCCATATTGCGATAAGTCTTGCCATCTGCCTGATGGGCAATTTCTGGATTAGCTTGACCTTCGGCATACGCTTTTTTTGCTTGTTCTAAAGCGATTTTTTCAGCTTCAAGCTCGCTTTGTAAAATTTCTTGGCGTTTACTATCCCGACTGGATTGGGTTTCTTTATCTACTTTAGGAAAATCGCTTGGCGTAGCCGTACGGCCATTATTGTTGCCAGAAGTGGCTTTGTTACTTCTTGAGTGATTATTTTTAATGACGTTTGCATCGGGGTCAATGTCTAATCGAGTAGCCCCTTTGGTTTTAATATTTGTATAAGTAATTCGCCCATCAGCATCTACATGTTTGTAAATTTCTGCCATCGCATGGCTAGCTAGCGTCGAGATGGTGATAGCAAGTAAAAATAAATATTTTTTCATAGGGCTAGTTTATTAGAGTTAATAGAATTTGGCAACATTGGTAAGCAACGTATTGTTTTAATGAAAGGTTGACATGAGAGGCCAAAACAAAAAGGGGCGAAGATTCGCCCCTTTGTTGTTGATACAGTCTAGCTTAGCAAGAGTAGTATAAGCCAAACTCAACTGGGTGTGGTGTCATACGTACTTTGTTCACTTCGTCCATTTTCAATGCAATGTATGCATCAATCCAGTCGTTAGTAAACACGCCACCTTTAGTTAAGAATTCACGGTCTGCATCCAAAGCAGCTAATGCTTCCTCTAATGAAGCACATACTGTTGGAATCTTCGCATCTTCTTCTGCAGGTAGATGGTACAAGTCTTTAGTTGCTGGTTCACCTGGATGAATCTTGTTTTGGACGCCATCTAAACCAGCCATTAGCAATGCTGAGAAAGCTAAGTATGGGTTAGCGATAGGGTCTGGGAAACGCGCTTCAACGCGACGTGCTTTTTCACCGTGCACGAATGGGATGCGGATTGAAGCTGAACGGTTTTTAGCAGAGTATGCTAATTTAACTGGTGCTTCAAAGTGTGGAACCAAGCGTTTGTATGAGTTTGTGCCTGGGTTTGTAATCGCATTCAATGCTTTAGCGTGTTTGATGATACCGCCGATGTAGTACAAAGCGAATTCGCTCAAACCAGCATAGCCGTTACCTGCGAACAAGTTTTTGCCATCTTTCCAAACCGATTGGTGCACGTGCATACCTGAACCGTTATCCCCTGCGAATGGTTTTGGCATGAATGTAGCAGTTTTGCCATAAGCATGCGCTGTGTTCAAAATGACGTATTTTTGAATTTGAGTCCAGTCAGCGCGTTGCGTTAAGGTGCTGAATTTAGTACCAATTTCGCATTGACCAGCAGTTGCCACTTCATGGTGGTGCACTTCAACAGGCACGCCCATGGCTTCTAAAGTCATGCACATTGCTGAACGGATGTCGTGCAATGAATCGACTGGTGGCACAGGGAAGTAGCCGCCTTTAACACTTGGACGGTGGCCAGTGTTACCACCTTCAAATTTCTCGTTTGAAGCCCAAGCGCCTTCTTCTGAGTTGATACGCACTGAGCAACCGCTCATTGCAACATCCCATTGAATGCTGTCAAAAATGAAGAATTCTGGTTCTGGGCCGAAGTAAGCAGTATCGCCTAGGCCAGTAGATTTTAAGTAAGCTTCAGCACGTTTAGCCAAGCTACGTGGGTCACGCTCGTAACCTTTACCATCTGTTGGGTCAACCACATCACAAGTCAATACAAGTGTTGGCTCATCCATGAAAGGGTCAATGTTTGCTGTTGATGCATCAGGCATCAATTGCATGTCAGAGGCTTGAATGCCTTTCCAACCTGCGATTGAAGAACCGTCAAACGCATGGCCTTCAGTAAATTTATCTTCGTTAAAATGTGAAACAGGCACAGTGACGTGCTGTTCTTTACCACGCGTATCGGTAAAGCGAAAATCTACAAACTTGATGTCATTGTCTTTGACCATCTTCATTACTTTTGCTACTGACATGGATGTCTCCTAATGTTGAGGATTTACTTAGTTAAAATGTAAAAACGTACTTAATTCTTAAAGTGTAATAATAGCAGGAAGTGTGCCAGCATAAATATAGCAAAACCTCGGTAGAACGCATTTACTTTAAAAAAACATTCAAATTGAACGCACAAAAAAAGTGCATTAAACTTGAAAATTGCACCAAAATGAGGCGAATGGTTTTTGCTGACTAAGCAAGCAAATTTCAGGTTATACTTTTAGCTTAAAATAAAGGCATAAAATATGAGTTCAGAACAAATTTTAAAGCTCGCGCAACAAAGAGCAGAGCAAAACAATTACCCTTACGCAGGCGCCTTAACACCTCATGAGGCATTTGAAGTGTTGCGAAATAATCCATCTGCAGTATTGGTGGATGTGCGTAGCCGCGCCGAGTTGGATTTAGTAGGTAGGGTGCCGCAAGCAACGCACATTGAATGGGCTTTTTACCCTGGCATGGTGGCTAATGCCGAGTTTGCCACACAACTGCAGGCGCAGGTGGATGATGATTTAATTGTTATTTTCTTATGTCGAACAGGTGGACGTAGCCACAATGCCGCTGTGTTAGCTCAACAGTTGGGATACGGTAAAGCGTATAACGTGCTTGAAGGCTTTGAGGGCGAATCGAATGCTTTAAGACAGCGTACGTTGATAAATGGTTGGAAGCATGCTGGTTTGCCTTGGACAAATTAAATGATTGATAAATATGCCGTCATTGGCAATCCGATTGCGCATAGTAAATCGCCGCTTATTTATACGGCATTTGCTGAGCAAACTGGGCAAAATATCAGTTACGAGGCTATTCTCGCCCCGCTCGATGGTTTTTCGGCAACAATACACGATTTAATAAACAAAGGTTTTAAGGGAGCAAACGTGACCGTGCCCTTTAAGTTTGAGGCCTATGATTTATGCCAAAAACATACTGAACGTGCTTTTGTTGCTGGGGCAGCTAACACCCTTAATTTTAATGGCGGACACATTGTGGGTGACAACACCGATGGCGCCGGTTTGGTGAACGATATTGTGCAGAATTTAGGCCATAGTTTGCACGGTAAACATGTTTTGTTGCTTGGTGCTGGTGGCGCAGCACAAGGGGTGCTTCAGCCCTTGGTGGAAGCCAAACCAAGAGACATTACCGTTGCTAACCGCAACGTAGATAAAGCCCATGTAATGGTGAAAAGACTGTCAATCGAGCAAGCAATCTGCAATATTTCAGTGCTAAGTTTTGATGCGCTTTTGCAAAATTATGATGTGATTATTAACGCGACTTCAACAGGCTTAACTTACACGGCGCTTCCTATTGCCGATAGTATTTTTAGTCAAACTTGTTTGGCTTACGACATGATGTACGGTCGTGAAACACCTTTTATGGCGCTAGCACGCAAAAACGGTGCGCAGGTGGCCGATGGATTAGGCATGCTTGTAGAACAAGCCGCTGAGGCGTTTTACCAGTGGCGTGGCGTGCGTCCAAAAACTGCCCCAGTGATTAAAATGATACGAGCTTTGTAAATGCGCCGCTGGTTGCTTAATAAGCACGAAAGTGCGCAGCGATTAACTGTAAAAGGCTTTTTAGCACGCCTCGTTGTGGTGTTACTAGCTTGGATTTTGCTGTATCAATTATGGATTTTTGCACATATCTGTTGGTGGGTAAGTCACAATCCCACATCCAGTGCTTTTATGGAAGATCGTTTGGAGATTATTCAAGAAACCAAGCCTGATGCTGAACTCAAACATAAGTGGGTGAGTTATGACCAAATTTCAAACCATCTCAAGCGTGCGGTCATCGCCAGTGAAGATGCTAAGTTTATTGACCATGAAGGTGTAGACTGGGAAGCGATTCAAGCAGCTTATGAAAAAAACCTAAAAAAAGGCAAAATTGTGAGCGGCGGCTCAACCATTAGCCAGCAGTTAGCCAAAAATCTGTTTTTATCTAGCAAACGCACGCCTTGGCGCAAAGCGCAAGAGTTAGTCATCACTTACATGCTTGAGGCCGTGCTAGATAAGCGCCGCATTTTTGAGATTTACTTAAATGTAATAGAGTGGGGCGATGGTGTATTTGGCGCAGAAGCTGCCGCAAAACATTATTTTAAAGTGAGTGCGGCCAAGCTTAGCAAACAACAAGCCGCACGTTTAGCGGTAATGATTCCTAACCCACGTTTTTACGATAAACATAAAAAAACCAAATATTTAACCAAGCGCACCACCGTAATACAAAAGCGCATGAATGCTTCGGAGATTCCATGATGGATTGGCTTTTGATTTTGGGTGTTTTGATGGTGGTGGTTGGTATTGCGGGTACGCTATTGCCTATGTTGCCGGGCGTGCCACTGGTGTTTGCAGGCTTGCTACTGATTGCTTGGCTCGATGGTTTTACTAAAGTGAGCATTTTAAGCATCGTTATCATCGGCGTGATTGCATTAACTGCTTGGGCAATTGATTTTGCCGCTTCATTTGTGACGGCTAAAAAAGTCGGCGCAAGCAAACAAGCGCTGTGGGGAACGGTTATTGGCGGTTTGGTAGGATTGTTTTTTGGCGGACTTGCAGGCATTATTCTTGGCCCAGCCATTGGTGCCATGATAGGCGAGTTGATGGCGCACCAAGATAAGTCGCGCGCAACCACAGTGGGCATTGCCGCAGGTTTGGGTTTTGTGTTGGCATTGGTCGCAAAATGGGTGCTCACTTTGCTGATGCTAGGAATTTTTACCTACGCCTACTACTATTAGATTTTGCAAAAAAATGCGCCAAAAAATACATCCATTTTCGCTATTTTTAACAACAAATCATTTGATGCCTCTGTAAGCCGCATGGATACTGGCTTGCAGAGGCATTATTTTCTCTCGGGCAAATTTTGGCGAATATAGATTTTTTTACAACATCGCTTTGAGATATTTTCCTGTGTAGCTTTTAGGCTCTTTTGCCACAGTTTCAGGCGTGCCCACTACAACAACTGTACCGCCGCCATCGCCGCCTTCTGGGCCCATGTCAATCAGCCAATCAGCGGTTTTAATCACATCTAAATTGTGCTCGATAATCACAATGGTGTTGCCCGCATCGCGTAAGCGATGAATCACATCGAGTAGTAATTGAATATCGGCAAAGTGCAAGCCAGTGGTCGGCTCATCTAAAATATACAATGTGCGGCCCGTGTCGCGCTTGCTGAGTTCGAGCGCGAGTTTGACACGTTGCGCTTCACCGCCTGAAAGAGTCGTGGCGGATTGACCAAGTGTAATATAACCTAAGCCCACATCAAGCAGGGTTTTGAGCTTACGCGAAATAACCGGTTGTGCACTAAAAAATGTGTGCGCTTGTTCGACGGTTAAGCCCAAAATCTCGTGAATATTTTTACCTTTGAATTGAATCTCTAAAGTTTCGCGGTTATAGCGCTGACCTTTACATACATCACAAGGCACATAAACATCGGGCAAAAAGTGCATTTCTACGCGAATCACGCCATCGCCTTGGCAGGCTTCACAGCGCCCACCTTTAACGTTGAAAGAGTATCTGCCCGGCCCGTAACCGCGCGCGCGGCTCTCTGGCACAGCGGCGAATAAATCCCGAATTGGGGTAAATAAACCAGTATAAGTAGCGGGGTTGCTTCGCGGTGTGCGGCCAATCGGGCTTTGGTCAACATCCACCACTTTATCAAAAAACTCTAAGCCTTCAATGCTCTCAAATGGCGCGGGTTCAGTGCTGCTACCATATAAATGCTGGGCAACCGCGCGGTAAAGCGTGTCGTTAATCAAGGTTGATTTCCCGCTGCCAGAAACCCCTGTTACGCAGGTCAGCAGGCCAACAGGAATATCTACCGATACGTTTTTCAGGTTATTGCCAGTGCTGTTATGCAGTTTTAGCCAACGCGCAGGGTCGGCTTGTGTGCGCACTTTTTTGTACTCAATTTGCTTTTTGCCGCTTAAATATTGGCCTGTAAGTGAATTTTGGTTGTCTTTAACTTGCTGTGGTGTGCCTTCGGCCACAATTTTTCCGCCGTGCTCACCCGCACCCGGACCAATATCCACCACGTAATCTGCACTCATAATGGCATCTTGGTCGTGTTCCACCACGATAACGCTGTTACCGATGTCACGCAGGCGCTTGAGCGTATCAAGCAGTCTGTCATTGTCGCGTTGATGCAAGCCGATAGAGGGCTCATCTAATACATACATCACACCCGTTAAACCGCTGCCAATTTGTGATGCCAAGCGAATACGCTGCGCCTCACCGCCAGAAAGCGTTTCTGCTGACCGTGAAAGGGATAAATATTCCAAGCCCACGTTGGTTAAAAACTTTAAGCGGCTACAAATTTCTTTCACAATTTTATCAGCGATGGCAAGCTTAGCCCCATGTAATTCAATGGTTTCAAAGAAAGTGAGCGCTTGCTTTAATGGCACCTGACAAACTTGATGAATATTTTGTCCACCTACTTTGACGTGACGTGCTTCAATGCGTAAACGAGTACCTGCGCAATCTGGGCATGTAGTGCTGTTGATGTATTTTGCCAGTTCTTCGCGCACGGCAACTGATTCGCTCTCGTGATAACGCCGCTGCAAATTTTGCAAAATACCTTCAAAATTGTGGCTACGTTGAAAAACCACGCCACGGTCACTCATATAGTTAAAAGCAATTTGCTCTTTTCCGCTACCATTGAGCACAATGCTTTGTACCGCTTCAGGCAAGTTTTCAAAAGCGGTTTCAATATCAAATTGATAATGATTCGCTAAGCTGGTGAGCATTTGAAAGTAAAATTGATTGCGTTTATCCCAACCTTTTATTGCGCCAGAAGCAAGTGACAAATGCGGAAAAGCGACTACGCGTTTTGGGTCAAAAAAAGTGACATTACCTAAACCGTCGCACTTCGGGCAAGCGCCCATCGGGTTGTTAAAAGAAAATAAGCGCGGTTCTAATTCTGATAATGAGTAGTCGCACACGGGGCATGAAAATTTCGCTGAAAATAAATGCTCTTTATCCGAATCCATTTCGACCGCAATCGCTTTGCCGTCGGCTAGTCGTAACGCGGTTTCAAAAGATTCCGCAATGCGTTGCTTAATATCTAATTTCACTTTAATACGGTCAATTACCACATCCACATTGTGCTTGGTGGCTTTCGCTAAGCTTGGCAGCGCATCTATTTCATAAATTTTGCCATCAATACGCAGGCGAACAAAACCTTGCGCCTTGAGTTCATCAAATAAATCTAACTGTTCACCTTTGCGGTTGGTCACCACAGGTGCCAATATCATCAGTTTGGTATCTTCGGGCAGTTTTAATACACTATCCACCATTTGACTCACGGTTTGCGCTTCTAGTTTAATGCCGTGTTCAGGGCATTCAGGATCGCCTGCGCGTGCGTAAAGCAAACGCAAGTAATCGTGAATTTCTGTTACCGTACCCACAGTAGAGCGTGGGTTGTGACTGGTGGATTTTTGCTCTATAGAAATCGCTGGTGATAAACCTTCAATCAAATCCACATCAGGTTTATCCATACGCGCTAAAAATTGCCGCGCGTAGGCCGACAAACTTTCTACATAACGTCGCTGACCCTCGGCGTACAAAGTATCAAACGCGAGTGAAGATTTGCCCGAACCGGACAAACCTGTAATCACCACCAACTGATTACGCGGAATATCCAGCGAAATATTTTTTAAATTATGCGTGCGTGCGCCGCGAATGCGAATGTATTCCATGTGAGACTTTATCTAAATTTTGAGCAACCTGTTAATATACCGCCTTTAGCAAAAAAATATCAAACTTTTCATGATGCACACCGAAAAAATGTCGCCGCAAGAACGCCAAGCAAGTATGAGTCTAGCCTCTATTTATGGTTTGCGCATGCTGGGCATGTTCTTGATTTTACCGATATTTTCAATTTATGCAGCGCATTATGAAGGGGGTAATAATAGCGTTTTAGTGGGTGCGGCATTGGGTGCATATGGCTTAACGCAAGCTTTGTTTCAACTACCTTTTGGGATGGCTTCTGATAAGTTTGGCCGCAAAAAAATGATTTACATCGGCTTAGGCATGCTGATTATGGGCAGCGTTATAGCCGCACTTGCAACAGATATTTATATGGTGATTATTGGGCGTGCTGTGCAAGGTGCAGGGGCTGTCTCAGCTGTTGTCACCGCTTTACTGGCAGACTTAACCCGTGAAGAGCATCGTACCAAAGCCATGGCAACCATAGGCGCAACCATAGGGGTGACGTTTGCAATTTCACTGGTGCTTGGCCCAGCCTTAGCGCACGGTTTGGGAATTGCGGGTATTTTTTGGCTGACAGCAATTTTAGCTACGTTGGCGGTAATGGTGATTAAATTTGCCGTACCAAATCCGCAAATAAGTCACTTTCACTCTGATGCCAGCGCCGCACCCGCTAAACTAAATGATGTATTAAAAAATGGCCAATTATTACGTTTAAATTATGGTATTTTTGCCCTACACGCGGCGCAAATGGCGATGTTTATTGTGGTGCCACTTGCTATTCAAAACTCCAGCAGCTTAGATGTAAACCACCACTGGCAAGTATATTTGCCCATATTAATGGGCTCATTTTTGTTGATGATTCCTGCTATTGTTATGGCTGAAAAAAAAGGACAGTTAAAAACAGTATTTATTAGTGCAGTGGCGTTAATGTTGCTCGCGCAACTGAGCTTTGCGGGATTAATTACGCATTTTTGGGGGATTATCGCCTCTCTTTTTGCCTACTTTGTAGCGTTTAATATTTTAGAGGCTTCCTTACCTTCGCTTATTTCAAAGCTCGCTCCAGCCGCCGCTAAGGGCACGGCTATGGGCGTGTATAATACTGCGCAATCGTTAGGTGTGGCTGTGGGCGGCTTGGCGGGCGGGTATTTGGCGCATCATTATGGTCAACCCATTGTGTTTGTGTTTTGCGCGGTGTTAATGAGTGTTTGGCTATTGCTAACACTAAGCATGAAAGCACCGCCATCGGTGCGCACGAAAATGTATCATTTACCTGATTTAAATGAACAGCAAGCTAAGCAACTTGCTGATAAAATTACAAACATTGCAGATGTGCATGAAGCTGTTGCCATTGCAAAAGAAAATATGCTGATTGTGAAGTTAAATAATCAGCAAAGTGCAGAACAGCTAAGCACAATTGAACAAAAAATATTAGAACTTATCGGAGCAAATCATGGCATCAGTGAATAAAGTAATTTTAGTTGGTAACTTAGGGCGTGACCCAGAAGTACGCTTTATGCCAAACGGCGAGGCGGTGTGTAATTTCAGCATCGCTACCACCGAAAATTGGAAAGATAAGTCTGGCGCAAAACAAGAAAAAACCGAATGGCACAATATTGTGATGTATCGCAAGCTAGCGGAAATTGCTGGCGAATATCTTAAAAAAGGACGCCCCGTATATGTTGAAGGTCGCTTACAAACCCGCAAATGGGAAAAAGACGGTGTAACGCGCTATACAACAGAAATTATTGCTGACCAAATGCAAATGCTTGGTGGCAAAGACGGCGGCTCAGGCGCAAGCTATGATGGTGGCATGGATCAAAGCAGTGGTCATGAAAATTACAGTCAAGCGCCTAGCCAAGCAAAATCTAACGCGCCGCAAAAAGCGCCTGCAAGCGGCAGTTCATTTGATGATTTTGAAGACGACATACCGTTCTAAGGTTACCTTCGACAGAAGTGTAAAGTATTAAACTAAACCCAAACGTAGCAGAATAAGGCAGCTTAGCTGCCTTTTTTTCTGCCTTTAAAATCAGTCAATTTTACATATAAATTTCCCCGAGAGAAAATCATGCCTCTGCAGGCCGCATGGATACTGGCTTAGCGGGGTGGTTAAATGATGTGTGTTGAAATTTAGGCTATTTTTGCGATTGAAAAACGCGTTATTTAAAGCTGAATTGATGGCAATGATTGAACGTCAATTAAAGCAATGCTAGCTAGATATTTAATCAGAGCATAGAATAAGCGAAATGAATGGTTTAACATTTTTTTACATTGGCCCTTTTGGGTAATTGTTAGCGTGAGATGCTATTCATATAATGAAGCACAATTCAATAAATGTAATTTGTTTCGCTTAGATAAGTGCCTTAAAAACTGCTGGTGATGTTAATGAGATTGCAAGCAGTGTTTTATCAAATGCCGCAGCGGTAATTAAAATAAATAGTATGTGTGGATTTTATGGAGTAAAAAATGGTCATTTTAGGCATTAATTTCATGTTTCACGATTCCAGCGCATGCATCATCAAAGATGGTGAGTTGGTCGTTGCGCTTGAGGAAGAGCGTTTTACACGTAATAAACATGATGTCGTGTTTCCGCAAAAAAGCATTGAACAATGCTTAAAAGTGGCGAAATTGACCTATGATGACATTGATCATATCGCTTTGTCATTTAAGCCCAGCTTAGATATAGGTCGAAAAATAGCCTTTATTTTGAAGCATCCCGCTATCATTCTTAAAAATATTAACTTACATATCTTGCGCTATTACTGGCGCTATCGCCTTATTAACAAGTGGTACAAAGCGACCTTTAGCGGTGCAAAAAAGCCAAGTTTACATTTTGTGCCGCATCATAAATCACACATTGCGGGGAGTTTTTTCTGCTCACCCTATCAAGAGGCGGCTTTACTATCGATGGATGGCTCAGGTGAGTGGGCAACAGCATCACTAGGCTATGGCAGTGGCACGGATATTACCGAATTTAAGCGTGTATTTTTTCCAAATTCGATGGGATCAATTTATGAAGCTATTACGCATTTTTGCGGCTTTAAACCATCGTACGATGAAGGTAAAACCATGGGTTTGGCACCTATGGGCAACAGCAAAACTTTTATCGATGTAGTACGCACCATCATTAATGTGGCAGAAGATGGTGATTTATTAATCGACTTTTCGTATTTTGATTTTGACGATGGACAGTTTGAATATTTAAGCGAAAAATTTTATCAAACATTCGGTAGCAGACGTTTGCCTCACGAAGATTTTGAGCAGCATCACATGGATGTGGCGGCGGCATTTCAAGTGCGTTTAGAAGAAATCGGCTTAGAACTTTGTAAAATTCTAAGAGCTAAAACTAAGGCAGATTATTTGGTGATTGCTGGTGGTGTTTCGCTCAATAGTGTGATGAACGGTCGTATTGTGCGCGAAAGCGGCTTTAAAGATTTGTATGTAATGCCGGCGGCTGGGGATAATGGCACGTCAATTGGTGCGGCTTATTATGTACATAACGCCATTTTAAAAAATCCTCGCCCAGCACCACACATGAACCCTTATTTGGGCACGGAATATTCAAACGAGCAGATTGAGTTTGTGCTTAAAGAGTGCAAATTAAGCTACGAGCATTATGACGATATTGAGAAAAAAACAGCGGAGTTGCTACATGCGGGCAACATACTTTGCTGGTTTCAGGGCAGAATGGAAATTGGCCCACGCGCTTTAGGCGGGCGCAGTATTATTGCTGACCCTACGCGAAAAGAAATGAAAGATAAAATCAATGCAGAAGTAAAACATCGCGAAGCTTATCGCCCATTTGCGCCTTCAGCTATTAAAGAGGCGGCGGCAGATTATTTTGAAACCATCGTTGAAGACCCATTTATGCTAAAAGTTTGTATGGTGCGAAAAGATAAGGTGGATATTTTACCTGCAATTACACATGTGGATGGCAGTGCCAGACTGCAAACAGTAGATGTAAATACACATCCACGTTACCACAAAATGATTAGTGAGTTTGGCAAGCTTTCTGGCGTGCCAGTGATTTTAAATACCAGTTTTAATATTATGGGTGAGCCCATTGTAGAGTCGCCTTATCATGCAGTGCGCTGCTTTTTCTCTACAGGGTTAGATTATTTAGTTATCGGCAATTATGTAGTACGAAAATGAACCTAATAAACGTTGACCCTCATTAATTATTGGCAGATGCACTGAATACAACTAAACCGCATCTGCTCAATAACCTTAATTGCACTCATGTGCAATATCAAAGAGCTTACAGTATCCATCTAAGTTGCCGATTTTCTGCGCAAAATTTTGCATAAGTTTTAAGGTATAATTCGCGGTTATCTATTTGTAGTTTAGGTGATTTATGCCAATTTATGATTTTCAATGTACCAGTTGTGGCCACAAAGCTGAAGTAATGCGCAAAATTAGCGCGCCAAGTGTTGATGTTTGCCCTGCTTGTGCAAAAGAAACCTTTGCCAAGCAAGTATCTGCGCCCAGCTTTCAGCTAACTGGCAGTGGTTGGTATGCTACCGATTTTAAAGGTGGGCAAAAGCCAGCCGCTAAACCAGCTGAAACTACCTCTGTGGAAGCTAAAACACCAGCCGCCTGCGACTCAGGTTGTGCCTGCCATTAACGTTATGATGCCTAAAATAAGACAATACCTCATTACAGGTCTGCTGGTGCTAGTGCCGCTTGCCATTACGGCGTGGGTGCTTAAAACAATAATCGGTTTTATGGACAATAGCCTGCTTTTGTTGCCCGAGGCATGGCATCCGCATACGCTGTTTAAGCGCGATATTCCTGGTTTGGGAGCTATATTAACCGTGGCGATTGTGCTGGTAACGGGCATGGTGGCGACCAATTTCTTTGGTAAGCAGCTAATTACGCTGTGGGAAAACCTACTCAATCGCGTACCTTTTGTTAAAACGATTTACTCAAGTGTAAAGCAGGTTTCAGATACGCTATTTTCAGATTCTGGTAATGCATTTCGCAAAGCGGTATTAGTGAACTTTCCACATCAAAATAGCTGGACAATCGCCTTTTTAACAGGCACGCCCAGCGGCAATGTGGCAAGTCATTTACATGGTGATTTTGTGAGTGTATTTGTACCAACAACGCCAAACCCAACCTCAGGCTATTTTTTGATGCTACCGAAAGCAGATGTGATAGAACTAGAAATGAGCGTGGATGAAGCATTGAAATATATTATTTCGATGGGTGTCGTCTCACCTACCACTAAAACAACCAAACCTTAACCCATTAATTTTATTTAACTAAGTCAGAATTTATTATGATGCGTACACACTATTGCGGCCACTTAACCCGCGAACATATTGGTCAAACTGTTACCCTTTGTGGGTGGACTCACCGTAGGCGCGACCACGGCGGCGTAATTTTTATTGATTTGCGCGATCGTGAAGGCATGGCGCAAATCGTGATTGACCCAGATACCAAAGAGGCTTTTGCCACGGCAGAAACCGTGCGCAATGAGTTTGTATTAAAAGTGGTGTGCAAAGTGCGCGCGCGCCCTGAGGGCACAGTAAACCCTAACTTACCTACGGGTGAAGTTGAAATGTTGGCCACTGAGATTGAGATTTTAAATGCCTCACTCACGCCACCGTTTATGCTAGATGATGAAAACTTAACTGAAACCGTGCGCCTAGAGCACCGCTATATTGATTTACGCCGCCCAGCAATGCAAAAAAACCTCATGCTGCGTTACAAAGTGGCTAAAAACTTGCGTGACTATTTAGATGAAAACGGCTTTATTGAAGTTGAAACACCAATGTTGACGCGTTCAACACCTGAAGGTGCGCGCGATTACTTGGTGCCAAGCCGTGTGCATGCGGGCCATTTTTTTGCCTTGCCGCAATCCCCGCAATTATTTAAACAATTATTGATGGTGTCAGGTTTTGACCGTTACTTCCAAATCACTAAATGCTTCCGCGATGAAGATTTGCGCGCAGACCGCCAGCCAGAATTTACCCAAGTGGATATCGAAACTTCTTTTATGGAAGAAAACGATATTATGGACTTGGTAGAAGAAATGATTCGTGGCATGCTCAAAAAAGTGCAACACGTCGATTTACCGGCTAAGTTCCCCCGCATGCCATTTAGCGAGGCGATGAACAAATACGGCTCTGATAAGCCAGATATGCGCGTCACGCTTGAAATCACTGAGCTTTCAGATGTAATGAAAGACGTCGATTTTAAAGTGTTTGCAGGTGCTGCAAACATGGCGGGTGGCCGTGTGGCAGCCTTGCGTGTGCCTAACGGTGCGGCCATTTCACGTTCTGAGATTGATGCTTACACTGAGTTTGTAAAAATTTACGGCGCTAAAGGCTTGGCGTACATCAAGATAAACGATACAACAAAATTGAACGAAGAAGGCTTGCAAAGCCCGATTGTGAAAAACATTCACGTGGGCGCGCTACAAGCCATTATTGACCGCACAGGCGCGCAAAACGGCGACATCGTGTTCTTTGGTGCAGACAAAGCTAAAGTGGTGAATGAAGCGCTAGGCGCACTGCGCCTTAAAGTGGGGCACGATAAAGGTCATGTAGATGGCCGCGCTTGGGCGCCATTGTGGGTGGTGGACTTCCCCATGTTTGAACATGATGAAGAAAATGACCGCTGGGCGGCATTACACCACCCATTCACCTCACCAAAAGATGGGCATGAAGACTTACTTACCACCAACCCAGGTGCTGCGCTTTCAAAAGCGTACGACATGGTGTTAAACGGCTGGGAAGTTGGCGGTGGCTCAGTGCGTATTCACAAAGAAGAAGTGCAATCTAAAGTGTTTGATGCGCTAAAAATTAGCAAAGAAGAAGCGCAAGAAAAATTTGGCTTCTTGCTCGATGCCTTGCAATACGGTGCGCCTCCACACGGTGGCTTAGCATTTGGTTTAGACCGTTTGGTGACATTGATGACAGGTGCAGAATCAATTCGTGATGTGATTGCCTTCCCTAAAACCCAACGTGCACAATGCTTAATGACCAATGCGCCGAATGGAGTGGATGAGAAGCAACTTCGCGAATTGCATATTCGCGTTCGCACGCCTGCTACTGCCTCTTAAAATGAAAAAACTGCCATCATTTGATGATTTAATGCGCCCTTTGATTGATGCGTTGAATGCACTTGGTGGTTCAGGTTCAGTTGAAGAGATTTATTCTAAAGTTGTTGAGTTAACAGGTTTTTCTGATGAGACCCTAGCTCAGTTGCACGACGCAGAGAAAAGCGGTTTAACTGAAGTGGGTTATAGATTAGCATGGGCTAGAACCTATCTTAAAAAATATGGTTTTCTTGAAAATTCAAGCCGCGGAATATGGGCGCTAACTGATAAAGCCAGAGCATCAAAATCATTTAACCAGAAAGAAATTGTAAATTTTGTTAGAGCGTTGGATAAGCCACAAAATACCAAAACACCAGTACAGGACATTACAAGTTTAGAGTTAAATGAAGAGCAAAGTTGGAAAGAAAAGTTATCTTCAGTGCTAACTCAAAAACTTGACCCATCGGCATTTGAAAGATTGGTGCAAAGGTTACTTAGAGAGTCTGGTTTTATTCAAGTAGAGGTGACTGGTCGAACTGGTGATGGAGGTATTGATGGAAAAGGAATAGCCAAGATACATGGCTTTATGAGTTTTCATGTCTTGTTTCAATGCAAACGTTACAAAGGTTCAGTAGGCTCTAGTGAAATCAGAGATTTCCGAGGAGCTATGGTTGGAAGAGCTGATAAGGGGTTATTTATTACTACTGGCACATTTACTCCAGCGGCAATCAAAGAAGCAACAAGAGATGGTGCACCTCCTATAGACTTGGTGGATGGTGATGAATTAGCAGATAAACTCAAAGAGTTTGAACTTGGCTTAAAACGGGAAATGGTTGAGAAAATTGTAGTAGATGAAAAGTGGTTTGAAGGACTTTAATATGCCAGTCACCCAACTCAACCACGTTAACCTTCGCACGCCTTACGAGACGATGCTTAAACTGAAAGACTTCTATTGCGATGTAGTGGGCTTAAAAGTAGGGCCGCGTGAGGGTTTTACCAGCCGTGGTTTTTGGCTTTATATTGGCGATACGCACGTGATGCACTTGGCGGAATATCGGGGTGAGGGCGCTCCTCTTACCGATGTGTTGACGACGATTGACCATATTTCTTTTACTTGCACCGATATGCCCGCGATGGAAGCGCATCTAAAAGCACACAACATTGATTATTCAATCCGCGATTTACCTGTGCTTAACGTCAAGCAAATCAACTTTAAAGACCCAGTAGGCAATGGGGTGGAGTTGTTTTTTTACATGTAATTTAAGCTTGTCAACGTAAGTGGTTTTTCTCACGTTTCTGTCTGGCAATATTTAAGCGAATAAAGTTTGATTTGTGTGACACACATCACATATCTTTGCAATAAAACTCATAAAATGCGAACTACGTGGTAGAGAAACTGCCCAATGGACGTAAACATAAAAATTATGGAGTGTGGAAAAATGAATAATCAATGGATGAAAAAAATTATCATTGCAGCTGGTTTATCAGTTGCCTTGGTGGGCAATGCTTTTGCCGAGGCTGACCCAAAATTATGGCCAGTAATGAAAGAAGCATTTTTTGCAAAACGCGAGATGCAAGATGTGACTTTTATGAAAATTGAAGCGCCCAAACGTGCAGAAAGTGGCGCACAGGTGCCAGTAACTTACACGATTGATAATGCCGCTGCGGGTGGGGTGAAAATTGTCAAACTGTATGCGTTTGTTGATGCAAACCCAATTCCACTCACAGCGACTTATCACTTAACGGATGCGATTGGCGACTTTAACTTATCTACCCGTATTCGCTTTGAAACAGATGCTTTTGTGCGCTTAGTGGGTGAAGATGCGAGTGGTAAGTTGTATTTAGCTTCACGTCAAATTCGCGCTGCGGGTGGTTGCGGTGGCATGGTAGAAAATGATGAAGCAGCAATTCGTGCAGTAGCGGGTAAAATTAAATTGAACGTAGAGGCTGCCAAAGCAGGCGCACCAGCAACCACAACCTTTAATATTAAACATATTATGCGTACTGGGCTGCAACGTGATTTGGTTTCACAAGGCTATGTGCCAGCGTTTTATATCAATAAAACCGAGTTTAAATATAACGGTAAGCCTTTAATGACAGTGGATGTAGGGGTGGGTACTGCTGAAGATCCATACTTTAAGTTCAACTTTACGCCTAAAGAAGCCGGCAAATTAGAAGTAACGGCAACCGACAATGAAGGTAAAACATTTGCACATGCAATTGATGTAAAAGTTTAAGCAAACTTTAAGCGTCGAAAAAAGGTCTCCATGCGGAGGCCTTTTTTATTCATGTGATAAAATGAGCCAGATTTTTTTAGATTAGAGGCCACCATGAAAAGCTACCGTAAAGAACTTTGGTTTAATTTGCCAGCGCGTATGGCATTTAAAAATATCACTGGTGAAATTCGCGAATGTTTGCGTGAAAGTGGCGTAAAAGAAGGTTTAGTGCTGGTGAATGCCATGCACATTACCGCCAGCGTATTTATTAACGATGATGAACGAGGTTTGCATCATGATTATGGCCTTTGGCTTGAAAAACTGGCGCCACATGAGCCGGTGAGCGGGTATCGCCATAATGATACGGGTGAAGACAATGCTGATGCGCACATGAAACGCCAAGTCATGGGGCGTGAAGTGGTGTGTGCGGTGACCAATGGGCAGCTTGATTTTGGCCCGTGGGAACAGATTTTTTACGGTGAGTTTGATGGGCGACGTAATAAGCGCGTGTTGGTTAAAATCATCGGCGAATAAATTTAAAAATTCGTCGTCATACTGTGTTGTAAAACCAAAAATCTTGCCTTACATACTGGGTGTATGCTGCGGCAATATTTTTAGCTTTACGCCTTGTCTGACTTAGGCTTTTTAAATTTTAAAGTAGTAATGAGAGGTTAGTTTTTAAATATGAGAGAAGTTGAGCTTTTAGCCCCAGCGGGCGATTTAGACCGTATGCGTACGGCGTTTGATTACGGTGCAGATGCGGTATATGCAGGCCAGCCACGCTATAGCTTGCGCGTGCGTGAGAATGATTTTTCGATGCAAAATCTCGAAATCGGCATTCAAGAAGCGCATGCGCGCGGAAAAAAGTTTTTTGTGGCGAGCAATATTTCTCCGCATAACGCAAAACTCAAAACCTATATGCGCGATATGGAGCCTGTCATCGCCATGAAGCCAGATGCGCTGATTATGGCTGACCCCGGCTTGATTATGATGGTGCGCGAGCGCTGGCCAGAAATGGATGTGCATTTATCGGTGCAAGCCAATGCGGTGAATTATGCGGCGGTTAAATTTTGGCGTAGCATGGGGCTCACGCGCGTGATTTTATCGCGCGAGTTGTCGATAGATGAGATTGAAGAAATCCGCCAAGAATGCCCTGATATGGAATTAGAAGTGTTTGTTCACGGCGCTTTATGCATTGCCTATTCTGGCCGTTGCTTGCTTTCTGGTTATTTTAATTCACGCGACCCCAACCAAGGCTCTTGCACTAATAGTTGCCGTTGGGATTACAAAGTGCACGATGCGCAGCCCGATGCGGCAGGCGTAATTCGCTTAAAAGAGTTTGATTTTCAAGCGGAAATGGCAAAGTCTAACTTGTCTTCTTGTGGTTCATTACCGCGCCACCCTGAGGCTGACAAAGTATTTTTGATTGAAGAAAAAGGCCGCCCCGGTGATTTGTTGCCGATTATGGAAGATGAGCACGGCACTTACATCATGAACAGTAAAGATTTGCGTGCAATTGAGCATGTAGAACGCTTGATTAAAATTGGCGTAGATTCGCTCAAAATTGAAGGCCGTACAAAATCGCGCTATTACGTGGCGCGCACGGCGCAAAATTATCGCCAAGCGATTGATGATGCCGTGGCTGGCCGTCCGTTTGATTGGCGATTATTAGGCGAGTTGGAAAACCTAGCGAATCGCGGTTACACGGATGGTTTCTATCAGCGCCATCATACGGCTGAGCATCAAAATTACAAGCAAGGCCATTCAAAATCAAACCAAAGTTTGTATGTAGGCGATGTAGTGGCTTTTGATGCGGCAAAGGGGTTGGCTGATATTGAGGCGCGTAATAAATTTGGCGTGGGCGACAGGCTGCAAATTATTCACCCAAGTGGCAACACAGATATTGTGATTGAAACTTTATTCAACAAAAAAGGTGAGCCTGTGCAAGAGGCTTCAGGCAGTGGGCATTTTGTGCGTTTGCCGATTCAGGCACAAAACTTACAAAACGCGATGGTGGCAAAATATCTTTGATATATTTTTCTTAAAAATTAAGCAAAATCTGCCCGAGAGAAAATACCTGCCCTGGAAGCCGCATGGATACTGGCTTTCGCATTCGACTTAGTGCTTTAGCACTTAGCGAGAATGGTGATGCCTAGTACTGGTACAGGGCAGGTGAAAAGAAGATGGTGCGTTTTAGCTTCTAATATATTGCTCTAATTGCTGTATCAGCCGTTGTTGATAATCAATCGTTTCTTTCACCAAATCGCCTATTGAAAGCATGCCCACCACTTTGTTGTTTTGTATCACAGGCAGGTGGCGAATGCGTTTATCGGTGATTATACTTAACGCATAATCAACCGTATCTTCTGGTTTAACGGCAAATACTTGGCTCGTCATCACCTCACTAATCGGCGTGGTTTTTGATGTTTTACCTTTTAGCACTACCTCGCGCGCATAATCACGCTCAGAAAATATACCCGCTAATTGCTCACCTTGCAGCACCACTAACGCGCCAATTTTATATTCAGCCATCAGCACCAGTGCATCAAAAACCGATTGTTGCGGCAAAATAGAAATCACATTTTTATAATTTTTTTGATCTAATAATTGTTGTAATGTTTTCATGATTGTCTCCTGATTGTCCACGCCATGTAAAAATATACGCTTTATAATGGCAATAGCAATACTCTCAACCCAAAGAATACCACCATGCAAAAAAATATCACCGTAAAAGCATTTCTTGCTCTTTTTATTCTCACGCTTATTTGGGGATATAACTGGGTGGTGATGAAATTAGCGGTGCAATATGCAAGCCCTTTTCAGTTTGCTGCTTTACGCACTTTTTTGGGGGCAATCATGTTATTTGTTGTGATTGTTCTTACAAAAAGACCATTGGCACTCAAAGAGTTTCCCACCATGCTTTTGCTTGGGTTGTTGCAAACTTGCGGCTTTACGGGTTTGCTTATTTGGGCATTGGTAGAGGGCAGTGCGGGCAAAACTGCGGTGCTAGCTTACACCATGCCATTTTGGGTCATGCTGTTTGCTTGGCCTATGCTGGGTGAAAAAGTACAAGGCTGGCAATGGCTAGCAGTAGTATTTGCTTTGTTTGGCATGGTGCTGATTTTTGACCCGCTGCACATCAAAGCGGATGGCTTTAGTATGTTTTTAGCGGTTTGCTCGGGAATTTCATGGGCAATATCAGCCATCGTATCTAAAAAATTACACCATCGCGCGCCTGAGCTAGACTTGCTCAATATTACCGCATGGCAAACCTTACTAGGCTGTATCCCCATTATTATTGTGGCGCTGATATTGCCAGCCCCAGCCATACAGTGGACGATGACTTTCAATTTAACCATCATCTACAGCATGTTTCTAAGTGGTAGCTTGGCTTGGGTGTTGTGGGTGTATGCTTTGCAGCGCTTGCCAGCGGGGTCGGCCAGTATGGCGACCATGTTAGCGCCCATTATTGGTGTGCTTTCCGCATGGCTACAACTAGGCGAAGTGCCAACGACCATCGAGTTAGTCGGTATGATTTTAGTCGCACTCGCTTTGGTGATTATTTCGGTTGTGACGATTAAAAAACACCAAGCGATTGATATTGCCGAAGGCCAAGAGTGATGCATTTAGCGTGGCAAGCATGGGCGTGTTAAAATGCACGTTTTATGTTTACGCAAAAAGAATTAAAGGAATCGTCACATGGCTGGTCATAGTAAATGGGCAAATATTCAACATCGCAAAGGGCGTCAAGATGCCAAGCGCGGTAAAATTTTTACCAAAATCATTAAAGAAATCACGGTAGCTGCGCGCCTAGGCGGTGGCGATGCCAATATGAACCCGCGTTTACGTGCCGCTGTGGCCGAGGCCAAAGAAGAAAACATGCCGTCAGATAACATTACGCGCGCCATTAAAAAAGGCACGGGCGAGCTAGAGGGCGTGAACTATGAAGAGATTCGCTACGAAGGCTATGGTATTAACGGTGCTGCGATTATTATTGATTGCCTTACCGATAACAAACAGCGTGCCGTGATGGAAGTGCGCCATGCGCTGAGCAAAAATGGCGGCAATTTAGGCACCGATGGCAGCGTGGTGTTTATGTTTAAGCATTGCGGTAGCCTGATTTACGAGCCAGGCACGAGTGAAGATAAAGTCATGGAAATTGCCCTTGAAGCGGGCGCAGAAGATATTGTGGTGGATGAAGAAGACGGCAGCATTGAAGTGATTACGCCACCAAGTGACTTTTTAACGGTAAAAGAAGCGATGGAAGCTGCTGGACTAAAAGCAGTGATGGCGGAAATTACCATGAAGCCGAATATGGAAACCATTTTTACGGGCGACGATGCGGTGAAAATGCAGAAAATCCTCGATACGTTAGAAGATTTAGACGATGTGCAGGATGTTTATACGACGGCGGTGATAGAGGAATAAAAATGGCTGATTTACCAAAATGCTCCGTGACAGGTTGTGAAAATCCAGTATCAAAAGCTGGTTATACATTATGTTATAAGCATTGGTTAGTTGAAAATAAAAATAAAACTACTAAAAAATCAGAAAGTGTAGAGGTTGAAGCTACTCACAACGCGCAATTCTTAACATCCACGGCACTTGGCGAAAAACTTGGAATTGATGGAAGAAAAGTTAACCAAGTTTTATCGGAACTCGGATGGATAGAGCGTGCTAAAAAAGGATGGATTCCAACTGCCCAAGGTAAAAAGCTGCACGCAGAAGCTAGAGAAAATCGCCAGTCTGGTATTCCATTTGTGATGTGGCCTGAAGCGATTATTACTTCAAGAGTTTTAACGAATACAGTACAAGAACTTTTGGGTAGTAAAAAGGCAGAATCCAAAGATACAGCGGAAAACACGCATATTCAAGATAAAGATGTAAAGCAGGCGGGACTACGAGATAAATTAGATAAATTCGTTGCAACCCATAGAGCTACAGATGGTCACCAAGTGCGCTCAAGAGCAGAAATGTTGATTGATAACTGGTTATATTTTTCAGGGATTGTTCACGCATATGAGCGTTTGTTGCCCGTAGAAGAAGAGCTTTATTGTGACTTTTATGTGCCTGCAGGGAAAGTTTATATTGAGTTTTGGGGTTTAGAGAACGACGCGAAATATAACGAGCGTAAAGAAAAGAAAAAAGAAATTTATAAAAAATATGGTTTTAATTTAATTGAGTTAAATGATGAGCACATCAAAAACTTGGATGATTATTTACCCAAAATGCTTCTTAAATTTAATGTGATAATTGATTAAATTTCATATATCTTCATTTCACCTCCTCTGCAAGCCAGTATCCATGAGGCTTCCAGAGGCATAAAAATCTCTCGGGCGAATTTATGCTATAAAAATAGCTTAATTTTCTGCCACATTTGTTTCTAGTAATTGTTGCGCGTGGTCTAAATGCAACTGTGTGCTTTTAATGTAGTCGAGTAGCAAAACACTATCTTCTTGGTCAACTTGTGCCACGCGCACGCTTAAGCCCATAGGTGCAAACATGAGTTTTAGCCATTGCTCGCCCATTTTGGCAATGGTTTGGTCAAACGCTTTAAGTTCAATACCGTTATTGATGCGTTGGTTCAGGTCGTCGCGGTGGTTGTCACTCGCATGCATGAGCTCAATGCTATCCACATTCACATTGATGCGGTTTGGCATCACCAAGTTATTTTCATGCACTTGCAATTGCCTAAAAAGCCATTCATCGCTATTGCCAGTGATGCCTTGATATTGTGCATGTAAGTTATCTACCAGTAACTCTTTGCCCACCTTTTGCACGCGAATATGGGCTAAATCTAGCCCCAGCATGACTTTGGCCTTTTTGCGTAGTACGCCTATGTACTGCGTATTGGTTTTGCCACCTAGCGTTTTTTCACGTTCGCCTAAGTCTTCTTGTTTAAAATCGGTGAGCGAAACATCGACCTCTAACAAAGTAAGTTTCATTACGCTTTGAATTTGTTGCATTTGCAATTGTTGAGACTTCACACGTTCAAGCTCAATCACTAGCTTGGCTTTATCTTGCATGGTTTTTTGTAGCTCAAGTGCGAGTTGCTTTTGGCGCTCGCCATCGGCAGCTAACAACCACTTTGGTAGCGTTAGGCTAATAATCAATGTGCCTAGCCCAGCGCCAATGGCCGCTAAAAATACCGCAATGCTATGTTTATCCAGCAATAAGCTCCACGCAATAAACAGCACAGCAATGCCTACGCCCGCGGCAAAAAAGATGCGGTAGCCAAACTTTTTAAGTGGGGCAAACAGCTTAAATGGCGCGGTGAGCAGTTTTAACATGGTGAATTGAGTCATTTCATTTTTATAACTTTGATTGTAAGGTAAAGCCAAAAAGAAGCAAATTAAATCGGTATAATGAAACGGCATAAAAGCTAATTTCTTCTCACAACAACCTAGACGGGTGATATAACTTGAACGCAATAACGACTAGAATTCTAGGTATTGATCCGGGCTTGCGTTTAACGGGCTTTGGTGTGATTGAAAAAGTAGGAGAAAAGCTCACTTATATTGCTAGTGGCACTATTAAAACAGCATCAGGAAAAACCGAAGATAGAGAAGAGTTACCTGCGCGTTTAAAAATTATTCTCGATGGCTTGTTTGAAGTAATCGATACATACCAACCTAATCAGGTGGCTATAGAAAAGGTGTTTGTGAATGTAAACCCGCAATCCACCTTACTGTTAGGCCAAGCCCGCGGTGCCGCTATTAGTGCGGCAGTAATACGTAATTTGAGTGTGGCTGAATATACAGCTTTACAAGTGAAGCAATCGGTGGTGGGAAATGGCCATGCGCAAAAAGAGCAAGTGCAAGAAATGGTGAAACGCTTATTGAATTTACCTGCCGCGCCTAAATCAGATTCAGCAGATGCACTGGCGTGTGCTATATGCCATGCACATGGCGGGCAGGGATTAGGAAAACTAGCAACAGCAGGCTTTAGAGTGCGTGGTGGAAGGCTAGTAGGGTGATGAAAATCATCAATGAGCCTTTAGCTAGCAATTATGTTAACGTTTTTAAGCGCTATTTTTTTGCAACACGCCCTGCATTTTTGTTGGCAACATTAGCCGCGTGTTTGTTAGGTTTTGCTAGTGTAAATAGTAGTGGCATTGTTTTAAAGCCATTATTAGCGTTAGTAACACTATTGCTAGCATTGTTGATGCATGCAGCGGTAAACGTATTGAATGATTATTTTGATGCATTAAATGGCACCGATGATGTAAATGTAGAGAGAGTTTACCCATTTACAGGCGGTAGTCGATTTATTCAAAATGGCATTTTAACGCGCAAACAAACCGCACAATTCGGTTATGCGTTATTAGCATGCGCTATGTTGGGCGGGTTATGGCTGGTTTTAAAACTAGGTTTTGGTTTATTGCTAGTGGGTGGCTTAGGCGTGCTCGTTGGTTGGGCGTATTCGGCCACACCATTTAAGCTAAATAGCCGAGGCTTAGGTGAGTTTTGCGTGCTGATTGGGTTTTTAGGCATCATTATTGGGGCAGATTTTGTGCAAAGGGGCGTATTTTCATGGCAGCCAGTAATGGTCGGGTTGCCATATGCGCTATTGGTGACTAATTTACTGTTTATTAACCAATTTCCTGACAATCAAGCAGACATTTCAGCGGGCAAACTGCATTGGGTGGCGCGGTTGTCGCCTGCGAAGGCAGTGGCAATTTACCCGGCGATTACTTTGCTTGCATTGGCTTGGTTAGTGATAATGGTCAAGGTGAATGTTTTGCCAATGGTTGGATTGCTCGCAATGTTGCCTCTAATATTCTCGTTAAGCGTAGCGGGCATATTAAAACGAAATTATCTAATGCCAGCCAAGCTACGCCCAGCCATTCAATTAACGCTTGTGGCGATGCTTGGTCATGCGTTAATTTTAACCGCAGTATTGTTTTGGAATGCAAGATGATAGCAAGACTCAATGGAATATTAATAGAAAAATATCCACCGCAAATTGTGGTGGATTGTAATGGTGTGGGTTATGAAGTTGAAGTGCCAATGAGTACGTTTTATAACTTGCCAGAAATTGGTCATAAAGTGAATCTACTCACCTATTTTGTGGTGCGTGAGGATGCACAATTATTATATGGCTTTGCAACTGCGCAAGAAAAAAACACATTTAAGCAGTTGTTGAAAGTTAATGGTATCGGTGCAAAGTCTGCGCTTTCCATTTTAAGCGGCGTGAGTATTGATGAACTAATTCAAGCTGTCAGCATGCAAGAGGTTGCAATGCTCACGCGCATACCGGGCATAGGCAAGAAAACGGCAGAGCGGTTATTGCTCGAATTAAAAGATAAACTTGGTGTGGGCGATTTAGCGCTAGCTACAAATCAATCTAAATCGGCCTCGTATGATGTGCTTAATGCGCTAGTGGCGCTAGGTTACAATGAACGTGAGGCGCAGTCTGCAGTGAAGTTGCTGGATAAAGATGTGAGCGTAACAGATGGTATTAAATTAGCACTTAAAAGCCTGTCAAAATAACGCACTGAAAGAGGAATATGAATAAATATTTAAATACATGGGCTTTAAGTTTGTTGATGTTATGTTTAGTCGCTTGTGGACAAAAGGCATCCGAGCAAATGGAAAGTGCATCAGTAGCGGCTGTGGCGCCAGCGCCTATGCAAGCAAAAATGGCGGGGGCGGAATATGATGCAGGTGCAGGTGAGCAATCACTCACTGAAGTGAGTGAGCCAGTAAAACCAGAAGCTGCAGTAAAACGCTATATTGCGCTACGTCATGCGTTGGTGGTTGAAACCAGCGCTGAACAAATGCAAGCAGCTTTTGATGCCACTACGGCGCATTGTTTGCAATTAAATTGCCAAATTTTAATGGCAAACTATAATCGCGAAACCCTACAAAACGCACCTAGCGCAAGCCTGAGCGTGCGCATACCTCCTAGAAATGTAGAAATATTTTTAACCGGCTTAGCTAAAAATGCAGAAGTGCTACAGCACCATCGTGAAAGTGAGGATAAAACCAATGCCGTGGTGGACGCAGATGCACGCATTAAAAATCTCACTGAATTTCGTGATAATTTGCGTGCGATGTTGAGCGATAAATCAGCCAAATTTAAAGACCTGATAGAGGTGCAACGCGAGTTGGTAAACACGCAAAGTGAACTAGACAGTATTCAAAGTGTGCGCAAAATATTGGCGCTTGAAACAGAGTTGGTGGCGGTCAATATTGAGTTTAGCGCTAAGCAAGGCATTACCGAGCAAGGATTTTTTTCGCCCGTGTCGCAAGCACTTAAAAATGCTGGTAGCAATATGATGGATAGTGTTGCTTCTGTCATCACCTTTGTCATGGTTGTTTTACCTTGGCTGTTGCTAGGTATTCCTACTTTATTGCTAGCGCGTAAACTTTGGGCAAGATTTAAAAAGAAATAATCCATGTTAAAAGTTGGTCTGCTTACTGTTTGGTTAATAGGGTTAATGCCATTTTTAGCGCATGGTTACACCGGTGTAACTGTTGTTATGCAAGAGCAAACAGACGTTAATAAAATATTTGTTGCTGAGTTAAGAGATTTGCTTAGTCGTCAGCATGGCAATACACTGCGGGTGAGTGAACAAGTGCTAAAGCCGCGTACTAAGTTAGTGGTGGCTGAAAATAGCGAGTTAGTCATCGCCATAGGGGAACAGGCCTTTGAAACTGCGGCAAAGTTGAGCTATACCACGCCTGTGTTGGGGGTGCAGGTCAGTTTACCCACCTTGGAAAGCGTGCAAAGAAAAAGCAGACGTAACGCAAGTAATATCAGTGCGATTACTTTGTATCAACCCAATACGCGAATATTGGCGCTAGTTGAAAATGTGTTACCACAAGCTAAGCGGTTAGGTATGCTAGTTGGCCAAAATACCGTATTTGAAGCTGAGCAACTTAAACTATCAGCACAGAAAAGAAAGTTACATGTGGAGTTTTCTCAAGTAAATTTTCAGGCAGATTTAATGAGTAAATTAGAAACAGTTCTTCAAAATACGGATGCATTACTCGCTTATCCAGATGCGGAAATTTTTAACCGAGAAACTGCCCAGCCTATTTTTTTAACCAGTTATCGTAATAAAAAACCTGTGCTTGTTTGCACGCAGTCCATAGTTAAAGCAGGGGCTTTAGCAGCAGTATTTAGTGATAGTAAGCATTTGGCTAAACAAGCCGCAGAAATTGCAATGCATAGCCAAAGCGCTAGTGCTTTATTACCATCGCCCCAAACCCCAAAATATTTTTCGGTATCTGTTAATAAGCAAGTGGCGCGCCTACTCAATATCAAAGTGGTAGATGAGGCTTTGCTTTATAAAATGATACTAGCGGTAGAAACGGCAAGTTAATAATGAAAAATTTGGGGATTAAATCTAGAGTAATTTTCTTAGCTACCGTACCAGCATTACTTTTTGCGCTTATTTTGGTGGGTTATGCGATTACCAATATATTTGGTTTTTTAAATAAATCATTACATGATAGAGGGCAGATTATTGCCTCTCAATTAGCCCCTGCGGCTGAGTATGGCGTAATCGCAGGCAATCGACAAATCTTGCAGCAACTGACTGAACAAGCCCTTGCTCGTGAACCAGATTTAAAGTCAGTGTTGATTGTTGATAATGAAGGAGAATTGCTAGCATCAAGCGGTGTGGAACTGGATAAAGAATTTATCCCCAATATTTTGAGTGAAGATATTCACACGCTCAAGCAGAAAAAAGAAGTGGTTTTTACCTCACCTATTTACAGAAACGTGGTAGAAGTAGATGATTTTTCTCAACCAAACATACCCGATGCCCTAAAACAAAAGAAACAAGACTTAGAAAAAATAGGTTTTATTTATGTCGAGTTAAGTTACCAAACACTAAAAAGTATTAAGTATGATTTTGTAGGTAAAGTATTTGCAATAGGCTTACTTGGGTTGCTATTAAGTATGCTGCTCGCATTGCGAATTGGCCGAAATATTACCCACCCTATTCAAGAAATTGCACGTGCTGTCAATAAAGTACGTGAAGGCGAATTAGCGCAGGTGATTAGTGAAGACTCAAGCGGTGAATTAAGAACGCTACAAAAAGGCTTTAACTCGATGTCCACCAGTTTGCAGCACGCGCATGATTTAATGCAAGATCGTATTAACGATGCAACAGCTTTACTGCGCTATCAAGCGCAGCATGATGATTTAACTGGGCTAATAAACCGTCGAGAGTTTGAAATTAGGCTTGAACGCTGTCTTAAAAATGCACATGAGCAAAAAACACAGCATGTGTTTTGCTATATGGATTTAGACCAATTTAAGTTAGTCAATGATACTTGTGGTCACGTGGCGGGGGATGGCTTACTTAAGCAAGTGAGCACACTATTAGCAATCAGGATGCGTGAAAAAGATACCTTGGCGCGCTTAGGCGGTGATGAGTTTGGTTTGCTATTAGAAAATTGCACCTTGACTGAGGCAAACCATATTTGCAATATTATTCTTCGTATTGTGCGAGATTTTCGATTTATTCATGATGAAAAAATCTTTAATGTAGGGGTGAGCATTGGCTTGGTAGTGATTAATGACCAATTCGCAAATGTGAGCGAGGTGATACACGCAGCTGACTCCGCCTGTTTTAATGCCAAAAAATCCGGTAAAAACCAAAGTGTGCTATATAGCGATGGCGATATTGAAGTGGCGCAGCACCGCACTGCGGTTGAAGCGATTTCTGATATTACCGATGAAATTGATGATGAGCAGTTTGCACTTTATTGTCAGCCTATTGTGGCGCTTTTGCCTAATTTACCTGTGTTACCTCACATGCCGCCGGTTCCAAAATTTTACCACTACGAAATTTTGCTCAGGAAGATAGACCTTGATGGCAAAATGATACTACCTACTGCTTTTATTGCTTCCGCAGAGCGCTATCATCTTATGCCTAATATTGATCGCTGGGTCATTAAAAATGCTTTTATCGCGTATCGAAAACTACTAGATATTAACCGTGAGCATTGCCAATTTATATTCTCTGTCAATTTGTCTGGCACCTCATTAAGCGACATTACTTTGCTTGGCTACATTCAAGAACAGTTTGTTAAATACAGTGTGCCACCGAGTGCAGTTTGTTTTGAGATTACAGAAACTGCAGCGATTGTAAATCTGAAAAACACGATTTTGCTTTTTAGTGCCTTACAAAAAATGGGCTGCACCTTTGCTTTAGATGATTTTGGTAGCGGCATGTCATCGTTTATGTATCTCAAAAATTTTGATGTAAATTATTTAAAAATCGATGGTTCCTTTGTGAAGGAAATGCATATCAATCGCACAGACCACGCTATGGTGCGCTCTATCCACAATGTAGCGGAGTCGATGAATATTAAAACGGTGGCAGAGTTTGTTGAAAACGAGGCAATATTAAAGCAACTTGAAATCATCGGCGTGCATTATGGACAGGGCTTGCACTTAGGAGCGCCGATGAAAGTGAAAGATTTAATCGAAGAATATGCTAAATTACACGCTTAAGCACATTAAGCAAAAATACGCCAATGATAGAAACTGATCGCCTTATCGCCCCAGAACCAGAAAGCCCGCGTGAAGAGGCGCTAGAACGCGCTTTGCGCCCTAAATTGCTGGATGAATACGTTGGGCAAGAAAAAGCGCGTGGGCAGTTAGAGATTTTTATTAACGCCGCCCGTGGACGTAGCGAGCCATTGGATCATGTTTTATTATTTGGCCCACCAGGGCTTGGTAAAACCACGCTTGCCCATATTATTGCCAAAGAAATGGGCGTGAATATGCGCCAAACCTCCGGCCCAGTGTTAGAGCGAGCGGGGGATTTAGCTGCTCTTCTTACCAATTTAGAGCCTCACGATGTGTTGTTCATAGACGAAATCCATCGCCTGTCCCCTGTTGTTGAAGAGATTTTATATCCCGCGATGGAAGATTATCGACTAGATATTATGATTGGCGAAGGCCCAGCCGCGCGCAGTGTACGTTTAGATTTGCCGCCTTTCACATTGGTGGGCGCAACCACGCGGGCAGGCATGCTCACCAACCCATTGCGTGACCGCTTTGGCATCGTATCGCGGCTAGAGTTTTACACTTCTGAAGAACTCAGCCGCATTGTGCAACGTTCAGCAGGTTTGCTAGAAGTGGAATTGGTAGATACTGGCGCACTAGAAATCGCTAAGCGCTCACGCGGCACACCCCGAATTGCTAATCGCTTGCTACGACGGGTCCGGGATTATGCACAAGTAAAAGCTAATGGAAAAGTGAGTGCTAACATCGCCGATGCTGCCCTTAAAATGCTCGATGTCGATCAATTAGGCTTTGATGTGATGGATAGGAAGTTGCTACTTGCAGTGCTTGAAAAATTTGGTGGTGGCCCTGTGGGGCTAGATAATTTAGCAGCCGCCATAGGTGAAGAGCGCGACACTATAGAAGATGTGCTTGAGCCATATTTAATTCAACAAGGCTATTTAATGCGCACTCCACGCGGGCGCGTTGCAACCAATTTAGCCTACCAGCATTTTGGCTTGGCGGTGCCTCAACACTTGGCCGTAGCTGGCGAATTATTTGGCGAAAACTAACGCTAAAAATTAGCTTTAAATTACACAACTTCATTATCGATGCTCTGTAAGCCAGTATTCATGAGGCTTCCAGAGCATTGTTTTTCTCTCGGGCGATTATTAGCCGTTTTATGGCGTTTTTTCTGGTGCGTTTTTAGCGTCGTTTTTTTGACTGTTTTGTGTTGCTTCAACAGTTTTATTAGAGGCATTTTTTACGTCTAAAGTCAGCCGCGTATTCACAGTTTTAGCTTTGCTATCCGCTTTGCCCACTTCAACTTTATCAATTTTCACACGCTCAATCGCAATGCCAGCATCCACCAACTGTTTTTGAATAGTCTCAGCACGGGCCTTAGCAAGTGCTTGCAAGTCAGCTTCTTTTACTTCAATACTTGCCGTGAGTTTTTCTTGCGCTTCTTCAAAATGACCCGCTTTGGTTTTTTCTAGCTTAGAGGCGAGCCGTTTGAGTAAGCCTTTTTTGGTTAAATCATCATGCAATGCATCAATGGCTTTTTGCACGTTTGGGTTGCTTAAATCAATCGGGCCAGCTTGTTGGCCGGCTTCAAATTTAATATCCATTTCTTCGGCAACTTGGCGGCGAATGGTACTTTCTTGAATTGCACGTGTGTCGACCGCCTTGTCAAAACCAGGCACAATACCTAAAGCCAAGCCTTGGCGTTTAGTTAAGGCTGTGCTGACTGCCTTGAGTTTTTCTAATTCCGGAGGTGTTAAGCTTGCTTTGCCTGCCTCAAAAGTAATGGCTTCAAGCTTATCGCCACTGCCGCCAAACAGCTTGCCAAGAGCACGAAATGGCGCGGTGACAATTTTACCTAGCACATTGCGAATGGCTTTCCAGACGATGCTGCCGTAACTAAATTTGGGGTCATCTAAACTGCCAGTAATCGGCAAATCTAGGTCTATCACGCCGTCACTATCTTCTAAAATGGCAATCGCTAAATCCAGCGGCAAGTTCGCGGCTTCTTTGCTATCTACTTTTTCGCCCAATTTGAGCTTATTAATCACAAATTTGTTTTCTCCCGCTAATTGGCGCTGCTTGATTTTATATTCTAAATCTACCGATAATTTGCCTGATTCAATTTTACGCCCAGCAAATTTACCAGAATAAGGCGTGAGGCGATTCATCTCTAAATTAGTGAAGCTAAGTTTGATGTCGGTAAAATTAGTTGCCTTAAAAGGCTGCAATGCGCCACGCACGCGCGCCGCACCATAGTCATCCACCTTGCCATCAAGTTCTACTTGGGCAGTTGTATTGGGGTTAGTAGAAACGCTATTTATTACGCCAGTGAGCGAATGGATTTGGGTACCAAATTGCGGAGTGAGCGAAAGATCAGCAAATTCTAGGCCCGCGTTTTCAATACGCACGGTTTCAATAGTGACAGGAAAAGCTTCTGGTGAAGAGTCGGCAACGGGAGCTGTTTCAACAGTCTTTGTAGTAGTGCCTGTTGCCGCGCCAGTCAGTACGGCTTGTGCCATTTCAGTGTTAGTGACTGTTTTTTCTACTTGTGAATCTATAGTCACAACTTCCGGTTTTGTTGGTTGAGCGGCATTAGTTGCGGGTTCTACGGCTTCAGAAGAGTTGTTTGTTGTGGCTTCAGTAGCGTTAGTGTTTCGTAATATTTTGGCAATATTAGTAGTTTTATCTGCGTTGATAATAAACTTCCCAGAGGGCTTGCTAATATTGAGTGTCGCCATATGCAAGCGATTGGGTGCTAGTGACAATTCGAGGTTATTACTGTCCAGTTTTTCCCATGCCAAAAATGACGCATCGGTAGCTTCTTCTACAAGAGAAAGATTATCTACGCTAAAGCCCCCGTTGAAAGTGAGTGCTAACGTTTTATCGTTGATAACATGCAATTTTCCATTAATGTTACTTGCACCATCGTTAAGTTTAAGCAAAGCAAATTTGTTTAAATATGGCGCAAATGGCTTAAAGGAAAAGGCAGAAAGTTTTAAATCAACATCGGCTTTGAAAGGCATAGGCGTGAGCTTGCCTTGCGTGTTAAATTGCCCACCTTGCTTCACAGAAAAACTTGCTTTAACTGGCAAGGCACGCGCCAAATCAAGCGAGGCGTTATTAACTTCCATGTTAAGCTTTTCAACATCAAGTGCTACAGGCTGAGCCAAGCTACGGTCTTCAATATGTAGTTGGGTATTATCTAACGCTATTTTTTTCAGGTTGACTGCCCAATTTGGCTTGCTAGATTTTGAGGTGAGTTGCGCGGTTTTTTGGCTGGCTACGGAATGCGTTTCTAATACTTGCAGCCAATTGAGCGGCGCATTAGCGGCTTGTACTACCTCTGTTTTAAGACCAGAAAGCAAAATGGCCTGCACTTCTACTTTTTGTTTATCTAATGCGATTTCCCCTTGGTTGAGTTGTAGCTTGGCTAAAGTTGCCACAGGTTTTGGTTGTAGGTTAGATTTTAGGGTGATGGTGTTCAACTGACTTTGTAGTTTGCTTATCGTCCAAGCATCTTGCGAATTACTGATAGCAAAATTCACATTCGCATCTGTAATATTGGCCTGCAAAGGATGCACAAAACTTTGATCATCCAAAGTGACTTGCCAATTTTTAAGGGCAATGTCATCTATGGTGATGCTCATAGGCGTATTTTTCGAATCTGCTTTTTGCACTTCTGGTGTTGGGCTGGCAGATTTAGCTTCGTTTGAAGCAATAGCAGCTTGCCAATCTAGCATACCCGCTTTGTCGCGCTGAGCATTCAAATTGCCCTTTGCTAGCAATACTTGTGCAATGCTGACTTGGTTTTTAGCTAAATCTAATGCGATGTTGTTCACCGCTAATTGCGGTAAATTGAGCAACTTATTTTTGCCTTTTGTTACGCCAATTTCATTAAGTTGCACGTTTAATTGCTCGAACTGCACTTGCGCTGGTTGGTTAAATGCGAATTTAGGCAAGGTTGCATGCATGCTTTTAAGTGCTAAATTTGTGCCGTTGGCTTTGCTCGCATTGAGTGTATCAAGATCAACATCAATGTCTTCAATATCAAGTGATAGCTCATTATTGCTAATAAAATCTAAGCGCGGAAAGTGAGCATCTACTTGCTTTAATGTGAGATTATCCGTGCCACTGGCTGCTGCCACTTCATTTAACTCTAAATGAACATTTTGCACATGCAATTCTGGTTGATTTTGCATGGAAAAATCTAAACGCGGCGTGGTCAGCTTGGCGTGAGCAAGTTGCAGCTCTGTCGCGCTTTGCAAAGCACCTTTTATATTGTCAGCAATAAAAGAAATTTGACTGAGTGCAATCTTAGGCTGGTCTTTTACCAGTGAAAAATCGTAAGAAAAACTCGCGCCAATATCACCGCTATTGGCTGTAAATGGCAACTCAAGTCCCTTAATAATTTGCAACATTTTAACTAATTTGATGTTTTCTAACGCTACCGCGCCTTTTGAGGCAACAGGGTTAACACCCATATCGCCTTTCCATTTAAATGCCCCACCATGCTCAGCAAATTTTGCGGCAAATAAATAATTACCTCGATCTTTAGGGAGGGTAGAAAAACCTTCAAGTTCAAAATCAAGCGGGCTGAGTTCAGCTTTTAACGGTGTAGGGCGGTTGCTGTCACTATATTGCACATTACCTCTTTTAATAGCAAAGTGCTCAATAACAACCCGAGGCAACGTATTGCTTGGGGCTGGTTTTTCACCTTCATTTAATTTTGCAACTAAGTCAGCCCAGTTGAGTTTGCCTTGAGGTGAAATGGCAATCAGCCCTTTAGGGGCGGTCAACTCGACTTCTTTGAGTTTCCAAGCCCAGTCAAACAAACCACTGGCTTCTAAATCAACCACTAGTTTTTCAAAACTTGCGAGCGGCGTACCATTTTTGTCAGTTAAGTTAAAATTTTCTATTGTAGTTTTTAAGCGGAAAGGATCAAACGCAGCACGCCCAACACTGGCTTTGCTGGCAAGCTGTTTTTCTGCAAACCACGGCACTAGTTTTTTTGCGAGAGGGTTGATGCCAAAATAGCTAAAAAGCAAGTAAAACAAACAGAGGCCGATGACAATTTTAGCGGGTAAGCTAACTAAGAGCGGTTTAAGTTTTTTAAGCATGGAATTGATGAGTGGCTTTTGCATTAGCGTAAGCTTAACAAAATTAATTAGCTTGGTGTAACTCATTGTTTTAAGCGTTGCAAACAAAATGGTTGCAAATTTGTAACGTTAAACCACAGTAAATTTTGCTGTGTTAAAATTTGGCATGACTAATATTCAACAATTTAGCTGGCCGATACGCGTTTATTACGAAGATACGGATGCAGGTGGTGTGGTTTATCACTCTAATTACCTAAACTTTATGGAGCGTGCGCGAACAGAATGGCTGCGAGCCCTAGGGTTTGAACAAACCACTTTGTTAAATGAATTAGGTGTGATGATTGTGATTCATAGTCTTAGCATCGCTTTTAAAAGCCCAGCAAGATTTAATGATGCGCTACAAGTGCATTGTACGCTCGCTAACGCGGGGCGCACTAGCATGGATGTTACACAAGCAATTTACCGAGATGGCGTTCAACTGATTGAAGCGCAAGTGAAGGCTGTGTTTGTAGATGCGCAAAGTTTTAGGCCAGTGCCGATTCCGCCAGCGATTAAGCAAGCGATGTTAACCCTATAAAAATATCTAACATTTTGAAAGTGGAGCGAATATGCAAGAAACTGTAGCAACTGATATGTCTATATTCTCGCTAGTCATGGGTGCGAGTCTGCCTGTGCAGTTAGTGATGCTCATCTTGCTCATAACCTCTGTATTTTCTTGGTGGTATATTTTCATTAAAGTGGCGACGGTAAAACGCGCTGAGACCAATGCTGAAGAGTTTGAAAAAGCTTTTTGGTCTGGTGGCGATTTAAATAAACTCTATGAAGGTGTTGGCATGGGGCGCCGCAAACCGCAAGGCATGGCGAGTATTTTTGAAGCAGGTTTTAAAGAGTATGCTAGAAACAGGCAACAAGGACGAACAGATGTTTCAGAAATTATGGAAGGTACAAGACGCGCGATGCGTGCAACCTATAACCGTGAAATGGATGATTTGGACGCGCATTTGCCATTTTTAGCTTCAGTTGGTTCTGTAAGCCCGTATATTGGGTTGTTTGGCACGGTATGGGGCATCATGAACTCGTTTCGTGGCCTGTCTAATGTGGCGCAAGCTACGCTGAGCCAAGTGGCACCAGGTATTGCCGAAGCGCTTGTAGCAACGGCGATAGGTCTGTTTGCGGCGATTCCTGCGGTGATTGCTTATAACCGTTTTGCGAGTTCTGTGGATAGACTTTCAGTGCGTTATGAAAGTTTTATGGAAGAGTTTACTAATATTCTGCAAAGAAAGAGCTAAATCATGGCGCGTACTCGTAAACGTCGCGTAATGAACCAAATCAATGTTGTTCCCTACATTGATGTAACGCTCGTATTGCTGGTGATTTTTATGGTGACAGCTCCTATGACTAACCCTGGGGTAGTGGATTTGCCAAAAGTAGGACAGGATTTAAACCAAAATGTCACTGAAGTCCCCATTGTTATTACAGTAAAAAAAGACGGTAGTACCGAGTTGAATGGTAAAACCTTTAGTCGCGATAAGTTACTGTTGGAAATTAAAAAAATACAAAGCAAAACTCCAAAAAAAGTGGTTGTTGCAGCAGATGAAAAAACCGAGTTTGGGCAAGTGGCGCAAATATTTGATATGCTAAAAGTGTCCAAAGTAGAAAAAGTTGGGCTTTATTTTAAGCCTGCAAAATAAATGCTACGTAAGACTGAAAAAGAAACGAATTGGAAAGCGGGAGTCTATGCCATTTTGGTACATGTGGTCTTGCTCGGCGCATTGCTGATTTCATTTAATTGGAAATCAGCCCACCCTGTATTAAATGTGGCAGAAGTTGAGCTTTGGGATAGCCTGCCTAGCAGTGAGATACCGCCCCCACCTTTGCAAGAACCTAAATCAGAACCGAAGCCTGAACCTAAAGTTGAGCCGCCACCTATCATTAAGGAAGAGCCTAAACCTGAGTCAAAAGTTGATGAGCCCAAGGTGGATATTGCGCTAGAAAAGAAAAAGGAAGAAGAAAAGCTTAAAAAGTTAGAAGAGGATAAATTAAAAAAAGAAAACGCTGACAAACTTAAAAGATTACAAGCGGCATTGAACGAATCTGCCCCTGACAACACTAAAAATGAGAAAAAAGCCAAAGATGATGCTTTGAAAAAACTTCAGCAAGATACGTTAGCGGAAGAAAATGCAGCTGGCGAACAGCAGGCAAAAGCCGCTAAAGCCGCAGCTAGTAAAGGTGTAATAAATGAATATAGAAGAAAAATTCAAGATAAAATTAAAGGAAATGTGAATAATAGTTTATGTGGCGATGGCGACCCATTGCTAAAGTTTCAAATCAGCTTAATGCCTACGGGTGAGTTGGTTGGAAACCCAAAACTGACTAAATCTAGTGATATAGAAGCTTGTGACGAGGCTGTTGAGCGCGCCATTATCGCCTCTCAGCCTTTGCCGATGCCAGAAGATGTAGAATTAAAATCAGAATTTAAAAACCTTAATTTAACATTTACGCCCAACAAAGAGTGATAATTTGCTTTCACTTTTGAGCGTAACTCTTTGTAACAAAGTGTAAATCGTGTAGCATGTAATTCAAAATACGGTTAAATTAAGCGAAAAATAATAATCAGGGGCTTTTAAAGTTTGAGATTGAGTGAATATAAAGCGATGAAATTACCCGTAAGCACATTTTTAGGCGCGTTGAAGCTAGCCTTATCTTTAGTCACATTTTTTACCTTGTCTTTAGCACATGCCGCGCTTGAAATTGAAATTAGCGGCGGTAGTGCGCAGCAAGTGCCAATTGCTATTGTACCTTTTGCACAAAATGACACGATAAGCAAAATTATTGAAGCAGATTTAAAGCGTAGCGGTATGTTTAGGGTGCTAGAAACGGGCGGAGTGGCAAGTCGCCCCAACGAGATTGCCCAAATTAAATTTGCTGAGTGGACAGCTTTACAAGCACAAGCGATGGCGGTGGGTTCGGTTGAGCCAATTGCAGGTGGCAAGCTTAAAGTCACTTACCAACTGGCTGATGTGCTGAAACAATCACAGCTAACGGGCGGGCAATATACGATTGCGCCAAGCCAGTTAAGAATTACCGCGCATAAAATTGCCGATGCAATTTACCAAAAACTGACTGGAGAGTCAGGTATTTATGCCAGCCGAATTGCCTACATTAATAAATCTGCTGGGCGATATACCTTGCAAGTGGCAGATGCAGATGGTGAAAATGCACGCACGATGGTGTCATCTAAAGAGCCGATAATTTCACCTGCTTGGTCGCCAGAAGGTAATCGCATTGCCTATGTGTCGTTTGAAAAGAAAAAACCGATTGTTTACGTGCAATCATTAAGTGGTCAGCGTAATGTGGTCGCTAGTTTTAAGGGTAATAATAGTGCGCCAGCTTGGTCGCCTGATGGGAATCAATTGGCTATTGTGTTGACGCACGCTGCCAACTCGCAGATATACACAATCAATGCCGATGGCTCTGGGTTGAAACAAGTGACTAAAAGTAGCGCGATTGACACTGAACCCACTTGGTCAAATGATGGTCAATGGATTTACTTTAGCTCGGATCGTGGCGGCAGACCGCAAATATATAAAGTGTCATCAAGCGGTGGAAGTCCGCAGCGTGTTTCGTTTGAAGGTGCTTATAATGTAAGCCCACGCTTTTCACCTGATGGAAAAAGTTTGGCAATGATACGCAACGATGGTGGCCGATTCCGTGTGGCCTTGCAAGACTTAGCCACGGGTCAAGTGCAGCTATTGAGTGAGGGTAATCAGGATGAATCACCCAGCTTTGCCCCCAATGGCCGTGTGATACTATATGCTACACGCTCAGGCAATAGAGGCGCATTAGCAGCAGTCTCTGCCGATGGTCGCGTTAAGCAGCGCTTAAAAGATTCTGGTGGCGATATTCGTGAACCAGCTTGGGGTCCTCTTATCAAGTAACCCACTCATAATGTAATAGCAATTTTTTTAGAGATTATTTTTAGCATTCAAATTTTATGGAGAACAAAATGAAGACATTTAATGTGAAGTTAGTTAGTGCATTGGCGATGGCGTTATTACTAGCGGCTTGTAAAAGCACACCGATGACAAAACCGACTGTAGAAGATAAAAGCGTAGGTAAAGATAGCTCATCTACAACAACTGGCGCAACAACAGGTAGCGCAGACGACGGTTCTGGCGTAAAAGAGGTGAATTTAGACAATGGTGCAAACGCTGACGATGCTGGCAACCCACTCAAAGACCCAAACAATATTTTGTCAAAACGTCATGTGTATTTTGCCTTTGATAGCGATGCAGTTAATGCTGAATTTCGCCCATTGATTGAAGCGCACGCTAAATATTTACTTGCAAATAAAGGCGCAAAAGTGATTTTACAAGGCAACACCGATGAGCGCGGTACACGCGAGTACAACTTGGCCTTAGGTCAACGTCGTTCAGTAGCTGTTAAAAAATCATTGAATGCACTTGGTGTGCAAGATGGCCAAATTGAAACAGTCAGCTACGGTGAAGAAAAAACCCAAGGCTGTGCAGATGAAACTTGCTTTGCAAAAGATCGCCGTACTGACATTGTTTACGAAGGCGAATAAACGATAAAGCACGGTTAAACGAGGCTTCTATCAGTCAAATGATAGAAGCCTTCATGCTTTTTACCTTCAAGCTTTTTATATTGATTAGAGTTGAAATTATGATGAAAAAACGCAATCTTGTTAGCTTGTTTTTGCTATTGCAATTATTGGCTTTTAACAGTCACGCAGCTTTGTTTGACGATAAAGAAGCGCGCAAAAAAATTATTGAAGTGGAAGCAAGTACGCAGGCAGATTTAGCCAGCATTAAAAAAAGTATCCAAGCGTTAGAGCAACGAGTGAACGCCATCGAGGCGATTACCAAGGGCCAAGTGCTGCATGATATGCAAAATCAGATTGAAACTTTAAACCAAGAGGTGGCAAGGCTGAAAGGCGATTTAGAAGTGGCAAACCATGCCGTTGAGATGACGCAACAGCGCCAAAAAGATTTATATGGTGACACAGACACTCGCTTGCGTAAGCTAGAAACAGCAGCAACGCCTGTTGTTGCCGCAACTGCCCCAACAGATACCGCTAGCGTTTCAGGCACAGCCGTAGCAGCAACGCCAGTTGCACAGCCAAACAAAAGTACCCAAGAGTTTCAGACACTTGAGTTAGCGGATGGATTATCAAGAGAAGCTAAGCACAAAGAAGCTTTTGCTGCCTATGAAAAATTTTTAAAAGACTACCCTAGCAGCCCGCTAGTGCCAGAGGCGCAATACGGCCTAGGCTACTCTCAATATGCACTTAAAAGCTACAAATCCGCTATTACAACGCAACAGAAATTGATTGCGCAATATCCTGAAAGCCTGAAAGTACCTTTGGCGATGATGAATATCGCTAATAGCCAAATTCAGCTTGGGCAAGTGACCAGTGCTAAAAAAAGCTTGCGTGATTTAATTGCAAAATTCCCCAATAGCGAAGTCACGCCCACTGCCCAAAAACGTCTAAAAGCCTTAGAAGCGATTAAATAAAGAGGCAATTTTATTCTTTAAAAAGCCATTAAAAATCTCCCGAGAGATTTTTAATGCTCTGGAAGCCGCATGGATATTGGCTTCCAGAGGTGCATAAAAGAAGATGTGCAAAATAAGCACATTTTAAAGTGCTTTTTTGGACATATTTTTCCATTCAGCAAATGCTACAAATCACGGTAAAATAACGTCCAATTAAATTGGGTGTCATGGATGTCGCTTAAAATATTTGAAATTTTCTACTCTTTGCAAGGGGAATCTTCACGCGTGGGTTTGCCCACAGTGTTTGTGCGCCTCACAGGTTGCCCCATGCGCTGCGTGTATTGCGACACGGCCTATGCGTTTAGCGGTGGCAGCAATATGGAAATTGCCGATATTTTGGCAAAAGTGGCCACCTTTAACACCCAATATGTCACCGTTACAGGCGGTGAGCCCTTAGCGCAAAAAGAATGCCATGTTTTGCTTAAAGCCTTGTGTGATGCGGGGTACAGCGTATCGCTAGAAACGGGCGGGGCGATGGATATTAGCCAAGTGGATAGCCGTGTTTCGGTGATATTGGATATTAAAACGCCAGATTCTGGCGAATTGAAAAATTATTTATGGAGCAATTTGACGCACCTAAAAGGCACAGATGAAGTGAAATTTGTGCTGTGCAGCCGCGCAGATTACGACTGGGCAAAAGAATTGCTTAACACCGAAAAGCTCGCAGAAAAATGCCCAGTATTATTTTCACCCGTTTACAGCCAGCTTAACCCTACCGACTTAGCGCAGTGGGTGTTAGCTGACCAATTACCGGTGCGCATGCAAGTGCAGTTACATAAGATTTTATGGGGCGAAAAGCCTGGCGTTTAAATATGAATAAGCAAACAAAAAAAGCGGTTGTGTTGTTATCTGGTGGGCTGGATTCAGCCACCGTGCTGGCGTATGCGCGCCACCAAGGCTATGCGTGTTACTGCTTAAGTTTAGATTATCACCAGCGCCATATTGCCGAGCTACAAGCGGCTCAAAATATTGCCAAAGTGATGGACGCAAGTGCACACAAAACTGCGCAACTTGATTTGTCGCTATTTGGAGGCTCCGCACTTACCGATGATAATATTGCTGTCCCCGAAAGTGCATCAAAGGGGATTCCGGTGACTTATGTGCCAGCACGCAACACCATTATGTTATCGCTCGCCTTGGCTTGGGCAGAGGTTTTAGAGGCGCAAGATATTTTTATCGGCGTGAATGCGCTCGATTATTCAGGTTATCCAGATTGTCGTGGTGAGTATGTAAAAGCTTTTCAAAACATGGCTAACTTGGCAACTAAAAGTGCAGTTGAAGGTAAAACGATTACTATTCATGCGCCTCTGATTGAAATGACCAAGGCACAAATTGTGCAGTTAGGCACACAATTAGGTGTGGATTACGCCATGACGGTTTCATGCTATCAAGCCAATCAGCAGGGCGAGGCATGCGGTTTATGTGATTCATGCCGATTGCGTAAAGAAGGCTTTTTAGCCGCAGGTTTGGTTGACCCAACACGTTATATGAGTAAACAGAGTAAATAGTTGGATTTAAATAGATAAAACACTTGCCAAAAACCCTAAAAGTAACGTAAAATCCGCGCCTTTCTGCTTTAAATTATTCTTACAGCAACTTATCAAAAGAGAACAAAGATTATGGTTATTATTCGTTTAGCTCGTGGTGGCGCGAAAAAAACTCCTTTCTACAACGTGGTTGTAGCCGATTCACGCAATCGTCGTGATGGTCGCTTTATCGAGCGCGTTGGTTTTTACAACCCATCAGCTAAAGCAAATGCTGAAGCATTGCGCATTGATTTAGCACGTGTAACGCACTGGCAAAGCAATGGCGCGCAACTGTCTGAAACAGTAGCCCGCTTGGTTAAATTCCACGCTAAAGGCCCTGAGCACGCAATTGCAGCTAAAGCAAAAGACGCTGCGAAAGCTGAAGCTGCTAAGGCAAAAGTTGCTGCTGCTGAAGCGGCCAAATTAAAAGCTGCAGCTGATGCAGCTAAAGCTGAAGCCGATGCAAAAGCAGCTGAAGAAGCTGCCGCTGCTAAAGAAGCCGAGGCTGCTGCTAAAGCCGCTGAAGCAGAAGCTGCCGCTGCTGTTGAAGCACCTGCAGAAACGCCAGCTGCTGACGCTTAAATTGATTGCTTAGATGAAAGTCTAAGCAGTAAAGCAATTGGCTAAAAATAATATGGTGGTCATGGGGCGCGTAGTAGCGCCTTATGGCGTTTTAGGCTGGTTAAAAGTATTGCCAGATACTGAAACCATCGATGGATTGTTTGATTACGATACTTGGTGGCTAGGAAAAGCCAACGACTGGCGTGAGCTAGAAGTTGAAGCTGCTAAAGTGCATAACGATGTTCTGGTGGTTAAGCTCAAAGGTATAAACGATAGAGATGCTGCGTTTGCTTGCAAAGGTCAGCAAATTGCGGTGCCAAGAGATGCGCTGCCAGAGCCAGAACAAAATGCGTATTATTGGTCAGATTTGATAGGTTTGCAGGTAACAAATAAGCAAGATATTGATTTTGGTGTTATCACAGAGGTATTTGAAACTGGCGCAAACGATGTGTTTGTAGTGAAGCCGGAGGACGCTAAAGATAAGTCGCAAGAACGATTGTTGCCATTTATAGCATCCGTAGTGTTAGAGGTTGATGTAAAAGCAAAAACCATGTTGGTTGATTGGGATGCAGAGTTTTAGGCATGACTTATAGGTTTGATGTCGTCACGCTGTTTCCTGAAATGTTTGATGCCATCACAAAACATGGCATTACCAGCAGGGCGCTACAGCAAAATATTTATGATATGCAATGTTGGAATCCGCGTGATTTCACGACAGACAATCATAGAACGGTAGATGATAGACCCTTTGGCGGCGGTCCCGGCATGGTGATGCTGATTGAGCCGTTAGAAAAAGCCATCGATGCTGCAAAAGCAGCGCAGGCAAAACAGAATATTGAAAGTTGGGTTGTCCATCTTTCCCCAGCGGGTCAACCGCTGACGCATCAAAAAGTAATGCAGCTAAGTAAAAAACAAGGCTTGGTTTTATTAGCTAGCCGTTATGAAGGTGTTGATCAACGCTTGATTGATGCGCAGGTTGATGAAGAGTTGTCGATAGGCGATTATGTGTTAAGTGGCGGTGAGTTACCCGCCATGGCGTTGATGGATGCGATTATCCGCCAATTGCCGGGTAGTTTAGGTGATAGCGATTCTGCGATTGAAGATTCATTTGTAGATGGGCTGTTAGATTGCCCGCATTACACAAGACCAGAAGAGTATAACGGTGTGAAAGTGCCTGAAGTGTTGCTTTCAGGTAATCATGCAAAGATTAAGCAATGGCGTTTAAAAGCGGCATTGCAAAGAACTCGGGATTTACGTCCTGATTTATTGGCCGCAAGGTCGTTGACGAAGGAAGAAGCTCGGCTGCTACAAGAAATAAATGAGCAGGAACAAGCGTCTTCATAATTAAAAGGAACCCGCAAGGGATAAGGAAAAATGGCAGATATTATTAAAATGTTAGAGCAAGAAGAAATTGCTCGTTTAAATAAAACGATTCCTGATTTTGCACCAGGTGACACCGTTGTAGTAGGTGTAAACGTGGTTGAAGGTAACCGTAAACGTGTGCAGGCATACGAAGGCGTGGTAATCGCTAAGCGTAATAAAGGTTTAAACTCATCTTTCATCGTGCGTAAAATCTCATCTGGCGAAGGTGTTGAGCGTACATTCCAAACATACTCACCTTTGATTGCTTCAATCGAATTGAAACGTCGTGGTGATGTACGTCGTGCTAAGTTGTACTACTTGCGTGAACGTTCAGGTAAATCTGCACGTATTAAAGAAAAATTAGTCGCACGTGATAAAGAAGTGATGGCACCAGTAGATAACGCTTAAAAACACTTTTAAGTGAAGCAATAGCCCCAAAGAGCTAACAGCTTTGGGGCTTTTTTATTTGCCTAAAATTAAAAAAAAGCGTTTAATTTAGGCATGAAAAACAAACATCAAATTCCACTTGATTATGAAGTTTTAATCCCCGCCCCATTTGGCGCAGTTGGCATCATTGCGCAGGGTCTGCAGGTTACAGTGGAATTGATTCCAGAAGCAAAAACGAGTAAAAAGTCTGCAAACAATAAATTGGCTATGCAAGTCGCGTCGCAAATTGAAGCCTATTTGGAAAAAGCAGATGACAGTTTTAATATCCCATTAAAACTCAAAGGCACCCCTTTTCAACGCAAAGTATGGCAAGAAATTAGTGCAATACCAAGAGGGCAAGTGCTTACTTATAGCGATATTGCCGCGCACTTGAAATCTAGCCCCCGTGCTGTAGCCAATGCCTGTGGTGCTAATCATTTACCGTTGGTGATTCCTTGTCACAGAGTTGTTGCCAAAGATGGCATAGGCGGGTTTATGAAGGGTGCAGAAAATGGACTCAATATCAAAAAGTGGCTGCTTCACCATGAGGGGGCAAGTTATCAAAATGGGCAGCCCGTTGCATAAATGGAATTGCTAGAGGCTGATGCCGCCCAGCTCGAAGCTTTTCTTGACCACATCTGGCTCGAAGACGGATTATCTAAAAACACGCTTGAAAGTTACCGGCTGGATTTAACCAGCTTTGCACTATGGCTGCCCACGCAAAATAAGCAATTACTCACGGTTGATTTAGCGGATATTCAGCAATACCTTGCTGTTAAGTTTCCACAAAGCAAGCCGCGCAGCATCAGCAGGTTAATCGCCAGTTTACGCCGCTTTTATCGCTACGCCCTGCGTGAAAACCTCATAAAAATCGACCCCACCATTCAAATTCAATCGCCTAAGCTGCCGCGCAGTTTGCCCAAAAGCCTGAATGAAGATGAAGTAGTCGCATTGCTTAATGCGCCTAATTTTAATGAGCCAGCAGGCATTCGCGATAAAGCGATGCTCGAGCTTTTGTATGCTTGTGGTCTGCGTGTTTCTGAGCTGGTAAATATCAAGGTGACCGAAGTCAGTATTAGCGATGGCGTAGTGCGCGTGACGGGTAAAGGCAGCAAAACCCGCCTAGTGCCAATGGGTGAAGAAGCGGCTGATTGGCTTTCACGTTATATCAAAAATGCGAGAGTCGAGATTTTGCAAAAGCGTCTTTGCGATGCGCTATTTGTCACCAACCGGGGCGAGGCGATGACCCGCCAAGCATTTTGGTATCTTATCAAACGCTATGCCTTGCTGGCAGGCATTAACAAGCCTATTTCACCGCACGTATTAAGGCATGCTTTTGCCACGCATTTGCTTAATCACGGGGCAGATTTGCGCGTGGTGCAAATGTTGCTGGGGCATTCAGATATTTCTACCACGCAGATTTACACGCATGTAGCGCGGGAAAGATTGAAGCAGTTGCATAGTGTGCATCACCCCCGAGGATAATTAGATGCTCTGGAAGCCGCATGGTTATTGGCTTGCAGAGGGGGTGTTGGGAAGATGGTGCATTTAGAGGTGTGATTGGCTAATTTTGGAAGCTGTTTTTCGCCTGTAGGCGACCCTATTTCTTTTGCTTGTCCAAAAGAAATAGGGGAAAGAAAATGACACCCCGCCACCACGGCCTGACGGCTGTCCTGCGCTACTCAGCACAAAGGGCAGCAATCGGAAACTCGCTTCGCTCAAACAACCGCTTGCTGAAAGCTCCCTTTAAGCTTGCGTTGCTCGGCTTGGTGGAAGGGGTACGAATGTGGTAGCTTCGGTAAATCAAACTACTGGAATTTAGCAGGTTTGCATTTAGAGCAAAGCAAGGTAGATTTACGCATATTTCCAATTTTATAAATCAATGTAAAAATCCCGACAACCCCAAATACGAGCAATTTGCCGTAATTGCCACCATTTGAAGTGCTGATTACAATATAGGTGAATGCAACAGAAGCCACCCCACCAAAAACTGCAAGGAAGATAATGCCGGCCTTGCCAAAGTAGTCAGCATCTTCATCGTTGAGTTTACATCCACATTTAGAACAACAGTTTTTTTGGTTTACGTCATCGGTCATGATTTAATTCTTTCAACCACTACCCCCAACGCTTTCAGCCCCGCTAAAATTCCGGGTTTTGCTACTTTCACCTTCACACTTTGCGCGTTAAATTCTTTTAAAATCAGTTGGCAAATATGCTCAGCTAAAGCTTCTACCAGTTTAAAGCTGTTTTCAGACAAGGTTTCGCGGATTCGGCCAACCACCGCGCCGTAGTCTATGGTGTCGGCAATCGCATCGCTTTTGCAGGCTTTAGATAAATCGTAGCCAATTTCGATGTCTAAAATAATGGTTTGCGGGGTCATGCGTTCCCACTCTGGCACGCCGAGTTTCGTCTGTAATTTGAGTTCGCTAATGAAAATAGTGTCCATGATTTGGGTGATGGTTTAGAATGTAAGTAACTAGATTTTAGAGCAAAACAATATGAATGAGTTAGGTTTTATTCCCGTCACTTTAATCCCCACCGTTTGGATTATTGGTGCGTATTTGCTAGGCTCCATCGCGTTTGGTATTTTGGTGAGCAAAGCGTTTGGCCTGCCAGACCCGCGCACGGTGGGCAGTGGCAATATTGGTGCAACCAATGTGGCGCGCAGCGGTAAAAAGTCGGCGGCTATTTTAACCTTGCTGGGCGATGTGCTAAAAGGTTGGTTACCTGTATATTTGGCATTGCGCTACGACATGCTGATGTGGGTGGTGGCTTATGTTGGGTTGGCGGTGTTTTTTGGGCACCTGTACCCCATTTATTACAAATTTAAAGGTGGCAAAGGCGTAGCGACAGCCTTGGGCGTGATGTTAGCGCTTTCAACTTGGTTGGCTTTGGCGGCGGTGGCAACATGGCTGGTGGTGTTTGCAATCTCGCGTTACTCATCTCTGGCCGCTATTGCCGCCGCCGCATTAACGCCTGTATATGCTTGGTTTTTACTCTCGGCCGCGTATAAAGATTATTTTATTGCGGTGCTGGTGATGGCGATATTTTTAATTTGGCGCCACAGAAGTAATATTCAAAAATTACTCAATGGCACTGAGGCGGGTTTTGGTAAAAAATAAGCCAAAATTCAAGCTATTTTAGACGCTTTTTTAACACATCTTCCTTTTGACACCTCTGCAAGCCAGTATCTATGCGGCTTACAGAGGCATAAAAATTTCTCGGGTGATTTTTAGCTGATTTCAGGCGCTTTTAATTCGCTTAAATCCCAGCGCGGTTTTACGCTAAAACTATGGGTACTTTCAGCTAAGTTTTGCATAGCTTTTAAGCGCATTGCCTCTAATCGTAAAGCCCCGGCAAAAGCAATCATCGCACCGTTATCTGTGCAAAATTCTAAGCGTGGATAGCTGACTTTGCATAATTTGCGCTTGGTGGCGGCATTCAGCTTTTCGCGCAATTTGGCATTTGCGCCAACACCGCCAGAAACAATTAAATTATCCAAGCCCGTTTCACGTAAAGCAGACATGCATTTGGTGGTGAGTAGTTCAGTGACAGCTTCTTGAAACTCCCAAGCGATGTCAGCCTTAGTCGCCAAATCCAACACATCAGCCATACTGTGTTGGCCTCCGCGCTCAAGGCTTGCTGTACTCGGTGTACTATCTTCGCCATTCGCTTGTTGCCGCCTTGTCTGGCTTTCCCGTTGAGTTTGGCTTTCCGCCATTTGGTTGACGAGCGTTAAAACGGCCGTTTTTAAACCGCTAAAACTAAAATTTAGATCACCATTATTTAATAATGGGCGCGGTAATTTAAAGCGTGGTTTGCCAGACAGAGCAAGCTTTGCTAGCGCAGGTCCGCCGGGGTAGCCCAAACCGAGCAACTTGGCAGTTTTGTCAAAAGCTTCACCAGCGGCATCATCTAATGTATCGCCCAATAATTCATATTGCCCAATACCGTCCACACGCATGAGTTGCGAATGTCCACCAGAAACCAATAAAGCCACAAATGGGAAAGCGGGCGGGTTGTCTTCTAGCAGAGGCGCAAGCAAATGCCCTTCTAAGTGGTGTACACCAATCGTGGGGATATTCAAGGAAAAAGCCAGTGATTCAGCAAAGCTAGTGCCCACTAACAGTGCGCCAGATAAGCCCGGACCTTGCGTGTATGCAATGGCATCAATCTCTTTTAGCGTTTTTTTTGCGGTATTGAGCACAAGCTCGGTAAGTGGTAAAACACGACGAATATGATCGCGCGAGGCGAGCTCCGGCACCACGCCGCCGTATTCAGCGTGCATTTCTACTTGTGAATGTAGCGCGTGTGAAAGTAGTCCAAGCTCGGTATCGTACAAAGCTAAACCGGTTTCATCGCACGAGGACTCAACACCTAACACTAACATATGGACATCTTTATAAATACAATTTTCGTCATTATACGGCGTTGCTCATAAAAAATAACTCCTTATATATCAGACATATACTGCGTCGTTATTTTTTGCTCGCGCCTTGTCTAATTTAGAAACTTATATTTAAAAAAATGCCCATTGATGCAATTTGATAAATATATATGCATAATTATTGCGCATTTGGCTGATAAATGCACAAAAGTAATTGAATTAAAATAATTATACGATTAAAATAGTCGGCTTTTCTCAGCTTTGAATTAAGCTTGAGTATGAATTCACCCAATTTTATTGAAAAGAGATTGAATGTCTAGTGTACGTGTAAAAGAAAATGAGCCGTTTGACGTTGCCCTTCGCCGTTTTAAACGCTTAATTGAAAAAACGGGTTTGTTAAACGATCTTCGCGCGCGCGAATTTTATGAAAAACCAACTTGGGAACGTAAACGTAAAGCGGCGGCGGCAGTTAAACGTCAATACCGTCGTTTGATGAAACAAACATTGCCAGCAAAACTTTACTAAGTTAGTCGTAATGGCTGATTCTAAACCAGTTGAAGCACAGCCGGAAGATGCTTTCTGGCGGTTGGCAGACAATTTTATTAACCATGCTAATAGCCTAGCGGCAAACAATGACTTGGGCGTGGTGAATGCGAGCTTTATATTTGCATCAGCACGCTTTAACACTTTTGTCATTGCCTCTCAGTGCGGTACAAAAGAAGCGTTTGAGACTGAAAAAGCCGCTGCTTTAGATTATTTTGTCAATCAATACAAAATTGCCCTAAACGAGCACATGACAGAAGTGCAAAAGAATTTTGATAAATACATCACACCAAAAGCATAATCAATATAAGTTTAATTGAAGTGACGCTTAAACAAAAAATTTCAGAAGATATGAAAGATGCAATGCGCGCAAAAGATAGCGCGCGTTTGGGCGCTATTCGCCTATTGCAGGCCGCGATTAAGCAGCGCGAGGTTGATGAACGTATTGAAATGACTGATGCGGACGTGATTTCAGCCATTGAGAAGATGCTCAAACAACGCCGCGATTCAATTACTGCGTTTGAGTCCGCTGGTCGTACAGACTTGGCCGATGTAGAAAAATTTGAAGTAAGCGTGTTGCAAGGTTATATGCCACAACAGCTGAGTGAAGAAGCGATTAACCAAATTATCACACAAGTGATTGCAGATACTGGCGCACAAGGTGCAAAAGATATGGGCAAAGTGGTGGGTTTGGTGCGACCTTTGGTTGCCGGTGTGGCTGATATGGGTAAAGTATCGGGCATGATTAAAGCGCGCCTCGGTTAAACTGCAAGTGATAATTAAAAACAAAAGGAGCGAAATCGCTCCTTTTTTTATTGATGCTTTATACTCACGGTTATGATTCCAGAAAGCTTTATTCAAGAGTTACTCAACCGCATTGATATTGTGGATGTGGTGGATAAAAGTGTGCCGCTTAAAAAAGCAGGCGCTAACTACTCTGCCTGTTGTCCCTTTCATAATGAAAAATCCCCTAGTTTTACTGTGAGCCCCACCAAGCAGTTTTATCATTGTTTTGGTTGTGGCGCGCATGGCACGGCGTTAGGTTTTTTAATGGAATATCAGGGGCTTAGCTTTGTAGAAGCAATCCATGAGCTTGCTAAAATGGTAGGTTTGCAAGTGCCACAAGTGCAATCTACACCTGAAGCGCGTCAGCAGGCGCAAGCTAATCAAAAAGTGGCGGAAAGTTTGCAAGAGGTGTTGCAGCAAGCTGCTAATTATTACAAAGCAGAACTCAAAAAATCACCCCGTGCCATTGAGTATTTAAAAGCGCGCGGCTTAAGCGGCCAAGTGGCGGCCAAGTTTCAAATCGGCTATGCCCCCGCAGGTTGGCAAAATCTGCAAAGTGTTTTTTCACATTACGAAAACGAAGCGCTGAATGTGGCGGGTTTGGTGGTCGAAAATGAGCAGGGTAAGCGTTATGACCGTTTTCGTGATCGCATTATGTTTCCCATTCACGACCAAAAAGGTCAAGTGATTGGTTTTGGGGGGCGCGTGATTAACCCGGAAGATACGCCTAAATATTACAACTCCCCCGAAACGCCGCTTTTTCAAAAAGGACATGAGCTTTATGGTTTATTTATGGCACGACGCGCCATCCGTGATGCGGGTCGCGCGCTGGTGGTAGAAGGCTATATGGATGTGGTTGCGCTAGCGCAATATGGCATTGAATATGCAGTAGCCGCGCTAGGCACTGCCACGACGCCATTTCATATTACCAAATTGATGCGCCAAGCTGATGAAATTGTTTTTTGTTTTGATGGGGATAATGCTGGACGCACCGCCGCATGGCGGGCGGCTATGAATGCGCTACCTGCACTCACTGATGGTTTAAAGTTGAGTTTTTTATTTTTACCCAAAGAGCATGACCCAGATTCTTACGTGCGTGAGTTTGGAAAAGAAAAGTTTGAAGCAGAAATGAAAGTGGCAATGCCGCTTTCGCAATATATTCTCAAGCATTTGAGTGAAAATAATGCCATGCAAAGCCAAGAAGATCGTATACGCTTTTTAAATGAAGCAGAGCCGATTATGCAGCAAATAAAAGCGCCGCGTAGTGCGATGTTTTTGCGTAAAAAAGTGGCAGAACTGGCGCAGTTATCTATCGATGAAATGCATGCCTTGCTGAAGTTGCCTAGCTTAAACAGCGCGCCAGAAAAAGCCAAACCAAAGCTTACCCGCACGCCAACTTCCCTACAAAAACGTTTTTGTCTCATGTTGCTTATGCAGCCACAGTTGGCGCTGCAAGAAGACTTGCAGTGGGCGGTTGGTGGTGATGGCGAAGATATTTTATTGCGTGCGACTATTGAAACTTGCCTGCATTACCCTCATGCTAAAACCGTTGTGTTAATGCGCGTGCTAGAAAATCAAGTGGATGCAAGCATAATTCGGGCGCTTGAGCGTGATTTGCATTTGTTGGATGAAACGCTAGATTTAGCTTCAGAGCTAGTAGGCGCAAGGCTGCAGCTGCAACAGCACTATACGCAACATCACGAACGCACATGGCTTGCACAATTAAGTGAAAGGCCACTCAACACGCTTACCGAGCAGGAAAAAGATGTGCTAAAAACTTTAGGTGGCAAATTTAGGTCAAAAAAGCCTTAAATCTGCTATAATTTAAGGTTACAGAAAATATATTGCAATACGTTAGTTTTGATTGCGTGAAAGCGCGTATGGCGAGCATAAAATAAGAGGTTAAGTCATGGCAAGACCAAAAAAGAGCGAACAAGAAGCAGAATCTAAAAAAGTAGAAATTTTAAGTCCAGAACTGCAAGAAGCAAACGCGACTGAAAGCCGTATGCGCTTAAAATCGCTCATCGTTCTCGGTAAAGAGCGCGGCTATGTGACTTATGCTGAAATTAATGACCATGTGCCTGATGACGTACAAGGTTCCGAACAGATTGATGTCATTATTGGCATGATAAACGACATGGGTATTCAAGTGTACGAAGATACACCAGATGCCGAAGTGTTATTGATGTCCGATGCGCCACCGGCAGTGGCTGATGAAGATGCCGTAGAGGAAGCCGAACAAGCGCTTGCAACAGTTGATTCAGAGTTTGGCCGCACCACAGACCCAGTGCGTATGTATATGCGCGAAATGGGAACAGTTGATTTGCTCACACGCGAAAGCGAAATTGAAATCGCTCGCCGTATTGAAGATGGTTTAAAACACATGGTACAGGCGATTGCCGCCTGCCCTACCACCATTGCGGCTTTGTTGGCAATTGTCGATAAAGTTGAAAAAGATGAAGTTAGTGTGGACGATTTAATTGATGGTTTGATTGACTCCGATGTAGGCGAAGTGGATGCCGCAGCCATTGAAAATGCTGATGATGAAGTAGTAGAAGAAGTTGACGAAGATGAAGAAGGGGATGAAGACGGTGCAAAAGCGGCCGCTATATCTGCCGAAGCGTTAGCTAAATTAAAAGAAGAAATGGTGGCACGGTTCACAGTCGTTCGTGCTGCAAATAAAAAAATGATGGAGATTTTGCCACTTAGAGGCTCTTCAGATCCTGAATATCAAACGCTATTATCAGAAATTTTGGTTGAATTAACAGCCTTTAGATTTTCACCTAAACAAGTTGAAGGTTTATGTGACCAAGTGCGTGATTTGGTTGAAACGGTACGTGGACATGAACGCAAAATACTTGATTTCTGTGTAGAAAAATCAGGCATGCCACGTCCTTATTTTATTAAGTCATTCCCTGGCAATGAAACAAACTTAGCATGGTTAAATGAGCAACTAAAAGCTAACGAGTCTTATACTGAAAAATTAGCACGCTTTAATCATGCCATTTTAGATCAGCAGCAACGTTTGATTGATTTGGAGAAAAATGTTGGCATTCCTATTAAAGAAATGCGTGAAATCAACAAACAAATGACCACAGGTGAAGCGCGTGCACGTCGCGCCAAACGAGAGATGATTGAAGCAAACTTACGTTTGGTGATTTCGATTGCGAAAAAATACACTAACCGTGGCTTACAATTCTTAGATTTAATTCAAGAAGGCAACATTGGCTTGATGAAGGCGGTAGATAAGTTTGAATACCGCCGTGGCTTTAAGTTTTCAACATACGCCACATGGTGGATTCGCCAAGCGATTACCCGCTCGATTGCTGACCAAGCACGCACCATTCGTATCCCAGTGCACATGATAGAAACGATTAACAAAATGAATCGTATCAGTCGTCAAATTTTGCAAGAAACAGGTATAGAACCAGATCCAGCATTATTAGCAGAAAAAATGGATATGCCGGAAGACAAGATTCGCAAGATTTTGAAAATTAGCAAAGAGCCTATTTCAATGGAAACCCCCATTGGCGATGATGAAGACTCGCATTTAGGTGACTTTATTGAAGATAGTGCAACACTAGCACCAGTCGATGCAGCCGTTTATGCGAGCTTGCGCGATGCGACCAGTGAAGTGTTAGAGTCACTCACACCGCGCGAAGCAAAAGTATTACGCATGCGCTTTGGTATTGAAATGAATACCGACCACACGCTAGAAGAAGTGGGTAAACAATTTGATGTCACGCGTGAGCGTATCCGTCAAATAGAAGCAAAAGCTTTGCGTAAGTTGCGTCATCCAACGCGCTCAGAGCGCTTGCGCAGTTTTTTAGAAACTGGACAAGATTAAGTTAAAATAGCGACTAGAAAGTTACGGCCCCTTAGCTCATGCTTGGTTAGAGCAGCGGACTCATAATCCGTTGGTACTGTGTTCGACTCACAGAGGGGCCACCAAATTGAACGGCTTGCAGTTATGCAAGCCGTTTTTTATTTAACTTTGCTTGCCATCACTTAAAAAATATACCAGTTTCTATATTTTTAAAACTTGCTGACGTACAATCTTTGGCATGAACTCTATTAAAACACATGTTGTTAGCAAGGCAGACGTACAGACGCTGATTCCAACGCGCAATAAGGATGCGCATAAAGGCACTTTTGGCAGCGTAGCCATCATAGGTGGAGATGCTGGCATGGTGGGCGCCGTATTGTTAGCAGCGCGGACGGCTTTGCATAGTGGCGCGGGGCGCGTTTATGCGGCGATGCTCTGTAAAAATGCGCCTGTCGTTGATTTGTTTCAGCCAGAAATCATGCTACGTTCAACGGATGCAATTTCAACATTGGCTCAGCTAGATGCTATAGTGATTGGTACAGGCTTAGGTCAGTCGGATGAAGCAAAGGTGCTGCTTGAAGTTTGGTTGGCAAAAGATGTGCCTTTGTTACTAGACGCAGATGCCTTGAATTTAATTGCTAATTACCCACACTTGGCAATTTTGGTGGCAAAAAGACAAGCAACTACGGTGATGACGCCGCATGCGGGTGAGGCAGGGCGTTTGTTAGCCAAAACAGGCGCTGAGATTCAATGCGCGCGCGTGGATAATGCGCTTAAAATCGCCACTTCATTGCATGTAACGTGCGTATTAAAAGGTGAAAATACAGTGATTGCGCATGATGATGGCACGTATTTTATTAACGAAACAGGTAATGTCGGGCTGGCAAGCGGCGGAACCGGTGATGTGCTGAGTGGCGTTATTGGCAGCTTAATGGCACAAGGTTTGAGTGGACTTGAAGCAGCAACATTGGGAGTTTATGTGCATGGCGCTGCCGCAGATGCGTTAGTCAAAAATGGCATTGGGCCAATCGGTTTAACGGCTTCAGAAGTGATTTTAGAGGCGCGCAATGTGCTTAATAAATTAAGTAAAAATTGATGTAAAAAAAGAGAGTAATCTTTTCGATGCTCTGTTAGCCAGTATCTATGCGGCTTCCAGAGCAACTATTTTTTCACGCAGTATTTTCAGTGCAATTTTAATAAAAAAAGTTAGCCTAATTCTACGGTTTCAAGATACTCCGCCACTTGCACATTCCAGCGTAATTGTTCTTCAATATGCAGGCGCATCGCATCGGCCGCAACGGGTTCACCATGCACTAAATACGTTTTTTTCGGTGGTTTTTCAAAGCCGCGCAGCCAGTCGATAATTTCCATATAATCTGCATGCGCTGATAAATTAGAAACGTATTCTACCTGCGCACGCACTGGCACATATTCACCATGAATTTTAATACTTTCAACGCCATCTAGCATGGCCGCGCCGCGCGTGCCCGCCGCTTGAAAGCCGACAAATAAAATGGTGTTTTTTGCGTTAGGCGCAAACGCTTTAAGATGATGCACCACGCGCCCCCCTGTGGCCATGCCACTGGCAGAGAGAATAATCATCGGGCCTTTAGTTTCATTGAGGCGTTTAGATTCTTCAATGCTATTCACGATATGTGCGGTGTGACAAAGTGCGTGACTTTGCTCTGGGGTGAGTCGATGCTCTTCTTTAAAATGGTTAAATATCGCGGTGGCATCGACAGCCATGGGGCTGTTTAAAAAAACAGGGATGTTGCTTTCAATAGCGCCAGAGGCTTTGAGCAGATGAATGTAATACAGCAGTTCTTGCGCGCGCCCCACAGCAAACACGGGAATCACCACCACACCTTTGCGTTTAACGGTTTGGTTGATGATTTTTGCCAGTTTGATTTTTGGATCAGATTTTTCGTGCAGGCGATTGCCGTAAGTGGACTCTAGCACCAAATAATCAGCTTGCTTGATGCGTGTGGGCGGCTTCATCAAAATATCATGTGGGCGTCCAATATCGCCCGAAAATAAAACAGACGTTTTGCTATTGTGAATGCGCACAAACGCCGAGCCTAAAATATGCCCATTGGCTGAAAGGCGCATGCTTAAACCACCACCTAAGTCTGTCTCTTGTTCGTAATCAACAATCGTTAGTAATTCAATCGCATTTTGTGCATCTTCTTGTGTATAAAGTGGCAACGCGGGGCTGTGTTTTGAAAAGCCGCTCTTATTAGCGTAGCGCGCTTCTTCTTCTTGCAGATGAGCAGCATCTAGCAATAAAACTTCACATAAATCGCGCGTGGCTGCACTGCAATATACCTTGCCAGAAAAGCCATTTTTAACAAACAACGGCAAGTAGCCGCTGTGGTCTATATGTGCGTGCGTGAGCACCACTGCATGCACATCTTTGGAGTTAATCGGCAAGGCCGCCCAATTGCGCAAGCGTAACTGTTTTAGCCCTTGAAATAAGCCACAATCAATTAAAATCCGTCTCTCGCCGCTAGTAAGTAAATACTTAGAGCCAGTTACAGTACCTGTTGCGCCTAAAAAAGTGAGTTGCATTTTATGAGACCTTTGCAAAAGTATTTCTATCGGCACATTTCGGCGTTGCGCGGTACTCGCAACATCGCTGTATAACGCATACTATCTCAGTTTCTGTGTTCCGTGCGCCTTGAACTGCACTCAATATAAACACTTTTGCAAAAGTCTCGTTATTGTTCATTTGTGGCTTCCTTATTCATGGCTTGGCGTATGGTCTCTAATTTTTTTTCATAACTTTGGGCATCGCCAAACGCTAAAAATTGCGCATAACGGCTATGCGTTCCCAATATTTTACGGGCATGTTTAATGGGGCAAAAATATTGCTCGGTCCGCGCGATAATCTCGCTCACATAAGCAATCATGCCGTTACCGTAGGCGCAATAGGTACAATGAAATATTTCAATAAAATTAAGATAGCTGAGTTGATGGCGGTCAAAAATAATGTAATCACCGCGTTTGACTTTTTTTATGCCATAAATGGGAAAACAGGTGAGTTGGTAAAAAGTGACAAATAAATCGGTAATAACCAGCGGAATAATCATGCTATAAATAATCGGCCCTGTGATGAGATTTTGTGGGCGATTGGTGACCAGCCAACTAAAAAAATTCTTTTTTAATTTTCGGTGCGCTTGTTTGACAGATTTTTCAAATTCAACGCGTTTGCCTTTAATTTGAAAATAAATGCTCGACTGTTGCTCGCTTAAGGCAGTGCGTAACTCATCTTCAAGGTGGTTGATTTGGCTAAGAAGTGCTTCAATGCGTTCGTTCATATAAGCTCCATTTTTATTTTAATAAACGAGTGCAAAATGCCCCGAGCGATTTTAATGCCTCTGCGAGCCGCATAGAATAAGGCTTGCAGACCGATGCAAAAGAAGATGTTTAATTTTAGCGCATGTTAGCGATATTTTTAGCTAGTAAAACAGGCACGGTGCTTTTGCGTAAAATGGTTTCTGCATCACTGCCCATTAATATGCGCCCAACCCCGCGCAGGCCGTGTGTGCCCATCACAATCAAGTCGGCTGACCAGTCTTTTGCTTCTTCTAACACGAGTTTTGAAACACGATGAGCAACGGTTTCAAGTAACTTTATATCCGCTTGTACGCCTGCATTATTAGCTACTTGTTGCGCATGATTTAATACTTTATTGCCGTGTTTGCGCAAAATTTCATCAATAAACACGGTGTTAATTCCTCCGTCAACATCCATCAGAGGATAATATAAATCAATAACATGCAAAAAGCGTAACTGCGCATTAAGCGCTTTTGCAAGGTTAATCGCTTCAGTCATGCCGCAGTTTGAAGTTTCACTACCATCTATAGGGCATAGAATACGTTGATACATGGTTTACGCTCCCCAGTTTGTGTACGATTTTATCAACTCTTTATTGAAATATCTTGTTGTGCTCACACGTTGGCTGCCGCAGAAATATTTGCCAAAATATATGGTTTTTTGCGTAGCACAGGCGCAATTGCATCATCAGGATAACCTAAAATAATCGGCGCGACTACGGTAAAGTCATCTGGCACGCCTAGTTGGTGTTTGACGCTGGTTAAGTTGAGCGCAGGTAAGGCGCTACCTATCACGCAGGTGCCTAAACCCAAGGCGCAGGCGGATAGCATAAAATTTTCTGCCGCCAGCCAGCAGTCTGCCTCTACGAATGGTGCAGCACTAGCACCGCAAATGAGTATTAACGTACCGGAGTTATAGAAAATATTGAAATCTGGCTGGCTAAAAAATTCCATTTTGTGCCCTGCATGAGGCGCACGTTGTTGAATGTCATCCAAAAACAAGGGTTTTGCAAGGTCGGATAGCTGGCGCAACAGATTTTTATCTTGTATCACCACAAAGCCCCACGGCTCTTGATGAATGGCTGACGGCGCGCAAACTGCGGCTTCAAGCAAGGTACGCACAGTATCGCTCGTGACTTCTCGTGCTTTAAACTTGCGCACAGAGCGCCGAGCTAAAATGGTTTGAAAAATCGACATTTCAACTTTAGGTTTAAGCATAGCCAGCTTTCAAGTTTGGTTCGGTACGTGCAGTACACCATAGCAACATTTCTAGCGGGCGGTAATCCGCGTAAACACGTATATATTGTTCATTCGCTTTCATGCGCAATGCGCACTAAATCGAGTAGGTTTTGCGCCCCAGTTTTATGCATAATTTTAGATTTATGAATTTCAACAGTGCGATGACTAATACCAAGCTCACGTGCAATGTGCTTATTAGTGTGACCCAGCACGGCGAGTTGCATAACATCGCGCTCACGTTCAGTGAGTGTGGAAAGTTTTGAAACAGCATTTTGGTGACTGGTGTGGTGCGAAAGCATGGTTTCTGATAGCTCGATAGCGGCTTTCACCGAGGCGAGCAGTTTTTCACGTGTGACAGGCTTGGTTAAAAAATCCACCGCCCCAGCTTTCATGGCTTGCACGCTCATTGGAATATCACCATGACCAGTAAGAAAAATGACGGGTAATGCAATATTTCGTGTCAATAACACTTGATGTAGTGCCATGCCGTCCATACCTGGCATGCGAATATCAATAATTGCACATCCCTTGCAATCGGGTTGGTAGCTATTTAAAAACGCTTCCGCACTCTCAAAGGCCTTGACCACCATATTTTCTTGTTCCAACATCAAGGTTAATGCGTCTCGAATAGCGGGGTCATCGTCAACAATAAAAGCAGTCGTGTGTGATGTGCTCATTGGCTGGCCTTAAGTATTGTGTTAAGTTGCAAAAGGTAAAGTAAAATGAAAGGCTGCACCTGAACTGCTCAGTGTATTAGGTTCAAACCATAATTGACCACCATTTGATTCAATTAAGGCGCGGCTAATGGCCAGCCCCATGCCAATGCCCGTGGGCTTGGTGGTAAAAAACGGCTCAAAAATACGTTTTACTGTATCAGGGCTTATACCAGGACCGCTATCTTGCACGCAAACATGCGCCATATTTAACTGTTGGTTAGTTTGCACAGTAACGGCAATTTCAGTGGCAGGCATTCCAGCACTGCGCATGGCTTCAACCGCATTTCTGAGTAAGTTTACCAAAACTTTTTGTACTTGAGTCCGGTTTGCCAGCACCGCTGGCATGTTTTTCTCTAGCTGCAGTTTGGGGAAAAACTCTTTATAGCCATCGGTTTTTGCGATATTGAGTGCATCTGTAACTAAGGTATTTAGTTCAAATGGAGCAACGGCTAATTTACCTTCATGCAAAAAAGCCAGCAGCTCATGTAGGCTTGAGCCAGCGCGCTGTGCTTGTGTTACGCAGCCTTCAAGTGCTCGCCTAAGCTTTTCGTGTTGCATATTAGTGTCTTTGAGCGCGTGCAAAGCTACTTCGCTGTAAGCTGAAATGGCCGCAAGCGGCTGGTTTAACTCATGCGCAATCGCCGAAGCGGTGCGTGCCGCCACTTGCTGTTTGAAAATGGCTTCAGATTCTGCACGTTGCTCTTGTAACGTTTTTTCTAGGTTTTTATGTTCGGTAATCTCTTGGGCAATGCCAATCAAGCGCGTTGCGTGGCCATCTTCAAAATGCATTTTACCCGCGGTGGCAATCCAGCGCTCGGTGCTATCTTTTGCATTAATAATACGAAATTCAGCTTTAAACTCGCCATTGCCAGCAGGGTCACTTGCTTGCACAATGGCGGCCTGTCGTGCAGCGCGGTCATCAGGGTGAATCGCAGCTAAAAACGCTTCATACGAAACGGTTTGTGTTGTGCCGCCGCCCCAAAGCTCGCACATTCGCTCATCCCAATACACGAGCTCATGGCGTGCATCAAAATCAAACACGCCTAAGCCGGCTGATTGCTTGGCTAGGCGCAATCGTTCCTCACTTTTTTGTAAGGCTTCAAAAAGTGCTTGCGCATTAAATTGTTGTTGGGCGGGTTTAGTCACAATCAATAATGGGGTAAAAGTAAGTGGTCACTTTAAAGGGTTTGGTGGGTGACTACTACGAATAAGTCTAGTTAAAAAGCATCACTCTGTCCATTTCAATAAGAAGGATTTTATATAAGGGCAGACCCTTACGTGTTTACACTAATTTACGAGTGGACGTGATTTAAGTACATTACATTAGTCGGCGGAACTTAACCAGCAACGGCTAGTTGCGAATATCCCCCTAGATAGGTTTCGTCGGCCTTTCTCAATATTGGAAGGAGTAAGGATATGGAACTTGCTAAAGTCACCCCACTTAATCCAATTCCAGTGTATGGCGTGGAAAAAAAGGAAAAGAAGCAGACTGTAGCCAAACTTAAACCTGAGAAAAAAGCCAAACCTAAAACCAAAACAACAAAAGCAAGCAAGACTGCAGACGATACAGATTTGAATTTTAGAGTTGCAATGTGTGCTTATTACAAGGCAGAAGCGCGTGGATTTGCGCCAGGTTTTGAAATGCAAGATTGGCTGGCTGCAGAAGCGGAGATGAAAAATGAAGGCCGCTAATGTTGTACCCATCAGACCGACGCTTGAGGCAAAGCGCCATGCTTGTATGTGTCATAGCGAGGAAGTTACTGCAGTACTGACACTGGACGACAACGGTAGAATTTGCGACTGTAATCCAGCCGCTGCTCAGTTACTAGATTGCGCCCCAGCCAAAGTGGCGTGGAAACATATCTCAACCATTGTGCCGCAATTTGCCGAAACCGCTTTGGTACAAGGTGGAATTATCAACCCCAATTTGCGATTTTTATCGCATATAGGCTATCAGTTTGACTTAGTCGGGCTGAGTGGTGTACACATCGCCTGTGCTCTATTTTTTAATGAGGTGGAAGATTTCGGCAGACATTGTTTGCGCATGATTATTAGGCCAATAAAGCAAGAGTATGTGCACATTTGATATAGATTTGGAATGAAAACTTTATTTCGACGGTTGCTTGTACTATTTGCTGTTTTAGCTAGTAATGCGTTTGCAGAAATCGCTATGCCTGCATTGCAACAGTCTGGTGAAATAACTTTTGTCACAGGGGGCATTGCTGAAGAAGCGGAGTTGATGCGCAATGTTGCCAAAGATTACACGCTAGAAATTGTATTAGTACAAAGATTAGATAACCGAGAATACTTCTTAGCCGATGTAAATATTCAGATTTTTGATGCTACGCAGCAGCTTGTGTTAGAAACAAATACAGAAGGCCCATATCTATACGCAAATTTACCCGCAGGCCGATACGTTATCGTGGCTACATTTAATGGCGAAACTAAGCAACAAAAAATGCAAGTAACGACAAAAAAACATCAAAAAGTGGTATTTTGGTGGCTAAGCAATGAGCCACTGCAACTAGAAGAAACTCTTGAATAAATACAAGATTTACACATAACATCATTTACATCGGGCTGGAAGCCGCATGGATACTGGCTTGCAGAGCGTTGCATTTGCCCTCGGGCGTTATGGGCTGACAAAAACCGTTAAACCGCGTGCGCGTATTTGTTGCGCTACACCTTCAAGAAAATCAGATGATAATTGACTTAAGCGGTTAGCCTCAGCTTGATAAGATGGACGTGCCAAGCCATATAAATGCACGCCTTGCACGTAAGGTTTCACCTCATAAATTAACGCTAGATAATCTGCAATGTCAGTTGCATTTGGCTGCTCTCCATCTAAGCCAAACATACAAGTTTGAATAAAAGTAGGGCAAAGTTCTGCACATTTCTTTAATCGTTCAATATGGCTTTGTGGGTTCAGATTCACGTCATTTATGCGTGCAATCGCTGCTTTTGAGCCCGCATCGACCTTAAACCAAACTTCACCATTACAACGCGCCAAGTCTTTCATACTTTCTAAAACGGTTGGCTTGTCCATCAAACTGCCATTGGTAATCAGCCTAACTTTTATGCCGCCTAAAAGATTAAATTCGCGCAATATTTTTTCGACTAATAAAACCACCTGTGGAAATTCTTTTGCGCTGGTGGGTTCGCCATTGCCAGAAAATGCAATGTCTTTTAAATGCCTATCGCCTTCTGCGACGTGCTGCTGCATAAAGTCACCATTGACCACATCGTTTAAGAGTGTGCGTAACTCGTGCGCAAGTAAATCCATTTCGATAGGGGGCGGCGTGCCGCGTCTGAGATTGGGCACACTGCAATAAATACAGCGCCAGTTACATGCGTTATTGGTGTTTAAGTTAACCCCGATTGAAACCCCACCTGCACGGCGAGAAACCACGGGGTACACATATTTCATACCGCTCACATCACGGTTATGGTCAGTGATGGTAAGAAATTTATTTTGAGTAGTCATCTTGCATATACTTTAGCTAATTTTGCTTATTAAGTCACGGTTTTATCAAACTTATGCGGTCTTAAGGTTTCGTTAAGAAAACCTCACTATGATGCATTTCAAATTATCATTAATAAAGGAGCGCAATATGCAAACCGTTACCTACCATAGACAAAAAGTGTATGACCCCGTTCTTCGTGTTATCCACCTTTGGAATGGCTTAGCAATTGTATTTCTTATGGTCACAATCTGGCTTTCCGAGTTGTTCGAAAAAGGTGTGGGTGAAGAAACATTATGGCATGTGCATATTTACGTTGGTTATGCACTGGTTGTTGGAATAGTTTCGCGATTGGTGTGGGGCGTGGTCGGACCAAAACATGCGCGGTTATCTGATATGTGGCACCCCGCTGTTTGGTGGAATGCAGTCCGCCATTTCAATCTACAAGCCAAGCCGCGTTTTGGGCATAACACGCTAGCAAGTGGGGCATATATCGCAGTTTATTTAATGCTCGTAGTGATGGCAGTCACAGGGCTGGGGTTAGCTGCAGTAGAGCATGGTATGGGGCCATTCAATACGTGGTTCGGCGATGCTCCTTGGCTGAAAGACTTGTTTGAGGAACCGCATGAGCTGATTTATTACGCGCTGATGGGCTTTGTGCTGGTGCATATCGCCGCGCTCATTTGGCATGAAAACAAAGATAAAACGCCGCTCGCACAATCGATGGTCACGGGCTATCAATATGAAGTAGAAGAAAATCATTCAACATCTATTTACACACCAGAAGGAGAAAGTAATGCGTAACTATTTAATTTTATTCGGTTTTGTTGTTAGCTTGAATGCTTTTGCAGCAACTCCACAAGAACTGATAAAGCAATATGAGTCGCAAGCCAAGCAAGAAAACACTACTTTTACTAGCTTTTCAGCAGAACGCGGTGCAGCATTTTTTAAAACAGAACGCGTCCATAGCGATGGCAAAAAAGTGAGTTGCGCGACTTGCCATACGGCTGACCCGCGTAACCAAGGCAAAACAAGAGCCAATAAAGTAATTGAGCCAATGGCTGTGGTAGCTAATCCTAAGCGCTTCACCGATGCGGCCAAAGTGGAAAAATGGTTTGGGCGTAATTGTAAAGATGTACTTGAACGGGCATGTAGCGCGCAGGAAAAAGGCGATTACATACAATATCTTTTAAGTGTTAAATAAGGAGCAAACACATGAAAAATTGGATGCAATATTTAATATTAGTTGCGGGCATGACATCGGCAGCCACACTGCTGGCAAGTGGTGGATTAGAAGAGGAAGGTGGTCGCCAAATGCCAGTTGTCAATAACAGCAAGTGGCAAGCCGAATGTAGCGGCTGTCATATGCTTTATCACCCAGGCTTATTACCAGAGAAATCATGGAGCAAGATGATGAATGGGCTGGATAAACACTTTGGCGAAAATGCAAGTTTGGATGCCGCAACCCGAGATGAAGTTACCAAGTTTTTGGCTGCCAATAGTGCCGATAAACAGGATAATCGTCGCTCAAAACGCATCAATCAGTCGATACCCGCAGATGCGACACCTTTGCGGATTACAGAAACGCGCTATTTTACCGCCAAGCATGATGAAGTTTCTGCCAAAACTTTTAAACGTAAAAGCATAGGCAGCCCATCAAACTGCGTGGCGTGCCATAAAAACGCAGAAAAAGGTGATTTTTCCGAGTCGCAAATTAAAATTCCGCGCTAATATGCATTATGCGAGTTTTATTAGTTGAAGATGATGCGCTGTTGGGCGATGGGGTCAAAGTGGGCTTAAAGCTGGCAGGTTTCGCTGTGGATTGGGTGCGAGATGGACAAGCTGCCAAGCTTGCGCTTGAAACCGAAGAGTATGCGCTATTGGTGCTAGATTTGGGGTTGCCTAAAGTAAGCGGCTTAGACTTACTTAAATGGTTGCGTAACCGCGCAATCAGCTTGCCTGTGCTCATCCTCACCGCCCGTGACACCGTGACTGATCGTGTGACTGGCTTAAACGCAGGCGCAGATGATTATTTGATTAAACCTTTTGATTTAGATGAGTTGGTTGCCCGTCTCAACGCACTTTTACGTCGCAGTGCCGGGCAGGTTACACAAACCATACAGCATGGCGAAATTATGCTCACGCCATCGACGCATGAGGTGTATAAGAATGGCATAAAAGTGGTGTTGTCGGCGCGTGAGTTTGCCCTATTACATGCTCTTCTTCTTCATATTGGACATGTGCAATCACGTGAGCAGCTCGAGCAGTATTTGTATGGTTGGGGAGACGAAGTAGAAAGTAATTCGGTAGAAGTGCATATACATCATTTACGCAAAAAGCTTGGGTCGGAACTAATTCGCACCCTGCGTGGCATAGGGTATGTCATAGATAAAACAATATAAATATGAAGTCATTACGTTTACGACTCGTGCTGCTCCTGTTTGTCGGCCTAGGTGTTGCTTGGCTGGTAGCCGCTTGGTTTACACACTTGGAATCACGCGAGGAAATTAACAGTTTATTTGATGCACAAATTGCGCAGTCTGCACAAGTATTGCTGGAGACAACGCGTCACGAATTGCATGAACGCATTGAGCATGATGATGACGAAATTACCGTCACGCACGAGTATGAACAAAAGCTGATTTTTCAAATTTGGGACGAACACGACCTATTGTTACGCTCAACCACAGCGCCCAATACTGCAATGGCAAATAGTGAAGAAGGCTACAGTGAGGCAATCATCAATGGCCAACCATCACGTGTTTTAACCCGTTGGGATGCACGTCATGAATTTATGATTCAAGTGGCTGAGCCGCTTGCAGGGCGAGAAGTTTTAGCGCGGCACATTACATTAAAAATGCTTACGCCCATGTTTATAGTTTTGCCAGTTTTAGGAATATTACTTTGGTTGGGGATTGGCGCAGGTTTGCGGCCATTACAACAAATTAAGCAGGAAGTTAAACAGCGCGCTGCCCATCAATTACAGCCCCTTGCAATGAATAATGTGCCTGATGAAGTAGCGCCGCTAATAAGTGCACTTAACGATTTATTTGCTCGTTTAGCACACGCCTTTGAAAGTGAGCGGCGCTTTACCGCCGACGCAGCACATGAACTACGCACCCCATTGACCGCGCTCAAGATTCAAGCCCAAGTGGCAGCACGGACACAAGACGATACTGAGCGCAACTTGGCATTAGCCCAAGTGCTGCGTGGTGTTGATAGGGCAACGCACTTGATTGAACAACTCCTCGCTTTGACCAGAGTTGACCCAGAAAATACCACTCTCACTTTTGAGCAAGTTAATTTGCGCCACATTGCCGTTAGCGTGCTGGCAGATTTAGCGCCATTGGCACAGGCAAAAAAACTAGCATTGGTGCTAGAAGATGGCGCAGATTGCTATGTACAAGGCAACCAAACACAACTTAGCTTAATGCTGCGCAATTTGGTCGATAACGCTATCCGTTACACTACGGAAGGTAGTGTAACTGTGGCACTCAGTAATGCTGGGGGTGTTACGCTGACAGTTAGCGACACTGGGCCAGGCATTGCCGAAAGCGAACGCGAGCAAGTGCAAAAACGTTTCTACCGTATTACAGGAAGCGGTGAAGAAGGTAGCGGATTGGGACTTTCTATTGTTAAGCGTATTGCTGAGTTGCATGGGGCAAAATTGAGTTTAAGTTACGCAAACGCTGGCTATGGATTAAAGGCAACGGTAGCTTGGGGCAATGATTGCCAGCAAAAAAACTAAGGTCTTCACTCAAATCTAAAGCAAATATATTGCTAGCAAAATTGAGTATTTCAAAACACAAAAAAATCTCTATCTTAATCAAACATCTTTTTGCCACCTCTGCAAGCCAGTATCCATGAGGCTTCCAGAGGCATAAAAATTTCTCGGGTTGGATTAGCCGTTTTTTTAGAGAAAGAACGATTCAATTTTAGGGTGGTCTGACTGAACAATAGGCACACACTTGCTCAGTATTAAAGCGATATAATGCAATATTGATTGGCCATACTTTAATTTATGCAACAACCTAATTTACTTCAAACGCAAATCCTTGTTGAGCCGACTGCACAGCAAGATGCGCACGCTTGGGTTGCATTAGATGACGTAGCAGAGTGGTCTAGCTTTAGCCAAGTTAATCAAAATCAGCAAGATGAGTGGGAGTCGCGTCTGGCGATTGAGGGGATGCATTGCGCGGCTTGTGCATTTAAAGTTGAAAAAGCGCTCAAAGCCATACCGGGGGTGGCAAGTGCAGAAGTGAATGCAACCAGTGGTAGAGCACGTGTGGTTTGGTCGGCTGCTATCACCAAGCCTTCTGAGTGGCTCTCAGCCGTGCAGTTGGCAGGTTATCGCGCTTTGCCAGCAGCTGACGCTTTTGCACAGGATGCTCGCCGTAAAAATCAACGGTTAATGTTGTGGCGCTGGCTAGTGGCAGGCTTTTGTATGATGCAGGTCATGATGTATGCCTACCCAAGCTATGTGGCTAATACAGGCGAAATGACGCCTGATATGCTCAATTTACTGCGCTGGGCATCTTGGCTGCTAACTTTGCCCGTACTGATTTTTTCTTCTGGGCCATTTTTTAGCAATGCACTCAATGATATCAAGCAGCGCCAAATTAGTATGGAGCTGCCTGTAGCTATCGGCATTTTAATCACCTTTTTAGTTAGTACGGCTGCTACTTTTGACCCCAAAGGCTGGTGGGGTAGTGAGGTTTATTTTGACTCAATGACCATGTTTGTGTTTTTTCTACTCACAGGTCGCTGGTTAGAGTTGCGCATGCGTGATCGCACAGCTGGTGCGCTTGATGCCTTAATGCACCGATTGCCAGCCAGCGTAGAGCTACTAAAAAAAGATGGCAGTTTTGAGCGTGTGGGTGTGCGCCGTTTGCAGATAGGAGATGTCGTGCGCGTGCTTCCAGGCGAATCATTTCCTGCAGATGGTGAAATCATATTAGGCGAGACCAGTGTGGATGAAGCTTTGCTCACAGGTGAGTCACACGCGGTTTCAAAAAAAACTGGTGCAATGGTAATAGCGGGAAGCCACAATTTAACTTCTGCAGTGCAAATGCGTATCAATAAACTAGGTCAGGACACGCGGTATGCGCAAATTGTGGCGCTAATGGAGCGCGTTTCAGTAGAGAAACCACGTTTGGCTCTGCTGGCAGATAGGATTGCGCGCCCATTTTTAATCGCGGTACTGTTCGCAGCGGCAGCTTCAGCGGCTTTTTGGTGGCAGGCTGATCATAGCCGCGCACTGATGTCAGCTGTAGCTGTGCTCATTGTTACTTGTCCATGCGCACTTTCGTTGGCTACACCTGCAGCAATGCTTACCGCTTCTGGTGCATTGGCACGTAGTGGTGTATTAGTGCGAAAAATGCAAGCATTAGAAGCACTCACCACAATAGACACGGTAGTTTTTGACAAAACTGGCACCCTAACGCAGGCCAGCATGGCAGTTGGGAAAATAGAAACAGCATTGGATATGAGCGCACAACGTGCCTTGCAGTTGGCTGGTGCTGTAGCAAAATACTCCTTGCATCCTGTTTCACGGGCTTTGGTTTTAGCTAATAATCAGGTTGAGACGGATTCTGATGTCCATATCATAAGTGTACAAGAGGTGGCTGGTGCAGGCTTGATTGCCCAATCAAGTATCGGCGAGCTAAGGTTGGGGTCAGCAAAGTTTTGTGGCTTGGATAACAAACAAGCGCAACATGAAAATAATGATGTTTCAAAAGTATTTATGTCCTCTGAAGCAGGCTGGTTAGCTAGTTTTACATTACATGAGGCGATTAAATCCGATGCGGCTACGGCTGTAAGCGCATTGAAAAATAGCGGATTACAGGTTGAAGTGTTGTCTGGTGATAAATCCACTTCGGTTGCGAAAATTGCTGCTTTAGTTGGTATAGCAGAGGTAAGAGGTAACTGTACCCCGCAAGATAAGCTAAATCATTTAAAATTATTACAGCAGCAAGGTCGTAAAGTGGCCATGATTGGCGATGGTCTTAATGATGGGCCAGTGTTAGCAAGTGCCTATGTCTCAATAGCAATAGGGCAGGCCGTACCTTTAGCACAAGCGCAATCAGATTTTGTTGTGATGGGAGGGCAATTATTTTTGGTACCCCAGCTATTATTACAGGCAAAACATACTATGCGCGTTGTGAAGCAAAATTTGTTGTGGGCGGCGATTTATAATGCAGTTTGCGTGCCACTGGCGGTGGCGGGCATGTTGCCGGCCTGGTTGGCAGGTTTAGGGATGGCGCTAAGTTCGTTATTGGTAATATTAAACGCTGCGCGCTTATCAAAGATGCCTATGCCAACCCTCAAACAATTTGCTTAAATTTTCTGGATGTAATATGGATATTCTTTACTTAATTATTCCTCTTTCAGTCATACTTGTGCTGGCCATTTTGGGCGGTCTTTGGTGGGCGATATATACAGGCCAATTTGAAGATGTGAAAGATGAAGGTGAACGTATATTGCAAGATGATTAATTAGCTAGCAGGTTGATTCTTCAAGAAATTTGGTTGATGCCAAAATTTTCTTAGTAACTATTGATGGTTTGGTAGTTCAGTTTTACTCCCTTATAAAATGTAACTTAATTTAGCAAAATGTTACTTAAATGTAATTTTTTGCTTGAGCGCCATGCGTTTATGTGATATTTTTTTGATGTGCGTCAAAATGTCGCATATTAAAATATCGTAAAGCAATACATTTTTGATATATCCATGCTTTGATAAAAGATTTTTTGCTTGGGGTATGTATGGCGGTGTTGGATTTGGGGTGCAGTATTGTAGCTAGGCCAAATAATTCATTATCTGCAAAAGATAATGTTTTTTTGTTGCTGGCTATTGCTATAGTTTCGCTAATGATAGCACTGAGTTTTGCACTAATTGGCGCATGGCTGGTGCTACCGTTCGCTGGTTTGGAAATTTTGGCGTTTGCTTATGCGTTTAATTATATATATGTGCACTCAAATGATTTTGAAAGCATTACGATTCAAAATGACAGTGTTGTTGTAGAAAAGCGTAGTGATAAAAAAGTTACTAAAACAGTTTTTCAGCGCTACTGGGCACAAGTAAGCGTGCGAAATGTTGATGGTAACGGGGGGCTTGCTGGTAAAACAAGTTTGTATATCAGTTCTCATGGTAAAGAAGTAGAGTTTGGTGGAAATTTGATCAATGATGAGCAGCGCATTGAGTTGGCGCTGGCAATCAAGCAAAAAATTAAAAATATAGATTAACTTAAGTTTGGAGCTGGTTTTATGTCGTTGTTTAAAAAAGTTGGTTTGGGACTTGCGGCAATCATGGCCTCTTTTATGGCAAAGGCTGATTATTCATGGAATTTCCCCGAGCCCGTAACGCCGATGGCGCTTGATACCCTGCATGTGCACAACAAGTTTATGATTATCACTATGGTGATATTTGTAGTGGTGTTGGCAATTATGATTTATTCAATATTTGCACACCGCAAAAGCAAAAATTTCAAACCAGTCGAAGATAAGGCTCCATCAACGACAATCGAAATATTTTGGACGCTTATACCTTTTGCAATATTGTTATTGATTGACTTTGTTATTATGGGCATTCCAGCCTACCACAGTGTGGTAATGATGGAAGACACGCGTAACGAGGCAAAAATGGTGGTTAAAATCACTGGATCACAATGGCGTTGGCAATATGAATACTTAGATGGAGATGCGCAAGGAATTAAGCTTGTGAGCAATTTAAGTACACCGAAAGAGCAAATGGATAAAGGTTTTGAGGGTAAAAAGGATGAGCAATATCTATTGGAGGTAGATAACCGTTTGGTATTGCCTGTTGGCGAAAAAGTACGAATTTTAATGACGGCGACAGATGTGTTGCATAATTGGTGGGTGCCTCAGTTTGGGTCTTCACGTGTGGCGGTACCAGGGTTTATTCGCGAAACTTGGGTGCAAGTAGATAAGCCTGGTACATATCGAGGGCAGTGTAAGGAACTGTGTGGCAAGGGGCATGGTTATATGCCCGTAGTGGTCGATGCTTTACCTATGGAAGAGTACAAAGCTTGGGTTGTGGCAAAAAAAGAAGAAATGGCTAAAGCTTCAGCAGGAGCAGACAAAGAGTGGACAAAAGAAGAATTGATTGCAGAGGGTAAATCAGTCTATGAGAAAAACTGTGCAGTATGTCACCAAGTGTCTGGTGCTGGCCTGCCTCCGGCTTTCCCCGCATTAACAGGAAGCAAAATAACAACTTCACCAATATTTGGCGCAGATGGGAAATACTTACCAGACAGTCATTTGGATCGTGTACTCAATGGTAAGGGTGTGATGCCAGCATGGAAATCAACTTTAAATGATTCAGAGATTGCCGCAGTAATAACTTATGAGCGTAATGCGTTAGGTAATAGTGTTGGCGATTTAATTCAGCCATCACAGGTAAAGTCTGCTAGACAATAAGTTGAAGTAATTAAGTGTTTTATTTTATAAGGTAGCATAGGAGAGTACTATGAGTACAAGCACGGTAGCACATCATGATGAACATGCCGATCATCCGTCTGGCATTATGCGTTGGTTGACCACAACCAATCATAAAGACATTGGTACGATGTATCTAACATTTTCGCTGATCATGTTTTTTGTTGGTGGATGCATGATTTTGGGCATAAGGGCAGAGCTGTTTAAGCCTGGTTTGCAGTTAATGAACCCTGATTTCTTTAACCAACTAATTGGTGTGCACGCACTGATTATGATATTTGCAGCCTTAATGCCTGCAGCTACTGGTTTTGCTAACTGGATGATCCCGCTACAAATTGGCGCGCCAGATATGGCTTTACCCCGTTTAAATAACTGGGGGTTTTGGTTGTTACCGCCTTCAGCAATTCTTTTAACTTTACCATTTACTTTGGCTCTGTTTGGAATTGGTGATGGGGCGTTAGCTACTGGCTGGACATTTTATCCGCCGCTTTCTGTGCAAGGTGGCATCGGCGTGGATTTCGCCATTTTTGCCGTACACTTGTTAGGCATTTCTTCTGTGCTAGGCTCTATTAACATTATAGTAACTTTGTTTAATATGCGCGCTCCAGGCATGACGCTAATGAAGATGCCGATGTTTTGCTGGGGCTGGTTAATAACTGCATTTTTGTTGATAGCCACAATTCCAGTATTAGCAGGTGCGGTGACAATGTTGCTGACAGATCGCCATTTTGGTACGCATTTTTTTGATGCGGCAGGCGGTGGTGACCCAATTATGTTCCAACATTTATTTTGGTTCTTTGGTCACCCTGAAGTGTATATTTTGTTGTTGCCAGTTTGGGGTTTTATTCCACAAATCTTAGAAACGTTCTCACGTAAAAAAATGTACGGTTATAAAGCGCAAGTGTACTCGTTATGGGCGATTGGTGCATTAGCGGTGGTTGTGTGGGCACATCACTTCTTTACCGCAGGTATGCCTGTGCCAGCATTGTTATATTTCATGTACAGCACCATGGCTATTTCATTGCCATTAGCAGTTTTATTTTTCTGCTGGATTAAGACAATGTGGAAAGGCTCAATGAGCTTTGAAACGCCGATGTTGTTTACAGTTGGTTGGATTATTTTGTTTGGTATTGGAGGCCTAACAGGCCTTGTGCTGGCAGACGTTGCAGCTGATGCTCAGTACCATAACAGCTACTTCGTTGTTGCCCATTTCCATTACACCTTATTTGCGGGCGGCATTATGGGTATTATGGCGGGTACCTATTACTGGCTACCAAAAATGACAGGACACATGTATAGTGAAAAATTAGGTAAGTTGCATTTTTGGCTAACCGCTATTTCATTCAACCTGACCTTTATTCCCCAGTTCTTCCTTGGTCTGGCTGGTATGCCACGTCGTATTCCAGATTACGCATTGCAATTTGCTGAATTCAACATGATTTCATCTATAGCAGCATTTGTGCTTGGCCTGTCACAATTGATTTTTGTTTACAATATTGTCACTTGTGCAAGAGGTGGAAAAAAAGCGACTGATCAAGTTTGGGAGGGTGCAAATGGTTTAGAGTGGACATTGCCATCACCACCACCATACCATAGCTTTACTGAGCAACCTGTCATTAAATAAAGGGTAATTGCTCACACTTTATGTGTGAGCAAACAGTCAGCATGAAAAATAAAGAAGCAATTAAAAGTAACAAAAAAGTTGCGCTAATTTTAGGATTAGTTGCACTTGCGTGGTACGTAATTTCTATATTTACAATATGGAAGTAAGACCGAACGAAAGTGTTGTTGTAGCAACTGCAGAAAACGAAACTGAACTTAGAAAACAAGCTAACAAGAAGCTAGGTTTAAAAATGCTTTGGCTAGTTTTAGGCTCTCTCTTTTTTGCATTTGCATTAGTACCTATCTACGATGTACTTTGCACTATGACTGGCCTAAATGGCAAAACAAAAAGTACGGCGACAGAGCTTGCAAATACTAAAGTAGATAATACGAGATGGGTTACTGTGCAGTTTACATCGAGTGTTATGCCAGGGTTAGGTTGGAATTTTTACCCAAAGCAGCCGAGTATTACGCTGCGACCTGGACAAGTTGAGACTGTTTTGTTTGAGGCTAAAAATATTACCAGCCAAGAGGTGGCCGGGCAGGCAATACCAAGTGTTACTCCAGGATTGGCGGCAGCACATTTAAAAAAAATAGAATGCTTTTGTTTTCAAAGACAGGCATTGAAAGCTGGTGAATCGAAGCTCATGCCTTTGAGATTTTTCGTGAGCCCAGAATTGCCCAGTGACGTGAGAGAACTGACTTTGTCTTACGCGTTTTTTAAATCAAAAGAGTAGTTGTTAGTAGGTCAGTTTAATTAAAGTTTTAAAACTTGTAATTTAGGAGTTATAAATGGCAACACATTCAAACCACCATTATTTTGTGCCACATGGTGCTATTTACCCATCCATCATATCGGCAGGCATTCTAAGTTTGGCAACTGGTTTTGTTTTTAGTGTGGCAACAGATAAAAACAAAGATTTGGCCTATTTAACAGCCCCCGGCAAGTGGATGATGATAATTGGGCTGTTAATTATCGTGGCGATGACTTTCAAATGGATGGGATCGGTAATTACTGAAAGTGTCACTGGTAAATTTCAAAAATGGGAAGACAAATCATTCCGTATTGGCATGATAGTTTTTATTTGCTCAGAAGTGGCTTTCTTTGCGGCATTTTTTGGCGCATTATTTTATATGCGCGTTTTATCAGTGCCCGAGCTTGCGAGTTACTTGCCAGATATTACGCCTTATAAGGATTTTATTGGGACATGGCCATCTATTGGACCTGGGGGTAATGTGTTAGGCACAGAATATGTTCCGCCAGCGAACTTTAAACCGATGCACTGGTCAGGCTTACCATTAATCAACACGGTCTTGCTACTTACATCAGGTGCAACTATTACGTGGGCACATTGGGGGTTAATTAAAAAGAATCGCAAACAACTCATTATTGGCATGGCCTTAACAGTTGCGCTAGGTGTTGCGTTCTTGCTTTGCCAAGCAGCTGAGTATAAAGAGGCATATCATGAAATGGGTCTAACACTAGGTTCAGGTGCTTATGGAGCAACTTTTTTTATGCTCACGGGTTTTCATGGCTTTCACGTGTTGCTTGGTACAACAATGCTGATTGTGATTTTATTGCGCTGTATGAAAGGTCACTTTACACCAGAGAATCACTTTGGCTTCGAAGGCGTGGCTTGGTATTGGCACTTTGTGGATGTGGTGTGGTTAGGCCTGTTTATATTCGTTTATATGCTATAGAAAAGAATTTTATATAAATCCGCAACAGTAAAAATAAAGGGCGGTGCATTTGGCATCGCCCTTTTTATTTGGATTTCATTTTTTAGAGCGAATGGCCTATTAAACCAAAGTAACCAGCAATGATTAAAGCCAAAAACAGGGTGATAGAAAGTCCTATGCGCAGCGTTAAAGCTTTCACTGTGCGGTCATCGTCAACGCCCTTGTTTTTCATCAAGAAGAATAGTGCAGAGAATAAGCTGCCAATGATGATGAATAAAACCAATACAATGATAAATTTGATTAACATAATCGTATCCAACTTAAATCGAAATGGCATTATGCGGTGCTTATGATACAAAAGCAATTTGGATTAGCAAGATATACGTTTAAACCAGGATGGCTAGGTACGCTGATATTGCTGTTATGCGTGCCAATATTTATCAAACTTGGACTCTGGCAATATCATAAAGCAGTATTAAAGCAACAAATACAGATGCAACAGCAGTCCACTAAAGAGGTGCTAACAAGTCTGCCCAGCATGTCTGCAGATTTTAGTGCATTGCAATATAAAAATGTGCGCATTAAGGGTAAATACATCACAGAAAAGCAGATTTTGCTAGATAATCAGGTAGAAGCTAGCCAAGCAGGCTTTCATGTGGTTACGCCATTAAAAATTGATGGAACGAATAATTTGGTATTGGTAAACCGAGGATGGATAGCGGGTAGTAAAAATAGGAACGATATTCCCACATTTGAAACACCTTCTAATAATGTTGAAGTTGTAGGCCAGTTATGGATACCAAGTAAAAAAATTTTCACCCTAGAAAGTGGTGATCAAAAAAATGCAAGCAGTAAAATTTGGCAACACTTGGACATGGCGCGCTACCAAAAGTCATTACCTAATTTATTACCAGTAATTATTAAATTAGATGAAAAAAGTACGGCGGGTGGATTTGTGCGACATTGGCAGATGCCAGAGAGCAAAATAGCCAGCCATTTTGGCTATGCCTATCAATGGTTTGGTTTTGCCGTGGCCAGTATATTTATTTATATGTTTGTTAGCTTTAAAAAACGTAACTATTAGTCTAGGCAGAGTTAAGTATGCAAAATGAAGTCGAAAATACTCAGTACTTGGAGCGTCAGCGTAAAGGACGATGGGTGCTTTTAAGTATGCTCATATTTTTTGTAGCGCCAATTGTCGCAGTGATTGCCATGTATAAATTTGATTGGCGCCCTCAAGGCAGAAGTGTTGGTGAGTTGATTACACCAGCGTATTTGCTACAAATGCCAAATTTAGTAAAGCGCAGTGACGGTAAGCAGATAGGCGCAGAGCTATGGAAAGATAAGTGGAGTATGGTCTATGTGGCTGAGCAATGTGAGGAAAAATGCTTAGAAAAACTGCGTAACATGCGCCAAATTCATGTGAGTTTGTATAAAGAAATTCCACGAATGCAAAGAGTGCTGATTACATCACAAACTGATGTGGCTGAGTTAAAACAAATGCACCCAGAGTTAATTGTGCTTAACCAACCTGTTGAAGTAGTAGAACAATTAAATGCGCAATTTGATGAGACTGGCGTACAAGCCAGCCATGCAGATAAGCTTTATTTGGTTGATCCGCGTGGCTTTTTAATGATGCGTTATGCTTCAGACACAGATCCTGCGTTGATTCGCAAAGATATCGTGCGTTTAATGAAGTACTCTTGGGCGGGCTAGAATGGCATATCAATTATTAAAGCGCTTGAGTTTAATAGGCGCAGTGCTTGCCTTATGCGTAGTGGTATTAGGTGCATATGTGCGCTTATCTGACGCAGGCTTAGGTTGCCCTGATTGGCCTGGCTGCTTTGGCACGCTAACGGTGCCTGAGAGCGAAAGTGCCATTCAGCAAGCGCAAATTGCATTTCCCGATAAACCTGTTGAAACAGGTAAGGCGTGGAAGGAAATGGCGCATCGCTATTTAGCTGGTGCGTTAGGTTTTGTTGTGCTTGCAATATTTGTCTTTACTTGGAAAGAAAGAAGAATAGTGAAGATGTCCCCCCACCTGACCACAGGTTTGTTGGGCTTAATCATATTTCAAGCCTTGCTGGGCATGTGGACCGTAACACTGCTACTGAAACCAGTTATAGTCAGCGCGCATTTGATTGGCGGAATGACGACGTTAGGGATTTTAACTTGGATAGCGCATCGGTGTTATGGGCAGTTCAACGTCATCTCAATTTCGCCCAGTCTTAAGTTGGCAATTAGGTTGGCTGTGCTTGTTCTGCTCGGCCAAATATTTTTAGGGGGATGGACGAGTACAAATTATGCTGCCCTTGCTTGTACGGATTTTCCTACTTGTCATGGCGTTTGGATGCCGGACATGAATTTTAAGGATGCATTTCATTTGGTGCGAGAGTTAGGACAAAGTGCGGATGGCGGTCAGCTAACGTTAGCATCTTTAACCGCTATTCAATGGACGCATCGTATTGGCGCGCTGATTGTATTTTTATATGTTGGCGCTTTAGGGTTAAAGCTGATTAAAATTCCTGAGATGAAAATCTTAAGCATCTTGTTAGTCACCGTCATGTTGACACAAATTGTGGTTGGCATAGGTAATTTAGTGATGCATCTACCTTTGTTATTGGCGGTTGCGCACAACCTAGGTGCGGCGCTACTAGTAGTCATCATAGTGGTAATCAATAGTAAAATTACACCAAAAACTTATCGTCAATCAAAATGAGAGTACATGATGAGCGCTACAACCATGCAGGCAGCTAAGAAGTTACCTATAAGTATGAAGAACTTTTTTTCACTCTGTAAGCCACGCGTCACATCGCTGATTGTGTTTACTGCTGTGATAGGCATGTTTTTGGCGACACCCGGCATGGTGCCTTGGTCGCTTTTAATTGCTACGACGATAGGTATTGCTTTCACTTCAGGAGCAGCGGCCGCATTTAATTGCTTGATTGAGCATAAAATTGATGCCGTGATGGCGCGTACCCGCGCGCGCGCATTGCCAACAGGGCAAGTTTCATCAAGTGAAACCTCCATATTTGCAACTTTACTTGGTAGCGCAGGGCTGGCAATTTTGTATTTCTTTGTGAATCCGCTCACGATGTGGCTCACGCTCGCCACTTTTGTGGGATATGCAGTGATTTATACGATTTTTCTAAAGCCTGCAACGCCAATGAATATTGTGATTGGCGGTGCATCGGGGGCTATGCCACCCATTTTAGGTTGGGCTGCGGTAACAAATACCATTTCTCCGGAATCACTGATTATGTTCTTAATCATCTTCACTTGGACGCCACCGCATTTTTGGGCGCTCGCTTTATATAGACGTGAAGAGTATGCAAAAGTAGGCATGCCAATGTTGCCAGTAACGCACGGCGAAGCGTTTACCCTACTACATATTTTGCTGTACACCATTATTTTGGTGGCGGTTTCACTCATGCCATATGGATTAGGCATGAGCGGGTTAATTTATTTAGGTGCAGTCGTGGTTCTAGATGCCATATTTATGGCTTATGTAATCGGGCTATATAAACAGTATTCTGATGCGCTAGCCAAACGTACTTTTAGATATTCAATTATCTACTTAACCTTGCTTTTTGCTGCGCTGTTGATAGACCATTATTGGAAAATATAAATGGCGCAATGTGGCTTACTTTTGCTGTAATAAAACACCAAAAACACACACAATCTAGCCCCGAGCAAAAACTAATGCCCTGCAAGCCAGTATCTATGCGGCTTCCAGAGGTGTGCCGTTGAAGATGCTTAATAATTTGCTAATTTTTAGCATCTAATTTTCTTTCAAAAAATCTACTTTTTTATAATATAATCGCGAGCTTTTCTGATGTGAACATTATATAATTACGTATAGTGTTTTAGTCAAAGTTGGCTGCTGGTCATTTTGTAAAGTTTAATCGCCAGCATGCAAAATATCGTAGTTAAAGTTAGTTCGTATTGGGATATATTTTTCACAGCGTCATTCTATTGCTTGAACCTTGACATAAATCAAGATGGCGTAAAGCCGCATGCGACAGAATGTCACATGGTAACATCAGCTTGGGTTGGATAAAATTTAGTAAGTTTAAGGGGAGTAAAATGCAGGTAGCTCATTCGCAATCAAACACCTACCACGATGGCGTGGTTAGGCAATTTTCAATCATGGCCGTAGTTTGGGGTGTGGTCGGCATGTTGGTAGGCGTGATTATCGCCTCACAACTTGTTTGGCCAGAGCTCAATTTTGGCCTGCCGTGGACAAGTTTTGGTCGCTTACGTCCATTGCATACCAATGCAGTGATTTTCGCTTTTGGGGGCTGTGCTTTATTTGCAACCTCATATTTTGTTGTACAACGTACCAGTCAAACCAGCTTGTTTATGCCTAAACTTGCCTCGTTTACCTTTTGGGGTTGGCAATTAGTCATTGTGGCTGCGGCGGTTTCTTTACCTTTGGGTTTTACGCAAGGTAAAGAGTATGCTGAGTTAGAATGGCCGATTGACTTGCTGATTGCAGTGGTTTGGGTGTCTTATGCAATCGTGTTTTTTGGCACAATCGCAAAACGTAAAGTGAAGCATATTTACGTGGCCAACTGGTTCTTTGGGGCATTTATCTTAACGGTGGCTTTGTTGCACATCGTTAACAGTGCGGCAATGCCAGCTAGCTTCTGGAAATCATACTCAGCTTATGCTGGTGTGCAAGATGCGATGGTGCAATGGTGGTATGGTCACAATGCGGTGGGTTTCTTCTTAACAGCTGGTTTCTTGGGCATGATGTATTACTTCGTTCCTAAACAAGCCGAGCGCCCAGTGTATTCTTACAGCTTGTCTATCGTGCACTTCTGGGCATTGATTTTTACTTATATGTGGGCGGGTCCTCACCACTTGCATTACACCGCTTTGCCAGATTGGACGCAATCTTTAGGTATGGTGTTCTCATTGGTTTTATTAGCACCAAGCTGGGGCGGCATGATTAACGGTATGATGACCATGTCTGGTGCTTGGCATAAATTACGCACTGACCCAGTGTTGCGTTTCTTAATCGTTTCACTGTCATTCTACGGCATGAGTACGTTCGAAGGCCCAATGATGGCGATTAAAACAGTTAACTCACTTTCACACTATACCGATTGGACTGTTGGTCACGTGCACTCAGGTGCGTTGGGCTGGGTTGGTTTAGTTTCAATGGGTGCGTTGTACTACATGATTCCACGTTTATTCGGTCAAAAACAAATGTACAGCGTGAAAGCGATTGAGTGGCATTTCTGGTTGGCGACAGTAGGTATTGTGTTGTATATCGCCGCTTTGTGGATTTCTGGTGTGATGGAAGGGCTAATGTGGCGTGCAATTAGTGATGATGGCACATTAACATTTACCTTTATTCAATCCGTTGAGGCCAAAACACCTTACTATATGATTCGTGTATTGGGTGGCTTGCTGTACTTAAGTGGCATGGTCATTATGCTATGGAATACCCTTAAAACAGCAAGTAACGGTAAAGCTGCTGTAGCAGTGATTCCAGCAGTTCATGCACATGCATAAGGATAATGAAAATGTCTAATTCAAATAACAGTAAAAACAGCGGGTTCAGTCACGAAAAAGTTGAAACAAATAGCTTTTTGATGATTGTGCTTATTCTAATTACCGTGGCATTTGGTGGTTTGGTAGAAATAGTGCCACTTTTCTTCCAAAAAACAACTACCGAGCCGATTAAAGGGTTAATGCCATACACTGCATTGCAGTTGGCTGGTCGAGATGTTTACACACGTGAGGGATGCTATAACTGTCACTCACAAATGATACGTCCATTCCGTGCTGAAACGCTACGCTATGGTCATTACTCTGTGGCGGGTGAGTCTGTATATGATCACCCATTCCAATGGGGTAGTAAACGTACGGGCCCAGATTTGGCACGTGTAGGCGGTCGTTACAATGATGATTGGCATCGTACGCACTTAATCAATCCACGTGACTTGGTGCCCGCTTCAATTATGCCAGCTTATCCTTGGCTAGAAACCGCAGAAGTTGATGGGGCATCTTTACCATCACATATGAAAGCTTTGCGGACAGTTGGCGTTCCATATACAGATGAAGATATTGCTGGGGCTACCGAAGCGGTTAAAGGTAAAACCGAAATGGACGCAATAATTGCATACTTGCAAGTGTTGGGTATACATCTCAAATAACGGGAGATTAGTCATGGATATCAATACACTTCGTACTATCGTTACTATCACAGGCCTAGTTATGTTCGTGGCACTGATGATTTGGGCGTGGCGCAATCGGAAATCTAAAGACTTTAATGAGGCAGCTGAACTGCCCTTTAAAGAAGATTAAGCTGGATGCATTTGATGTAATGGTAAGTTGATACGTAATTCTAATGCAATGAATATCGTGTCAATTTACCTTACAAAAAACTAAAGGAAAATAAAATGAGTGACTTTACAAGTAGTTTTTGGCCGATGTTTATTACTGTCATAGCGGTAGGTGGCATTTTAGGTTGTGGCTTGTTACTATGGCTCACGAGTACAATCAAAGTTGAGAGCTCAGATGGTGACAACACAAGCGGACACGTCTGGGATGAGAATATACGGGAAATGAATAATCCACTGCCGCGTTGGTGGGTGGGTATGTTTATTATTACAATCGTTTTTGCTCTTGCATATTTGTTTTTATATCCTGGTGCAGGCAGTTTTGCAGGCAAGTTTGGGTGGACTTCTGCGAATCAGTACGATGATGAGGTTGCGACAGCGAATAAAGCATTAGAACCACTCTATGCAAAATATGCTGCCATGACAACTGAAGAGTTGGCCAAAAATGCGGATGCCAAAATTATTGGTGAGCGCCTATTTTTGAATAACTGTGCGCAATGCCATGGTTCAGATGCAAAAGGCAACCTAGGTTTTCCAAATTTAACTGACAGCGACTGGTTACACGGTGGCAGCCCAGAAAAAATCCAAGAAACGATTGTGAATGGACGCGTGGGCATGATGCCGCCAATCGCAGCTGCGGTGGGTACAGCGGATGATGTTAAAAATGTAGCAAATTATGTGTTGAGTTTATCTGGAAGCATGCATGATGCTGGCAGAGTTGCCGCAGGAAAAGAGAAGTTTGCAGTTTGTGCTGCATGTCATGGCGCTGAAGGTAAAGGTAACCCAGATGTAGGCGCGCCAAATTTAACCGACAATATTTGGTTACATGGTGCAGGCGAAGCGGCCATTATCAAACGTGTTAATGAAGGTAAGGTTAACCAAATGCCTGCTTGGGGTAGCAAATTTACTCCAGAGCAAATCAAAGTGTTAACAGCATACGTTTGGGGTTTCTCTAATAAGTAAGTTATTTTTAGTGGTTTATTTGGTTGGCTAAGGTAAAAAATGAGTGAAAAACCCGTTGATAAAACGGCAGTAAAAGTATCAGAAAAAGCGATACCTTTAGAAGATGTAAAGGTATCGCTCTATAAGGCGCAAGCCAAGATATATCCAAAAAACGTTACAGGGATTTTCACAAGTTGGCGTTGGGTAATGGTGTGGGTTACCCAAATATTTTTTTATGGCGTCCCGTGGTTAGATTGGGGTGGGCGTCAAGCATTACTGTTTGATTTAGAAGGCAAACGATTCTATATATTTAATCTTGTTTTCTATCCACAAGATCTTATATACCTCACTTTAATACTTATTATCTCAGCTTTAGCGCTGTTTCTGTTTACAGCCGTAGCAGGACGTTTGTGGTGCGGGTTTACTTGTCCTCAAACTGTTTATACAGAGATTTTTCTTTGGATAGAGGCCAAAATTGAAGGTGACCGTCCAGCGCGCATGAAGCTAGATGCGTCGCCAATGTCTGCCAAAAAGCTTTTTATTAAATTTAAAAAACATTTAATTTGGATAATATTTTCTTTATTCACTGGGTTTACATTTGTTGGGTATTTCTCTCCAATACGTGAATTAGCAGGGAGTTACTTAAGCTTTAATCTAGGTCCTTGGGAAACCTTTTGGGTGTTTTTTTATGGCTTTGCTACTTATGGCAATGCTGGTTTTATGCGTGAACAAGTATGCAAATACATGTGTCCCTATGCGCGTTTTCAAAGTGCCATGTTTGATGATGATACGCTCATTGTCACTTATGATACGTTACGTGGCGAACCACGTGGTGGACGTTCACGCAAGGCGACGCAAGAAGAACATAAATTAGGAGCATGCGTAGAATGTAGTCTTTGCGTTCAGGTCTGTCCAACAGGTATAGACATACGTAATGGTTTGCAATATGAGTGTATCCAGTGCGGCGCATGTGCGGATGTTTGTGATACCGTAATGGATAAAATGGGTTATGAAAAAGGATTGATTAAATTTTCTACCCAAAATGCGCTCGCCAATCGTTGGACGCAAAGTCAAGTAATGCAACATATTAAGCGTCCTCGTGTACTGATATACACGGCGATTCTTGGTGCTTTGGTCATAGGGTTACTCGCAAGCTTGTGGATACGAACACCATTTAGGGTAAACGTGGTACGCGATGGTGTGATGGGACGTATGACCAATGATGGTAAGATAGAAAACGTGTATCGCTTACAAATCATGAACGGTACTGAATTGACGCAGCACTATCAGCTTAAAGTCAATGGCCTAAAAGATGTGGAGATTGAGGCAGAAGCTGCTGAAGAGCAATCAGGTAGTGATACACACATGAAGTCTATTGAAGTAAAACCAACAGAATCACGTTGGGTAATTGTTGATTTAAAAGTCCCAGATGGGTCATTAAAATCGGGCTCGCATAAAATTGAGTTTGAAGTGTTTTCACAAGAAGACAAAGATACCGTACAAGAAAAATCAGTATTTTTGGTGCCAAGGAACTAGTTAATGCAGTTTGGCTAAACAGCCTTTATTAGGACAGAATATGAGCTCAACAGAATTAAAAGCAAAGGTAACTGACACCAAGCCATGGTGGAAATACGGTTATGTATGGTTTTTAATTTCTGGACCATTGTTAGTAATTATTGCTGGCGTTATTACGATTTATCTAGCCGTTAGCCGACCAGACCCAGTAGTGGATGAAAATTACTACCAGCACGGCATTGAAATTAATAAAACGTTAGATGCTGAAAGAGATTCAATGGCACCTGCAGGCCAAGCGCGTAATCACGCTGCAACTGGCATTAAGCCGCAGCAAAAATAATGCTGCTGTGGCGCAAGCCGCAAAGTTTATGCGCAAGTCTGAGGGTTGAATATTTTTTTAAGCGCTTCTGAATCTAGGATTTTCACGTAGCGTTGTTTTACTTCAATAATACCTTCATCGCTAAATTTTGAAAATGTGCGGCTAACAGTTTCTAACTTCATCCCCAAATAACTGCCAATTTCTTCGCGTGTCATTCTGAGCATGAGTTCAGATTGAGAGAAGCCACGGGCATGCAAGCGTTGCACTAAGTTAAGTAAAAACGCGGCCAAGCGTTCTTCTGCACGCATATTTCCAAGCAACATCATCACGCTATTTTCACGTACGATTTCTCGGCTCATAATTTTATGGATGTGACGCTGCAATACAGGGAACTCACGCGATAACTCTTCAACGTCAGCAAATGGCATAACGCAGACTTCCGCGTCTTCTAAAGCAATAGCGCTACAATTGTGCTGATCCGTCACAATGCCATCCAAGCCCATGATTTCACCCGCCATTTGAAAGCCGGTGACTTGTTCACGTCCATCGGCGGCTGATACGCAGGTTTTAAAAAAACCAGTACGAATCGCATAAAGTGATTTAAAACTATCACCAGCGCTATATAACTGCTCACCTTGTTTAATTTTACGACGTTTTTCTACCACTTCATCGAGACGATGCATATCTTCAGATTTAAAACCGATTGGCATGCAAAGTTCACGCAAATTGCAATTCGAACATGCCACTTTAAAAGTGCCGAGCATATTCTCTGGTGTGATTTCAATCGGTTTTTGTGTTGTATCTAGCGTCATAATTCAATCTTAACTTTGAATGCATAAGCATACTCTTTTAGTTATTTTGTTGCCAGTTGAATATGCGTATAAAAATTGGATGATATTGGCAGAATAATAGACAAAAAAGTGCCAAAAACTAGGTATTAAAATGGCAAAAAATGGTGCGCAATTTCCCCCGTGAAAAAATCATCGCCTTGAGAGCCGCATAGAATATGGCTTGCAGAGGAGGTGCAAGGAAGATATTGAAATATTTGATGTGCATCAAAGAGTTTTAGCCGACTATCGCGCATAGTGACACGCTAGATTAGGAGCAATCTCAACATGAATAAAACAGCGATGCAAACAAATGTGATTCAAGCCAATGATGCGCCCGCCATCACACCAGATATGCTGCAAAAATATGATGTGGCAGGCCCACGTTATACTTCATATCCTACGGCTGACCGATTTGTAGAGGCATTTACAGAAAATGCCTACCTGCAAGCGCTAGAACAAAGACGCATGACGGGTGCAAATCTTCCATTGTCCATTTATGTACACATTCCGTTTTGCGAGTCATTGTGCTTTTTTTGTGCGTGCAACAAAATTGTGACTAAACATCATGAGCGAAGTGCGGAATATTTAACTTATTTGCGCCACGAAATTGCCTTGCACCTTGAACATTTAGCACCAAAAGATATTTACAAAGCGCCAACCATTTCACAATTGCATCTAGGTGGTGGATCGCCAACATTTTTTTCTGATAGTGAACTATCAGAACTCATGGCAATGCTAAAAGAAAACTTCATTTTTGCTGAGGGTGGTGAATACTCTATAGAGGTTGACCCGCGCACGGTAAACGACGCACGTTTAGCACATTTGGCCTCATTAGGATTTAATCGATTAAGTTTTGGGGTACAAGATTTTGACGAGCAAGTACAAAAAGCGGTGCATCGTATTCAGCCTGAAAGCCAAGTGTTTTCATTAGTTGAAACAGCGCGGCGCTTGGGTTTTGACTCCGTAAATGTAGATTTGATTTATGGCTTGCCTAAGCAATCACCCGCCTCTTTTACGCGCACATTGGCGCAAATAGTTTCGCTAAAGCCAGACAGAGTCGCGCTATATGCGTATGCCCATTTGCCAGAGCGCTTTAAGCCGCAACGCCGCATTGATACTTATGCTTTGCCTGAGGCGGCTGATAAAATTGCCATGTTGTCAAACGCGATTTCTACCTTGATGAGTGCAGGTTATGTGTATGTAGGCATGGATCATTTTGCCCTGCCAGAAGATGACTTGGCGGTTGCTAAGCGCCAGGGTCGGCTACACCGTAATTTTCAAGGTTATAGCACGCAGCCAGATTGCGACTTAATAAGTTTGGGCGTGTCAGCTATCGGCCGTGTGGGGAATACCTACAGCCAAAATGCCAAAACCATTGAAGAATATTACGACGCGCTGAAGCAAAATCGCTTGCCAATCGTGCGCGGTCTGGCGCTATCGCGGGATGATTTAGTGCGCCGCGCGGTGATTATGGCTATTATGTGCCAAGGTGAACTGCAATACGAGGCGATTGAACTAGCTTATATGATTGATTTTAAATCTTATTTTGCAAATGAGCTGGTGATGCTAAAAGAGCAGGAAGCCACAGGTATGGTGGAGTTAGATGATGAAGGTTTGCTAGTGACCGATACAGGATGGTTTTTTGTGCGTGCCATTGCCATGGTGTTTGACCGCTACTTGCAAACGGATAGAAATCGGGCGCGTTTTAGCAAAATCATCTAAAGTCGCCAAAATGATTTAAAATTGCAGTAATGCAATCACCCTTATTACTCACAGCCTTTTTTATGGGCTTGGCGGGCGGCCCGCACTGCATTGCCATGTGTGGCGCGGCTTGTGCCAGCTTGCAGCAAGGCCAAATTCAAAATCAGGCACAAGGCTGGCAAATGTGGAAATTTCACGCTGGCAGGTTGTTGGGCTATGCCGCTTTGGGCGCAATAGCAGCAGCATCAGTCAAAAGTTTAGCGTGGTTTACTGAGCAAACCACCGCATTACATCCGTTGTGGACTTTTTTTCATGTGTTAATCTTTGCATGGGGGCTCATACTGCTCATTTATGCGCGTCAGCCAGTTTGGGCTGAGGGCATAGGGCGCAAAATTTGGGCAAAAGTGCGTCAATTATCTAGCTTGCCTGGCGGCATATTTGTCACTGGGGTGCTATGGGCATTATTGCCTTGCGGGTTATTATATTCTGCATTATTAGTGGCTTCACTCAACGCTAATCCTATCAATGGTGGGCTTACGATGGCAGCTTTTGCCTTTGGCACCAGCATTTCTTTGATGATAGGTCCTTGGTTGTGGCTAAAACTTAAAAGTGGCAAACTGATAGCGCGTAGCAAGTGGTTCACCGAAGATGCCAGCATGCGCCTTGCTGGTTTGCTCCTAGCGGGTGCCGCAGGATGGGCAATATGGATGGATTTAATGCACCAAACCAAAGTTTGGTGCGTTTAGCTTGCAATATTAACCTTTGTTTTTACTCCGAGAAAAAATGAATGCCCTGTACCAGTGCTTGGCATCACCATTCTCGCTTAGTGCTAAAGCACTAAGTCGAATGCGAAAGCCGCATGGAATATGGCTTGCAGGGTAGGTCAAATAAAGTGTGCTTAAAATCAAGCTAAAAATAGGCAAAAAAATGCCCCTGTAAAACATCACAGGGGCGAGTGTGGAAACCTAAAAGGATTTAACTGAATCTATAGCAATTGCTTAGAACTTTTTACCAAAGCCAACGCTGATGACCAACGGGTCAATGTCAAGGCTGTCAATACGTTTGTAGCCAGCAGCTAACTCAGGCACATTGATTTTTACGTCGGTATCAAACCAGATTTTTTTCACGTCAAAGTTAACTAACCAACCATCTTTCAAGTTCACATCGAAACCGGCCTGAATCGCTGGACCCCAGCTATTGCGGTCAATACGGATTGGTTTTTTACCTAAAGCCGTGTCTGCAGTCAAACCATTGTCCATGGCGCGCACATAAGATACACCAGCACCCAAATATGGGTCAAAAGTTTGATCTGGCATAAAGTGCCATTGCGCTGTTAGAGTTGGTGGTAGCAAGTTTACTTCACCTAAAGCTCTTTTATTTAAAGCAGCACCCTTGCTAGAAGTTTGAACGTCATGCTTAGTACCTAACGCTAAAATCAACTCTAACGCAATGTTTTTGGTGACGTAGTAAGACAAATCTAATTCAGGGATGGTGTTGCTATCTACTTGTAAGTTAGCACTTCCGCTACCGTATAACAAATCAGCAGTACCAGCACCGTAAACTTTATCTGTTTGCTCACCCAATTTGCTGCTCTCACTTGGGTTAATGTTTGTAGCACGTAAGCGTACAACGATGTCGCCGGCTTCGGCTTGTGCCAAAACAGGTGCAAATACAGCAGCCATTGTTAATGCTAATAACGTTTTTTTCATTTTAACTTTCCTTTGTTAATAAGTTTAATCAAATTCGATGGTTGAATCTTAGAGGAGGCATTGTCTAAAGCATTTGATATGTATCAAACAAACAATAGCTAAAGACGGTTTGGTTTTAGCTGTTGTTTTTATGCAAATAATAAAAAAGTGCAATATTAAAAGTGCATTTTTAATGCTGAAAAGTATCCGTCTTCATTTAAGCACCTCTGCGAGCCAGTATCCATGCGGCTTGCAGAGGCATTTAAGAAGAAATTTTAATAGCTGGAACGAATGAAAATTTCGCCTTCAGGCTTTAAGTCAAAGGCAATGCAAATGCGTTCTTCATCGCCCGTAAATGGAATGGTACGGTGAAAAAGTGAAGAGGGGAAAAGCACGATGTCGCCCACTTTTGGTCTGGCAATACCGGTGGGAAAGTTTTCATGTTGCAGCGGATAATTGTCACCATGCAAACCGTATTCAAAACAGCCTTCATCGGGGTGTTTTTTATCTTTGGGCAACACTAAATATACCGCGCCGCTAATCCAACCTACTTCATGGATGTGCCTATCCACAAAGCCACCACGGCGCAAGCGCACGTACCACGAGCTAGTAAACTCTAACTCGTTAGGGAAAGATTTAATCAATTCGCAGTCAGCACCAGCAAACTTCTCTTTATATTTTAAAAACTCCTGCCGAACGAGCTCACCCAGTTTTCTAAACGAGGCTTCGGGCCGTTTAAACAAATTGCCCGCAGACTGTTTACCGTTGATTATCATGGCTTGCGCGCGCACTTCAATGGCGGTGTTGTCTATATCGCGCAATAAATCGCTTAAAAATTGGCTGTTGGGCTCAGCAAGTTCGGTAATGCTATTTTGATAAACAAAATCAAAGCCGTTTTTGCAGAAGTTGTACTGGTCTTCTACGCCAAAATTGGTGGCGTAATGCGTGGAGAGTGTTTGCAAAAATGGCGCGGTGTGCTTTGCGCCAGAGTGCACAATATTTTCCAGCTTTGTTTTAAACGCATCAAAATGCGCTGCTTTATACGTGCAATATAGTGCGCGCTCTTGCCAATCATCCAATTTTGAACGTTCTAAATAGTCCACTGCTTCATCAAAGCGCCCCGCTAGATACAAAAACTCGCCCATATTGTAATTAGCACCCGCGTGATTAGGGTTGAGCTTTAGTGTTTGGAGGTATTTCTTTACTGCGTCATCCATATTGCCTTGATCGCGATAACATTCACCTAAATAATTATGTGCGTCTGCATAATTGGGGAACATCTCGATGGCGCGTTTAAAATGAGAGATTGCATCGTCCAACTTGCCTTCATCGCGCAATGCCGTGCCTAAGTTAAAGTGTCCACGCGCATCCTCTTGAATGCTTAAAGCGGTGCGATAGCTGGCAATGGCTTGATCTAATCGCCCTTGCTTTTGCAGTACGGTGCCAAGGTTGCCATGTGCTTCAAAAAAGCGCGGCTGTAGTTTAATGGCTTGCAAATAACTTTTTTCGGCAGCTTCATACTGGCCAATATTGGTTAGCGCAATGCCCAAGTTAAAGTGCAAGTCGGGTGTGTTAGGTTGAATGGCGAGGGCTTTGGCATAGTTTTCGACTGCCTGCGCGTATCTGCCTAAGCCGTCTTGCGCTAAGCCTAATACCTGATAAAGAATAAATGTGTGCGGATAGCGCGCGACCAATTTATTTGCAGCGGCTTCTGCTTCTGCTAATTTGCCAGCATTAAAAAATTGCAACACAGGCTGCATTTCAGCTTGGCTTGGTTGCGCAGTGAATTGTGAGGATAATTTAGCCATAAACCTTATATACTAACTAATTTTAAGCGCTTAATTTTGCGCAAAATCAATTTATTTTCAAAATTAAGTTAGATTTTTAAATTGCTCAGTCGCAGCTACCAGCGCAGAAGTCAAGCTCGCATCCATTGCAGAGTGTCCAGCGTCCGCTACCATGTTTAATGAAGCATGCGGCATGGCTTGTGCCAGCTCCCAAGCGGTAATGGGAGGGCAAACCATATCGTATCGACCTTGAATGATTTGCGTAGGTATATGACCAAGTGCTGCTTTGGCTTCGGCTAACAAATCACGTTCGCCAACAAAGCAATGGTGCTGTATATAATGTATTTGCACGCGTGCTCGGGCTAACTCAATTTCACTATTGATTTGTGCCTCTGTGTTTTGAGCTCTTGGTAGTAAACTCATAATGCTACTTTCAAAAGCGTTCCATTGAATTGCAGCGGGAATGCTTACGCTTAAATCTTCTGAAAAAATCAATTTTTCGTAAGCTTCAATCGGGTTGCACCTTTGGTCTGCGGGTAAGTAATGACATAACATTTGCCATTGCTCAGGATAGAATAACGCAACCTCACCCAAAAACCAATGCAACTCTGTTGGACGGCTTAAAAATATGCCGCGTAAAATGAGCCCCGTGACATGTTGCGGATACGCCAGCGCATAACAAAGCGCTAATGTGCTACCCCAAGAGCCACCGAACACCAACCACCTATCAATATTTAAAGTTTGTCTAATCGCATCAATATCACTCACCAATGCTTCAGTAGTATTGTGTTGTGTTTCACCTAGCGGCAAGCTGCGGCCACAACCACGTTGATCAATTAAAATAATAAGATAATGTGCTGGGTCAAAAAATCTGCGTTGCGTCGGGTTGCAGCCACTGCCAGGTCCGCCATGCAAAAAAACGACAGGTTTGCCGCTTGGGTTGCCACAAAGTTCATAGTATATTTCGTGAGAATTTCCTACACTAATTAGTGATGACCCAAAAGGGTCAATGTTTGGATACAATGAAAACAAACTTGTTTGCATATTAAAGAGGATATACCTTTCCGACTATAGCTTGTTGTTTAATGAGTCAAAAAATATTTAAAAATATTTTGAACTAAATGTAAGTAAATTGTAACAAATGTATTGCAATTCGTTTGCGTGTGGAATATAGTACTACACGCACATGAAAATGTGAGTAAAAACAGTTTCAGCTATTTGTGGCTAATTTGAGATTACATCAAAAGTAAACAAATATATGAAGTTGTTTTTTAAACCCTTAGATTTTCAACTTTGGAGATTAATATGCAAATCAACAAGATTAAATTAGCATTAGGTCTAGTAGCTGGTTTATCAGTGGCAATGCCAATGGTAGCTTCAGCAGCAGCAGACCAAGAAGCAGCAATGGCTAACTCAAATAACTGGGCACATCCACGTGGCCAACACAACAACCAAGGCTACAGCGCTTTGGCACAAATCAACAAAGGTAACGTTAAAAACCTTAAAGCAGCTTGGACATTCGCTACTGGTGTAAACCGTGGTCACGAAGGTTCTCCAGTGGTTGTTGGTAACATGATGTATGTACATACAGCATTCCCAAACAACGTATATGCACTTGACTTAAACGACAATCAAAAAA
>Ga0209717_1000048_pt1 | contig 151533 bp, 146 predicted proteins | sample AD_UKC048_MetaG_FD_184418 | JGI IMG/M metagenome (GOLD analysis project Ga0209717, IMG submission 184418) | Active sludge microbial communities of municipal wastewater-treating anaerobic digesters from USA - AD_UKC048_MetaG (SPAdes) (version 2) | ecosystem: Engineered > Bioreactor > Anaerobic... | reverse complement strand
CTACTCAGCATATTCCATCAGGGATAGAAGCGATGAGCTTCATATAAAATCCGGATGTATGGCTGCAATCTTTACCAACTCAAAATCATCAAATGAAAGCTTGGCAAACTGTGGGCGTCCATGTATGTCTTCGTCTCAAATATATTGACGAATCAAGGTGATTTCTTAGTGCTGGGAGGTTTGTGGGAGTCGCCCGATGCCTCTACAAGTTTGCTTATTAAGGCCATTGAAAGATATGGTAGTAAAGATGAGCTCAAATCTTTGGCTCCAGCAGTAGCTTTATTAAAGATCTCAGATTTTATTCTTAAGCGCGCAGGCCTTAAAAGATGGCAGATAGAGCCTTCTACACCAAAAGTTTCTATTTTAATAAAGCCTTCAGACCCATGGGATAAATGGAGCATACGTGCCAAATTAACCATTTCCGACCTTGAATCTTTAGGTATTTCTTTAGATTTGCTTCAGCCTTTTATCTTTAACTTATCAGATTCTGCAACATTGCTTGAGCAGAGTAACCAAGAGTCAGAGTTGCATGTAAAGCCTTTAATTCAATATGGCAATGAATTAATACTCTCACTGCCTACTTCAGTTACATATGCTGTAAAACGATTTGTATTAAAACAAGCAAAAAATCACACATGGCTTGATAAGCTTGAAGACTGGTTGATGAGCGAAGTAATGCAACAGGCAGTCAAAATGGTTGAATCTACAAGTCGCCACCAAGTTGAGTATGTTACTACCCCTCACGAACTGTCACAAATTCCTGAATTTTGTCAGAGTCATTTATTTAGAGTAGGAAAGCGAAGATACATACATCTGATGTTTTTGTCAGATCCTCTAGCTCAATTCGCAGAGGTCGGGCTATTACAGCCAACTGAATATGGCGAAGAAGAAGAGAAGAAACTAGATGTGCATATTGAGAATTTCCGTTTATATATTGATACAAATTATCAAGTTGACTCAGCTCACACTTTGCTGCTTTTGGGGCACCTTGGCCAGCCCTTCTTAATAACATTCCCAGAAACTCGTCACCGTTGGAGTTTCGATTTATGCCGAATTCATGATTTGATATTTATATTACAGGATTCGGATGGTCCATTAGACAAGCTTATTTGTATGCTTGAGCAGCGCAAATTGATGCTCACAGAGGGACTAGAGTTTTTCAACATGAATGGCTTAATAAATCTGTATGCATATTGGATAGAACAAAGTTGCTGTTTGCGTTTGCCAGATATTCCTCATGCTGGTTCAGGATTTATCCATCTTGCTACTGACCATGTCACATCATTTAGAATTCAGCGGAGAAAATCTCTGGATGAACATTGTGAGTTATCAGTACATGGTGCTACTGAGCGTGTAATTAAAGCAGATTCGGATTCTATTTATTCTTCAATAAGAGATCTCCCCATTTATATAAGTCTTACAAGAATCGAACGCCATGCTTTAGGCTTTTGTATTCTTTTTAAAACGACAACTGTATGGGTTACTTCATTAACAAACTCGAGTGACAATTCAGTGCGACATGCTTGTTTCAAGCTTTGGGAAGGTTTGCAGCAACTGGTTTATAAATTTCTTAAACAATCAGAGGGGTCAATATCTTTTTCTCAGCCAGTAGTTGAGTTACTTATTGATTTTAGGGGATTGCTTTCTGCCCAAGAGGCGCGAGACAGTTCAACACTTTCAGATAGCTTAGAATTACTGCTACATAGAACACTACCAGTAGCTAGACTTGTTGCTGGCCCCGCATTTCTTCGTCATTTCGTTGGCATAAAAAATACTGGGGAAGTTAAGCTACTTGGCCGAGTCATAGCTGCATTTTACATGCTAGCTGAAACCTCGAATCCTGCAATATTTAGTCATGATGCAGAGGCACTTAGTATACTTGGTGGGTCAGATGCAAAAATTCTCCACACATTTGAAAGCGAAAGGGCCATCGAGCATCTACTTAGTACTCACGCTAGACCTATTTTTAGGCGTCCTGAAGAACATATAGGCTTTAACATGCGTTCGGCCTTTTCTTGGCTACCCCCATGCAAAGAGAAGCGTTCACTTAGCACTGAAGAAAGTTGTCAAGAATTGAATAATGCAGTGACACACTTACTTCATAAAATCGCTCAAAAGCTCAAACTTTATAATAAAAAACATGTTGTTAGTCAGCTTTTGTTTTTACATGAAACGCTTATTAATGATAGACATCGTTGGCGCTCAACAGCAAGAGCCGTTAGAGCATTATATGGTAATGATAGTGGTACCTCGGCAGCAGAAAAGGTTGAGCGGGAACGCTCGGAAGGAACTCTGACTCTAAGGGTGCTTATTGAAGCTGCTGTTTGTGAATGCTCTGAGGAAAGTAGTTTGACCTTAGACGAATATAGTACTGATGAGCTATATGGATTAATGTGCGCCTTAATCAATCTTGGTCGAGACTCGGAGACTATTTATCACGGCCTAGCCTCCGAAGGGATCAGTATATACCCAAGCGGGGCATATGCTTTTACCGCAGATATTCTTTCTGAGATTGGCAATTCATATACCCAAGCAGGCTTTAATGCAAAATATGTGGCTGCAGCAGAAGATTATGAAAACTGGGTTTTACCAAGTGAAAAACGAGATCATCCAGAAAAAGAAGGGGAATTTGGTACAGAGGAATTTCTTTCCGCATTCCGTGCTGAATACGGATTTGGCTTTCCAGAATTAATTGAAATTGTGGGATGTTTGATGGACTTGTGTCTCGATAAAGATACCGTCGTGATATCACAGACACGCGACGAAATTGTTAACCTATGCGAAGATCGTCCAGTCAATCCCGAAGATATTGATGCCTTTTTGAATTCATTTTCTTTGAAAGCACGCAACACTTGGGCTCCACAGTCCCCAGTCAAGCCCAGCGATGTAGAGCCTTGGAGGTTTGAGCGTAAGCTGTCGGTTATTTTACGGCCATTAATTGAGTGTAAAAACTTAGACGAAACTACATATGTTTTTGGTGTAGGCACCATGCGAGAGTCTTTCGCATACATCATAGATTCTATTTCTAATGGTAAATTCGATAAAGACGTATTCGTGTCACGTAACATGAGATCTTATATAGGAAAACGTGTAGACGAAGCTGGTAGATCATTTACACACGAAGTAGCTGCTCTATTAAGAAAGTTAGGATGGCAAGCACTTGAAGAAGTGAAAATGACACAATTAGGAGCTGGAAAATCTCCCAATCTAGGCGATATTGATGTCCTTGCTTGGTCTGAAGAAGGCTACGTTTTAGCGATCGAATGTAAACGCTTAAAAGGAGCACGTACCATTTCCGAAATTGCACAAAACTGCTCAAGATTTCAAGGTAATGTAGGAGATCACCTTCATAAACATATAAGGCGTATTACATGGCTAGACCAGAACCGTCCAAAACTTGAGAAGTTTTTAAATATCCCAACACTAAATTTGAAGCTTTTCAATCCACTAGTTACTAATATCATAGTGCCTTTCAAATATACAAAAGAACTACCAGTAAGTACTAAAGACATAATTCCAGTCGATTCATTGTCAGATTATTTGATAGCTCTATCTTTAAGATAGACTATGCAGCTAAGTTCTGTTCTACAATTGCTTATTAGATAATCATAAATCTGAGAATGCTATGGCAATTCAATACCTACCTGGGTCTTTAGAAATTGATAACAACCCTTACGACCTTGAAGTATGGGAATTTTTAACGAAAAAAATCGCAAGCTTTCATGGCTATTGCGCCTACAAAATACCATTCCTAGGTGCTACTTCGATATCAGAAGTTCCTACCTTCATTGTAGTTACACAAGAACATGGTGTCGTTCTAATAGATGTTATTCATGACAAGGTTACTGCCGTCGAAGAAGATGGCAGAACATGGAAAACCGCAAATGGAATTTCTCATTCCAGAGATTTAGTTCTCGAATTATATAGAGATGAAATTGAGGCAAGATTTAAAAGATCGGCTAGTCTTTATGACAGAAAAACTAAAAAACTACTCGTTCCAATAAGTCCAGTCTTAATATTTAGAGAAAATAAATTTGAAGAATTAACAAACTTTGGACTTTTTGAATCCAGCATATCTAAGCTTGGGTCTGAGACCTATCAAGACACCATCAAATCTGAATTTAATAATGAGATATGGAAGGGTACAGATAAGCAATTTGATGACATATTAAGTCTAATTGAGGGGACTTGGGATTATAGAGGCATTTCATCTCCAGTTGACTCTTCTGTTAAACCTAAAACAGTCAATGAATATATTGTGAGATCATTAAATAGAACATTTAAACAAGATAACTCTCAGCGACAAGTGTCAATGCAAATTCCCAATGGACCTCAAAGAATCCGGGGTCTTGCAGGCACAGGCAAAACAGTAGTTCTTTCCTTAAAAGCAGCTCTAACTGCTTTGCGAGCACCCGATTTTAAAATACTGTACTTATTTAATACTCAAAGCCTCTATAATTTAATAGAAAGACAAGTTGGGGATTATTATGCAAAAGAGAGCAAATTAAGCCTACCTGAGGGTTCCATTGATATCCTTCATGCTTGGGGTGGCAGAACCTCAGGAAGAGGGTTGTATTCAAAGATATGTGATGAGTATGGGATAAGTCCCCTTACACTTAAGGATGTTCCAAGCAACATGGACGGACTATCTGTTATTTATCAACAAATCGAAACGCTTTTGGGAAACTCATTAAAACCAATTTATGACATGGTATTAATAGATGAGGCACAAGACTTCCCTAATGAAGTATTTGCAATTGTTTATAAATTAACTAAAGATCCTAAACGGATTGTTGTAGCCTATGATGATTTCCAATCTTTAAAATCTCTTCGCATAAGGGAATTCGATGAACTTTTTGGGAAAAATCCTGATGGCAATCCCAGATTTCCTCAAGGGACATTGTCAGGAACATATGCTGGTGGAGTTGCAAAAGATTTCGTACTATCAAATTGTTATCGAAACCCAAGAAATGTTCTTATGGTGGCTCATGGGATTGCCCTCGGAATTAAAAGACCTGGCGGGGTTGTAGATAGCGTAGATAGAGTTGCAGATTGGGAAGCGCTAGGCTATCAAGTTAATTCTCCATTAGGAGTAGCCCAAATTAAAGAAGGCGATACGGTGGAAGTTGAGAGATTGGATAAAAATAGCACTAATTTATTAGAAAAAATCATACAAGATTGGGGAAAATTACCAGATAGTTTAATTCAATTAGAAAAGGCAGATAGTCAAGAAATTGAAACTAAGTATATTGCTGAAAAGATAAAATATCTGATTGAGAGCCAGGAAGTTAATCCCCACGACATATTCGTAATAGCAATCAACACTAAAACGTCTGAGACGTTCTTAAAGTCGATTAGATCAAAGCTTAATGAATTTGGAATTAGATCCATAATGCCCGGATTTGTAGAGTCTGCTAGACATTTTTATGAGAAAGATTGTGTTGTACTAACAACCCCATTCAAAGCTAAAGGAAACGAAGCAAATGTAGTCTTTGTTGCAAATTGTGAAACAGTACCGACTGATTCAACATTTAGGAAAAGAAACTCCTTTTTTGTATCTGCTACTAGATCTCGAGGTTGGTGTTATCTCACTGGGGTTGGCGAGCCTATGGATAGACTCATAAAAGAAATTAATGAAATCCAAAAAGATATACCTAAATTCATTTACCAAAGACCAAATGATGATCTAATTGCACGCCGAAGATTCATCTTAGCTCAAACTGATAGTTCTGTTGAAAGCGACCAGGCATTACTTGAGAAGATAGCTCGAAATAACCCAAATTTGTTAAAAGAGTTTTCGCAGCAAATGTTATTCCAAGAACAACATAATTTTGATGACCAAGAATAGACCATATGGATGATCAAGTTGTTGGGCGATCTTTGAATGATATTAACGTTTGTTTTTCAAAAATTCTTTTGGATAGCAATACTGACAGAACCGCTAGCACAATATCTTGGAGGAATTATAAGCCAGGTATTGATAAAGGATTTGCTTACGCTGCGGTATATCAAAGATTAATTGATAACAGACAGTATTCATTTTTATTAGAAGATAATTCTTTTTTTCAATTTTTCTTTGAATGGGAAAATCAAGAATTAAGAAAAGCAAAACTGGCTTTTTACCCTACTCCTGTGAAAATCTCAGGGGCTTTAAATAGTCTTCTTGAAAGTGCAGAGTTGAGCGGTGTAGATCTTTTGGAAGAACTATATTTTGGTGCCGAAGCTTGGGTTAACCGTGGAATAGATATAGTTAACACTTCATATATAAGGCTTGATTATGATAGCAAAGTAGATACTCATTCTAAATGTCATATACAAGTAGCATCTATAAATGAAATTCGAATTACAAGCCAATATTTGATTAATCCATTTAACTTTTTTACTTGGATCACCGAGCATCTTAAATTTAAACAGTTTGACTCAATTCTGGCATCTCATGGATATTTGCAAGCACTGAACTATCATCGAACACGGAATCATGACTTTCAAATGACGGAGGCTACATTCCCATACTTATCCAGCTTAAATACTTAAATTAATTTATCTCGATCCATTGCTATATAAATACAGAGCCGTTAGTTATCAATTTGAGACACGATTTGGAGTTGGATTTTTCTATTATTACGATACCAATTACTCTTTAAAGAGTAAACTAAGTTCAAAGTACTCCCAATTTTAAATTCAATTTCAGAACCACTTTGAAGCGCATTGAACCATATTGCGTCTTTAAGGCTTATGCCATTCCAGAGGGATAACTTCAGATGACTTCCATCGCCTAAGGATTGAATATTCCTCACTTCAAATTTACCCTTAAATATTGGATAAGGAAAATCTCGACCCCAAGGTTCTAATTTATCTAGTTCATTCAATACATTAATATCGCTTAATCCTATTGGTAACTCATCATCGACCCATATTGTAGGCTTTAATTCTTTATCACCAATTTGCTCATTCACAGCTTCTTCATAAGCGTTAACAAAACTATCAAATGAAGATATTAAAATCGTGCCACCGCCTGCCCCATGGTGGCCACCATGACTTAAAAGAAGACCAGGGTATCTTTCATCAACATAAGATAGCGCTTCCTTTACATTGAATCCTGGTATTGCACGAAACGATCCGGAGGCTATCTTTATCGTATCACTTGAAGTCGAATTTTTAACTCCAGCACCCTTGGGTGAAAATATCGCTGCGGGCTTTCCGAAAGCCTCAACTAACCTGCTTGCGGTAATTCCATGAACGCCACTGTGACCATCTTCAAAAAATAAAACGATTGATTGACCGTTTTTTTTACATGCTTCTGGAATTGCTCTTTCCCTTAATTTTTTCTCAATTTCTTTTCGTAATGCATTTTCATCCTGTAATACTTGCCAACATTTTTGAGCTTCTGCTTTAGTCTTTGCTATTAAAAACTTAAAACCCACTTCAGCCCAATCTAGTCTCCCTGCGGCGGCTACTGCAGGTGCGAGTCTAAAACCAATCGTTTCCGCATCAACAGGCCCCTGAAGTTCAGAACAAAACACTTCCCAGCAGGGCCTTGTTTTATTATTAATTAATTGTAAGCCTCGCTTAACAAATGTTCTGTTCGTAGAAGCTTTATCTGGTTTCATTGAAACGCAATCTGCGATTGTTGCTACAGCTACGTAATCTAAGAGAGGCGCTAAGCTTGGAATCATTTGCCTAACTCCATCTACAATTAAAGCTGTTCTAACTTTTGCCATAGTTAAAAAGGCCACACCTGCACCGCATACATGCTTGTCGTAGCTTGAATCAGTTCTGATCGGATTGACTACTGCAATAGCAGATTTAGGTGGACCATTGATGCCTATTTCATGATGATCAGTGACAATTACATCAATGCCAGCTTCTGCAATTTTCTTTATTCTTGGTTCATCGCTACTACCTTTATCTGCCGATATAACTAGGCCGGGCTTTAACTCAATAATTCTTTGTGCAACTGGCTCAGTAATTCCGTAACCTTCAGTGAGCCGATGACTTGTCACAACATTAACCAAAGATTCATTAACGTTGAAATAATCAATCAATGCGACCCATAACACAGCTGCAGAGCCAGTTCCATCCATGTCATGATCACAGACTAATACTATTTTTTCTTCATTTTTGATTGCTCTAACTATCCGCCTAACTGCGACATCCATATCAGGTATTGATGATGGGTCTACTACATCAGCAAGATCATTAGAATAAAGCAATTCAACTTCAATGGGCTTATCTAATCTAGATGACAAAATTTTAGCAAGCCAATCTGGCGTACCACATCCAACTAGGGTTGCAAAAACTTCTTCATGACTTTCACGAGGTTTAAATATGGGTTTAGGGGGGGTTAGCATTTTTTGAACTCGAGGTGCATTATTGTTGTGACTACAATTTTCAAGATATAAGGATTATGATATGTAAATGACATATTTTCTGATTATTTAAAATCAAAGATATTAAAAATCTGTGCATATAGTCCGTAAAAGTGATTTTTGAGATAAAAAATACTTTATAAACCAATTACCAATTCTTAAGAGATATAAGCTATTTTTAAATAAGAATATTTATTCTTAATTAATACCTTTTTCTTTTTTTTTAACAATTCCATGTTGGACATTTTAAGACGTAAATAAAGGATGCAATATAAACGCCTAAACGCGGCAGGGCGGTTGGATGATATGCGCTTAGGCATTCAATGCTTGCTCGCAGAAAATGCAAACCAAGCCATGAAAATTGCCCAGCAATTGCAAGAGCTAAACCTGCAACGCCGCAGCATTGAAGCCGACATGCAAGATGGTGCAACACTTTCACTAGAAGATGTCGCCATTGAAAATCATTTTAGTTTGAGTCTATTCCAACCTGATTGGCACCAAGGCGTGATTGGTATTTTAGCCTCGCGTATCAAAGAACGTTTTCACCGGCCAACGATTGCTTTTGCCGATACAGGTGATGGCTTGTTGAAAGGCTCAGGCCGCTCCATTGCGGGCTTACATTTGCGTGATGCGCTAGATTTACTCAGCAAGCATCAACCGGATTTAATTTTAAAATTTGGTGGTCATGCCATGGCAGCAGGGTTGACGATTAAACAGGCTGATTTTGCCCAGTTTGCACAAAGTTTTGAGGCAGTAGTCAAGAACTTGATTACGGAAGCAGATTTAGAATCTGTGCTTGAAATTGACGGCAGTTTGCAAACCGATGAAATGCATTTTGCCACAGCAGAAATGCTTGAAAATCAAGTGTGGGGGCAAGGTTTTGTATCCCCATTATTTTTTGATACGTTTGAAGTTGTCGATCAACGTTTACTGTCTGAAAAACATCTCAAACTATCTTTGAAAAAAGAGTCCTTAGTTATTGAAGCGATTTACTTTAACCAAACCAATTTTCTGCCAAGCCCGGTTCAAGTTGCCTATGCCTTGCAAACCAACCGCTACAACGGGCAGAGTAAAGTTCAGTTGCAAATTAAAACCGCCATCGATATTTCGTGACTGCAAGAATGAATGGTTTGAGCGCGAAGTTTTAACTCCAATATTGAAAAACTTACATACTGTGCAATACGCTATCGTGGATAGTTGCCTAAATATAGACGCCCTATAATTGCTATGAAGGCATGGTAATGACAACTTTGCCCTTTGCCCGACCCTGTTCTACATATGCGATAGCTTCAAGTGTCTCATTGAATTCGAAGGTGCGGTCGACTACAGGACGCAATTTTCCGGCGTCATAAAGCGAAGATAATGTTTTCAGTTGCTCGCCATTGGCGCGCATAAAGAAGAACGAGTAACGCACCCCCAGTTTCTTTGCCTGTGCTCGCACTTTGCGACTTAGCAACCACATGATGGGCTTTAATATTGGCTGCCCCAACTGAACGGCAAATGCAGTATCTGGCGGTCCAACAACGCTAATAGCAAGACCGCCAGGCTTTAGCACCGTCAGTGATTTCATCAGATTGTCGCCACCAAGCGAGTCGAGCACAACATCGTAACCAGAGAGTATTTCGGAAAAATCCTGAGCCTTGTAGTCAATGACCTCGTCAGCACCGTAGATACGCAAATTGTCTGCGTCCTTGCTACTTGCTGTCGTGGCAACGTATGCGCCGAGATGTTTGGCAAGTTGAATGACCGTCGATCCAAGCCCGCCTGCGCCAGCCTGCACGAGTACCTTTTGGCCCGGCTTAAGGTGCGCTAGCTCGACCAAAGCCTGCCATGCGGCAAGCGTTACCAGTGGAACTGCTGCGGCTTCTTCCATCGTAAGCGATTTTGGTTTGAGAGCTAGGTCTGCATAATCGACTGCAATAAATTCCGCAAAGGTTCCAATACGCAAGTCACGAGGACGCCCATAAACTTCATCACCAATCTTATAGTCTCGAACGTCGGAACCTACACTCGTTATTGTGCCTGCGAAGTCGTGCCCTAGTGCAAACGGCGTTTTGTATTTTAACAGTTGTTTAAACTCTCCGTTACGCACCATCTTATCCAGCGGGTTGATGCTGGCAGCGCTGATGCGCACCAGAACGTCACGAGACCCAATGATAGGCTCCGCTATTTGAGCAATGTGCAAGCCATCCTTGCCATATTTATTAACAACAAATGCCTTCATTGTGGCTCCAATATAAAATAGACATCAAATCAAAACTCAATTTATGGCTCGGGTTGGTTGCTAATTTCATCATAAAAACTACTCATTCTAGCATTCATTTAGCCCTGATGATTTTGTGCTTTTTTAAGCATAAAATTAACATCATTTGTGAGCCTGAAAATTGCTTAAATTTTAAGCAAAATAACACAACATCTTTTCACACCATCTGCAAGCCAGTATCCATGCGGCTTCCAGAGGCATAAAAATCTCTCGGGCGATTTTTGTGTTGCAAAAATGCTTTTTTAGTCGGTGGTGACGCGGTCAGCCAAGGCTTCCATTTTTGAAATCAGTTGGTCTCTTAAAGCAAACAGTTTTTGCATTTCTAGTTTTGCGCCTTCAACGTGGTGCTCGGTGAGAAATTTAATAATATTGCGGCCTTTTTTGTGTACTTCTATATGCAAAGGCATGATTTCAGCAAACTCTGGCAGTTTGCCATATCGCTTAAAGCCTAGCCCGTATTGCCACAGGCCAAAGCGGCATAAACGTTCATCTAATTGCGGAATGGCCGAACTGCGCCCATCTAATAATGCCTGCATATTGTTGACCCAAATGCGGTGTGACATGGCGGCGTAGAGCAAAGGCAAATCTTCGCGCCGCCAATCTCGGCGGGCGGCTTGCTGCCAGCTTAAATCTGAGCGCCAGCTATTAGCCCAGCTTTCTACTTCAAGCGCTGGCATGGCTCTGGCAATGGCGTAACCTTGCGCTTGGTGACAGCCGATTTGAATCAATAACGCACCTAAATTGAGGTTTTCAACGCCTTCAGCCAACACTACGTGGTCAAAAGTATTGGCCAATGAAGTGATGCCTTCAATCATAATGAGGTCGCTGGGGTCTTCAAGCATGTCTTGCACAAAGCTGCGGTCAATCTTGAGCGTGTGCACTGGCAAGCGGCGCAAATAAGTGAGTGAGGCATGACCGGTACCAAAGTCATCGAGTGCAAATTTAACGCCAAGTTTACGCACTTCTAGCATCACATCAATCGCACGGTCAATGTCTTCAAGGGCAGAAGATTCGACAATTTCAAGCTCTATCATTTCTGGCGGCACGTCAGGATAATCCATCAAAGCAAGCTCTAGCGTATCAATAAAGTCTGCATGCTCTAAATGGCGCGGTGAAACATTGATGCAAATTCGCCAATTAAAACCAAGCTGACGCCAAAGGGAGAGTTGCTTAATGGCGGTTTTAATCACAAAGCAACCAATCGGGGCGGCAAGTTCAGAGTTTTCAACCAGCGGCATAAAATCAATAGGCATCACTTGCCCATGCCTTGGTGATTGCCAGCGAATGAGCGCTTCCATGCCAATAATCTCACCCAGTTTCATATCCACTTGTGGCTGATAATATAAAGTGAGCTCGTTACTTTCTAGCGCGTAGCGTATTTCAGTAATACGCTGTTGTAAATTAGTGCGCAAGGCTGCCGCAGAAGCGTCATATAACACATAGCGATTTTTGCCGCCATGTTTAGCAATATACATGGCTTCATCGGCGTGTCGTAACAAGCCATCCGCATCTGCGTGATCTTCAGGAAACAAGGTTGCGCCTATACTGGCGCTCAAGTTGAGTTTTAAGCCATCTATCGTATGCGGTGTGGCCAGTGCGAGACGAAGTCGCTCTAGGGTTTGCTCGCAGGCTTCAATGCTAGAAATTTCGTTAAGTAAAATGACAAATTCATCGCCACCCAGCCGCGCAATCACATCACTATCGCGTGTGACCATTTTGAGTTGATTAGCCACCTCTATCAGCACTTTGTCACCAATATCGTGGCCATGCGTATCATTAATGGGCTTGAAGTGGTCAAGGTCTATCATCACCACCGCTAAAATATGGTTGGGTGAGTCTTGTTTAAGTGCGTAATTTAAGCGTTCGCTAAACAATAAACGATTAGGCAAACCTGTTAGCGGGTCGTGCAAGCCTGCACGTAGTAAATCACCTTTTACTTTACGCACATCCGAAATATCCGCATGCATGCCCACATAATGGGTAACATCGTGGTTTGCGTTGCGCACGGCGGTAATGGTGAGGTGCTTAGGAAAAATCTCACCATTTTTGCGTTTGTCTAGCACTTCCCCCTGCCAAGTGTCGTGGTCACGAATGTGATCCCACATGGCCGCATAAAACGTTTCATCATGCAGACCTGATTTTAAAATATCTGGTTTTTTACCAATAACTTCTTCACTCGTATAACCTGTGGTTTGTGTAAACCCTTTATTAACCCGCAAAATCACGCTATCAGCATCGGTAATAATAATACCTTCTTGGGTTTCAAAGGCAATCGCGGCAATGCGTAACTCATCTTCTATGGCTTGGTGTTGCTTAATGTAGCGCTGCGTTGGCCGAATAACAAAAAAATATAAGGCGGGAACAATTAACAAAATAAGTAGCGCTGCGTCTAAAAAAGCGGCATGGAGCATGCCAAGCGGCGGCAACTGTGTGAGCAACAGCATCACTAACACTTCAGCCGCAAAAATACAGGCGACTAAAATGCCAAAAACGGTCTTGATTGAAACCTGATGAGCGTTACGCTTCCCCATTGCTATCCCCACTGTGGTGCCATTTGCAAGCTATTTATTGCATTTTTAATAATGAAAATGTGCAGCAATACTTGCTTTATTTTGATGTACTAGCGTAACTTTAAACGAACAATAAATCAATGAATAAGTCGTGGTGCTTAGGTCAAAAGCAAGTAAAATACTGTTATCTAAAGAGCTAATTGAAAGGGCTGTCATGCAAACTACATCTTTTATCGGAATATTAATGTTGACGAGTGCAATGGTCGGTTGCGCTAATAGCGCATCAACATCCAGCACTCCAATGCAAAAAATCACTGGCTTGAAAACGCCAGAGTCTGTGGTGCAAGCTAAAGATGGGCGTATTTTTGTGTCTGAAATTGGCGAATTCGGCAAAGATGGCGATGGAAAAATCACCTTGATTGATAAAACGGGCAAAACCTCAACTTTTGCTGGCGGTTTGGATGACCCAAAAGGCTTGGCGGTAATTGCCGGCAATTTATATGTGGCGGACAAAAACAAAGTGCTCAAAATCACGCCAGAAGGCAAATCCAGCGTATTTGCCAATGCAGAAGCTTTTTCAACTGCGCTGCACGGTTCACCCTATTTTTTAAATGATTTAGAAGCAGACCCGCAAGGCAATTTATATGTAAGTGACAGTGGTGATATTTTTGGTACGGGTTTAGGTGGCGCAATTTTTAAAATGAATCCGCAGGGTCAGGTGAGCTTGGTGGTGAGCGCCATTCAAGAGCCGCGCCTAAAAGCACCGAATGGATTGTTGGCTGATGATACCGGTGATGTGCTGATTGTGGTAGATTTTGCTTCCGGTGTTTTATATAGCTTAGACCAAAAAAATAAAACGCTAAATGACATTGCTGAAGGCTTTGGCGGTGGCGACGGTATTGTGCATCACTCCAATGGCACTATGTACGTGAGTGACTGGAAAAATGGCAAAGTGTTTAGTGTGAACACCAAAGGTGATGTTAGCTTGCTAAAAGGCGGCTATCAATCTGCGGCGGATATTGCCATTACTAAAGATGAAAAATATCTGATGGTGCCTGATATGAAAGCTGGGGAACTTGATTTTATTCCTCTTAAGTAATCTGTTGATATAAAGTGAAAGAAGTTCGTCTAAGCGCGCTACATTGCCTAGCTTGCAAACAAGTGGTTGATAAAACCGTTGGCGTCGCTGCGCTTAATCAGGCATGGCTGGCGGAGGAACTCAGTTTAGATGCAGCTGTTTTACTAACGGCCAATGCGCCGATTCCTGGCCGCCCGCTCAAGCCAGAACTGGTTTCACCTTTGCAAGTTGAAAAACGCTCCATGCGCACCGTTGAAGGCCGCGCGGCGTTGATTCATGCGATTGCACATATTGAATTTAATGCCATCAATTTAGCATTGGATGCGGTTTGGCGCTTTGCCAACATGCCGCGGCAATATTATGCCGATTGGTTGAATATCGCGGCTGAAGAGGCTTATCACTTTAATTTGCTCAACGCGCATCTGCAAACTTTAGGTTTTCAATACGGTGATTTTACGGGCCATAACAGCTTGTGGGAGATGGTTGAGCGCACTTCAGACGATGTGTTAGCGCGCATGGCGTTGGTGCCGCGCACCATGGAAGCGCGTGGTTTGGATGCTTCGCCACCCTTACGCAATAAATTGGCACAAGTGGGCGACATGCAAGCAGCAGAAATTTTAGACATTATTTTGCGCGATGAAATTGGCCATGTGGCGGTGGGTAATCACTGGTTTCATTGGTTGTGTGCGCAACGCAGTTTAGAGCCGATGGCGTCCTTTGCGCAATTATGTAGTCAATACAATGCGCCAAAATTGCGCCCGCCATTTAATTTTGAAGCCAGACGTAAAGCGGGGTTTAGTGAGTCGGAATTAGCGCTACTTATTTAAAATTGTGGTTTAAATTTTTGACGAAAAAACTGCATAAAAATAGCAAAAAAATTCACATCTTCATTTGACTGCCTCTGTAAGCCAGTATCCATGCGGGTTCCAGAGGCATAAAAAATGCTCGGGCGAAATGATGTAAGCAATTGTGTAAAAAGTTGAGGGTAAAATCGGTATGCAAAATCGCACATTTTTTACGGGGCTATTTTTTATTTTGGCGGTGGTTTTTGTGTGGTCTGCCGTAAAGCCTCACGATTATTTCACTTGGGTTTTAGAAGTGCTACCCGTCGTCATCGCCTTGCCAGTTTTGTTGGCTACCTACAAATCATTTCCGCTTACACGCTTGATATATGGGTTGATTTTAGCCCACGCCATTATTTTGATGGTGGGCGGGCATTACACTTATGCCGAAGTGCCTGCCTTTAACTGGCTGCGCGATACGTTTGATTTAAGTCGAAATTATTACGATAGAGTCGGGCATTTAGCACAAGGATTTATCCCAGCCATGATTGCGCGCGAAATCTTAATTCGCAAAAATGTTGTCAAGCGTGGGGCTTGGCTGTTTTTTATCGTGTGCTGCATTTGCTTGAGCATTAGCGCGGTGTATGAGTTTGTAGAATGGTGGGTGGCGGTTGGCTCTGGTACGGCTGCGGAGGCTTTTTTGGGCACGCAAGGAGACGTGTGGGATACGCAGTGGGATATGTTTATCGCGCTGATGGGGGCAATTGTTGCGCAATTGTTAATGCGAAAATGGCACGATAAACAGTTAATGAAAATGTAAGTTCACGTTGATTAGCAGTAAAAAATTCGCTATAATTCGTTAATTCTGAAACGGGAAGAGTATTCAACGCTCCTCCCGTTTTGCGTATCTACCATCTGCTCACGATGGAATATATTTTAGTATTATAAATCAAGGAGTTATTGTGTCACAAAGCCTGCCCGCCATACTTGTATTAGCAGATGGAACTGTGTTTCGTGGTACTTCAATTGGGGCAGTAGGGCAGGTTGCCGCTGAGGTGGTGTTCAACACCTCGATGACCGGCTACCAAGAGATTTTAACCGACCCTTCGTACACCAAACAAATCGTCACACTCACTTACCCCCACATTGGCAATTATGGCGTGAACACTGAAGACGTAGAGTCTGGGCAAATATATGCTAGTGGTTTAATTATTCGTGACTTACCTATCGTTCACTCAAACTTTAGAAGTTGCCAATCGCTTTCTAGCTACTTAGCAGATAATAAAATCGTAGCAATTGCCGATATTGATACGCGCAAACTTACGCGTATTTTGCGTGAAAAAGGCGCACAAACCGGCGCTATTGTGGCAGGTGAAGCTGATGAGGAAAAAGCCATTGCCACCGCGCAAGCCGCTATTGCAGGCTTTCCAGGTTTAAATGGCATGGATTTAGCCAAAGTTGTTAGCTGCAAAAAATCTTACGAATTTACTGAAAGTGAATGGGCGTTAGGCCAAGGCTTTACTGCCGCCCCTGTTAAGCAGTTTCACGTAGTGGCCTATGATTACGGCGTAAAGCGCAATATCTTGCGTATGTTGGTGGCGCGTGGCTGTAAAGTGACTGTTGTGCCTGCGCAAACTTCAGCAGCGGATGTGCTGGCTTACAAACCCGACGGCGTGTTTTTATCAAATGGGCCTGGCGACCCTGCACCGTGCGATTATGCGATTAGCGCTATTAAAACGATTGTAGATAGCGGTATGCCAACCTTTGGTATTTGCTTGGGGCATCAATTGCTCGCTTTAGCATCAGGCGCTAAAACCATGAAAATGAAATTTGGCCACCACGGTGCGAATCATCCTGTACAAGATTTAGCCTCGCATCGCGTTTATATCACAAGCCAGAATCATGGCTTTGCAGCAGATGCAGCCAGCTTGCCAAAAAATCTAAAAGTCACGCACGTTTCATTGTTTGATGGCAGTTTGCAAGGCATTGCCCGCACCGATAAACCTGCGTTTAGTTTTCAAGGTCACCCAGAAGCAAGTCCAGGGCCTACGGAAATGAGCTACTTGTTTGACCAATTTATAGAAATGATGCAAAGCGCGAAATAAAATTATGGCAAAACGTACAGACATTAAAAGCATTTTAATTATTGGTGCTGGCCCTATTGTGATTGGGCAGGCATGTGAGTTTGATTACTCAGGTGCACAGGCATGCAAGGCGCTACGCGAAGAAGGTTATCGTGTGATTTTGGTCAACTCAAATCCTGCGACCATTATGACCGACCCAGAGATGGCGGATGCAACCTATATTGAGCCTGTGACTTGGCAAGTGGTAGAAAAAATCATTGCTAAAGAGCGTCCAGACGCGCTGCTGCCTACCATGGGTGGCCAAACGGCACTTAATTGCGCATTGGATTTAGACAAGCATGGTGTACTTAAAAAGTTTAATGTTGAATTAATCGGTGCTTCAAAAGAAGCCATTGATAAAGCTGAAGATCGTCAGAAATTTAAAGAAGCCATGACCAAAATTGGGCTAGGCTCTGCCCGCTCTGCAATTGCGCACAGCATGGAAGAGGCGCTACAAGTGCAGGCTAGTATTGGTTATCCAGCGATTATTCGCCCTTCGTTTACCATGGGCGGCAGTGGCGGCGGCATTGCGTATAACAGAGAAGAATTTATCACCATTTGCGAGCGCGGTTTAGATGCTTCCCCTACCAAAGAGTTATTGATTGAAGAGTCATTGCTCGGTTGGAAAGAGTACGAAATGGAAGTGGTGCGTGATTCTGTGGATAACTGCATTATCATCTGCTCGATTGAAAATCTAGACCCCATGGGTGTGCATACAGGTGACTCCATCACCGTGGCGCCAGCCCAAACATTGACCGATAAAGAATACCAAATCATGCGTAATGCCTCATTGGCCGTGCTGCGTGAAATTGGCGTAGATACGGGTGGCTCGAACGTGCAGTTTGCCATTAACCCAGATGACGGTCGCATGATTGTGATTGAAATGAATCCGCGTGTGTCACGTTCGTCCGCATTGGCTTCTAAAGCAACGGGTTTTCCGATTGCGAAAGTGGCGGCCAAGTTGGCGGTGGGTTTTACGTTGGATGAGTTGCGTAATGAAATCACGGGTGGTGCAACGCCTGCTTCATTCGAGCCTTCGATTGATTATGTTGTCACTAAAATCCCCCGTTTTGCGTTTGAAAAATTTCCGCAAGCAGATAACCGTTTAACTACACAGATGAAATCTGTTGGCGAAGTGATGGCGATTGGTCGCACTTTCCAAGAGTCTTTCCAAAAAGCGTTGCGTGGATTAGAGGTGGGCGTCGATGGTCTAGTCGAGAAAACAACGGATTTAGACACTATTACTAAAGAGATGGGTGTGCCAGGTCCTGAGCGCATCTGGTATGTGGGTGATGCCTTCAGAATGGGCATGAGCGTAGATGAGGTGTTTAATATCTCAAAAATTGACCCGTGGTTCTTGGTGCAAATTGAAGATATTGTTAAACGTGAACAAGCATTAAAAGGCAAGCATATTGCTGACTTAGATAAAGCCGCTTTGTTGCAGTTAAAACGTCGCGGTTTTTCTGATTGGCGCTTAGCTAAATTGCTAGATACTGACCAGCATGCAGTGCGTGCCTATCGCCAAGCTTTGCAGGTGCGCCCTGTGTATAAGCGCGTAGATACTTGTGCCGCAGAGTTTGCGACCAAAACCGCCTATATGTATTCTACTTATGAAGAAGAGTGTGAAGCGGCACCTACAGATAAGAAAAAAATCATGATTTTAGGCGGCGGGCCTAACCGCATTGGTCAGGGTATTGAGTTTGACTATTGCTGTGTACACGCTGCGTTTGCCATGCGTGAAGATGGCTATGAAACGATCATGGTGAACTGTAACCCTGAAACCGTTTCAACCGATTATGACACCTCTGACCGCCTATATTTTGAGCCAGTCACGCTGGAAGATGTGCTAGAAATTGTTGCACTTGAAAAACCAGTAGGTGTGATTGTGCAATATGGTGGACAAACCCCACTTAAATTAGCGCGCGGGCTAGAAAAAGCCGGTGTGCCGATTATTGGAACGACACCAGATGCGATTGATAAAGCGGAAGACCGTGAACGTTTTCAAAAAATGTTGCAAGAGCTCAACTTAAAACAACCGCCAAATCGCACGGCGCGCGCGCCAGAAGAGGCGATTCGTTTGGCCGAAGAAATTGGTTATCCACTCGTGGTGCGCCCAAGTTATGTGTTGGGTGGTCGCGCGATGGAAATTGTGCAAGAGCAAAGCCAGCTAGAACGCTATATGCGCGAAGCGGTGAAAGTTTCTAATGAGTCTCCAGTATTGTTGGATAGATTTTTGAATGATGCACTTGAAGTAGATGTAGATGCGCTTTGCGATAATACTGGCGATGTGATTATTGGCGGCATTATGGAGCACGTAGAGCAAGCCGGTGTGCACTCAGGCGACTCAGCATGCTCGCTACCGCCTTATAGTTTGTCAGCTAAACTGCAAGATGAGCTACGCGCCCAAACCAAACAAATGGCACGTGCTTTGGGCGTGGTGGGTTTGATGAATGTGCAGTTTGCCATTCAAAAAACCAGTGAAGGTTCTGTGGTGTATGTGTTAGAGGTCAATCCACGCGCTTCACGCACCGTACCGTTTGTTTCAAAAGCTTGCGGAATGCCGTTAGCTAAAATCGCCGCGCGTTGTATGGTTGGGCAATCACTTAAATCACAAAAAGTGACTAAAGAAGTGATTCCGCCTTATTACTCTGTCAAAGAGGCCGTGTTTCCGTTTATTAAGTTCCCTGGAGTCGATACGATTTTAGGCCCTGAAATGAAATCAACGGGTGAAGTGATGGGCGTGGGCGCAACTTTTGCTGAAGCGTTTGTAAAATCTCAGCTTGGTGCATCTACCAAACTGCCAAAAGACGGCCGTGCGTTTATCAGTGTGCGTAAAGAAGATTATAAAAAAGTCATCGAAATTGGCCATGCGCTACATGATTTAGGTTTTCAACTTGTAGCTACTAAAGGAACGGCAGCAGCTTTAACGGCACATGGTTTAAATGTGACATCTGTCAATAAAGTGGCCGAAGGTCGCCCGCATATTGTCGATATGATTAAAAATAATGACATCAGCTTTATTGTGAATGTGACGGAAGATAAACGTGCGGTGGCCGATAGCTATGAAATTCGCCGTAGTGCCTTGCAGAATAAAGTGACCTATTACACTACACTTGCTGGTGCAAAAGCAGCTTGCATGGGCATGGCACACATGCAAGAGTTAACGGTAGAATCATTACAAAACTTGCATAAAAAGCTAAGTTAAAATACACTTTAACCACGCTAACAAATACATTATTTTTTAACCACACCCAAGCGGGTGTGGTTTTATTTTTATCATCGTTTTTTCAAAGAAGGTTAAGCATAATGGCAGTTACTCAAGTCCCAGTGACCATTAAAGGCGCAGAATTATTAAAAGAAGAATTACAACGCTTACGGGGTGTAGATAGACCTGACGTGATTCAGGCAATTGCAGAAGCGCGTGCGCAAGGTGATTTATCAGAAAATGCCGAATATGAAGCAGCTAAAGATAGACAAAGTTTTATTGAAGGGCGCATCGCTGAGCTTGAAGCCAAATTATCAAATTTACAAATTATAGACCCTGCCACCTTAAATGCTGATGGTCGCGTAGTGTTTGGTGCAACAGTGCGCATTGAAGATTTAGACAGCAGTGAAATTAAAACCTACCAAATAGTAGGTGACGATGAGGCTGATATCAAAAGCGGCAAAATTTCCGTCAGTTCTCCTATTGCACGCGGTTTGATTGGCAAATCTGAGGGTGATGTGGCCGAAGTCAACGCGCCAGGTGGCATTAAAGAATACGAAGTTATCGAAGTGTTGTACATCTAGTATTGGTGCTTTAATCATGTTACGAGGCCTGTCACTGTTGGTCGTTGCGCTTTGGGCTGGCGCACTATGGATGACTGGGTTAGCCGCCTATATCTTGTTCGACAGCCTGCCCGATAGACAATTAGCGGGCAATCTTGCTGGCAAACTATTTGCCGCGGTGAGCTATATTGGCTTGGTGAGTGCCAGTTATTTAATTATTCAGCGTTTATTTGAATTCGGCACAAGCGCGTTTAGGCAAAGTTTTTTTTGGCTTGTGTTGAGCATGTTATTGCTGGTGTTGACTGGGCACTTTGGCATTCAAACGCACCTGCAAAATCTGAAAACCCAAGCATTGCCGCTGGACGTCATGCAAAGTATGTTTGCTGGCCAATTCAAAATGTGGCACGGAGTGGCAGGCGTGGTGTATGCATTGGAGTGTTTGCTGGCGATGGCGATGGTCATAAAAGTAAGATAAGGTCAAAAGATGCATAAAAAACGTGTGCTGTATGGTGTATTTTGGTTCTTTAATATCCTGCTTGGTGTCTTTATTTTGTATATGGCTGTTGCGGTGCAACTTGGCATTAATGTGGATAATGTTGGTGCAAAGACTATTTCTGGTGCGTTTCAAGACGGCTACATGCAAGGTTTAGCATTGCAAAAAAAAGAGGCCATCCATTTTTTAAAGGAATACGCCTTATATGTTGCGTTGATTTCGCTGATTATTTCAGTCATCGGTACTCGGTTTGGCTGGTTGCCTGGCACTAAACCAAATAAACATGCTGAAGATGCAGCGGTAAAAGCTGCAGATTAAATTAACCTAAAAATTCAAACTATTTATCCATCTTCAGTTAGGCAGCTCTGTGAGCCAGTATCCATGCGGTTCGCAGAGGCATTAAGATCTCTCGCACGTTTAAATCGTTATTTTAGAGGATTAAGTTGCCAATAAATAATCATGCAGCTTAAACGAATTAAAGTAGAATAAATACTTTAGTATTTGTGTAAATAATGGCGTAAATTGATGCCGATATTTTTAAAAAAAATCTGTTTGCTGGTTTTAAGTTTTAGTTTCGCTGAAGCAGCGTTGGCAGAAAATGACGCGCCATTAGCCAGCCCGCGCGGCGGCTGGAATTATTCTGGCATGACGGACAAAAGTGCTGATACCAGCGTCACTTACCCTTATTCACCTATAGATCGCGGCGCGCAGCGCAACCGCGCAATCATTAAAGGCCACATAGAGGCTGCAGGCAAAAACCGTGTGCCAAAACTTGTGGTCAACGGCAACCCATTACCGCTTAATACCGATGCTGAAGGTCGCTATACACGCCATTATGCTTTTGGGGGTGGCTCAAATAGTGTAGAACTTAAAACCGCCGATGGCAAAACAGCTAAACGTGTGCAGTTTTATGAAGCCAACCCAACCCAACAACTCCCTAAATTACGCATCATTTGCGCGTGGGATGCACCCGAGGCCGAGGTGGATTTACACGTGCTCACGCCCGATGCGCAACATGTCACGTGGTCTAGCCCCATTTTAACTACGGGAGGAGGGCTAGATGTGGATAGCGTGGATGGTCCTGGCCCAGAAATGTTTAGCACTTCCACTCCTATGCGCGGGGTTTACAATATTTACATCAATTATTGGGGCAACCTGAGCGAAGCGGGCTATAACTTTGACCAAAGCCAGCTACAAAAACCCATTATTACGACTCGCATCACTTTGGTGTTTAATGAAAATACGCCAAGTGAACGGCGCGAGGATTTTGTGGTGCCACTTCGCAAAATTGGCGAGCTGAATTTCATCAAATCATTTGTGTATTAAGCACAATTTTTAACGCTAAAAAAGCATGAAAAAAGCTTAATTTTTACAACAAATCATTTTACCTCCTCTGCAAGCCAGTATCCATGCGGCTTACAGAGCATTAAAATTTTCTCGAGCGAATTTTAAACCTGTTTACAGTTTAAATATTATGCTGTAAATAGATTCGCAATACCGTCTAACCCAACAAAATTTAGTGCGTAAGTGGCTTGTGTTTGCACCACAGGTTTGGCGTGATAAGCCACGCCAATTTCAGCTGCCGCCATCATTTTTAAATCGTTAGCGCCATCGCCAATAGCAATTGTTTGCTTAGCAGTTAAACCTAATTGGTCGCGTAGTTTAGTCAGTTCTTGTGCCTTGCGCTCGGCATCTACAATGTCACCCAGAACTTGGCCTGTTAGCTTGCCATCGATGATTTCAAGGGTATTTGCTACCGCGTAATCTAAGCCAAGCAAAGTTTTTACGTGGTGGGCAAATAAGTTAAATCCACCTGAAACCACCATGGTTTTAATATTATTTTCTTTGCAGGCTTTAATCCATTCACGCGCGCCAGGGTTGAGCTGTAAACGCTCATCAATCACGCGCTGAAGCGCACTTTCAGGCAACCCTTTAAGTAAGCCAACACGTTTACGCAGGCTAGCTGCAAAATCCAGTTCGCCGCGCATGGCACTTTCAGTAATCTCAGCAATTTGCGGTTTGATGCTCATCATGTCAGCAATTTCATCAATACACTCAATCGAAATCAGTGTTGAATCCATATCCATCACCGCCAAACCAAACTGGCTGAGTCGTTGCTTATCTGGCACTAAAGCGCAATCAATTTGCTGCGCAGCACAAAAGCTTTGCACTTCTTCAATATTTGTTTCATTGGTTGGCAGATAATATGCATGCTCGGCAATTTGCATAAATTGCGTGCTACCGCCAATTAAACCGTGAATATGGGTGAGGTGCGCAATACTAATCGCGCGGCCTTGAACAACTAAACGCATGAAAAAGAACTCTAAAATGAATAAAACTAGATTATAGCGGCTGTCAGCACTAAGCTAATAATTTTTACACTTTTAAACTGGCCACATCATCCACCACCACCGCAAACAAATCGCGAATAGCGGCTAATGCGCTGTCGTGCATGGTTTGCGCATCAATCACTTTGCCATTGGCACCAGTTAAACTACGGCTTGCGCATGTACTGGCAACCACAAGTGGGTTAAAACCTAAATTAAAGGCACCACGTGCGGTAGAGTTGATGCACATATGTGTCATAAAACCCGTAATCACTACATTTTTAATATTTAAAGCCTTTAATTGCGCTTCAAGTGGCGTGGCGACAAACGCATTGGGGTAGTTTTTAGTGATGACGCTTTCACCATTGATGGGGGCAACTTCTGATGAAATTTGCCCAATTTCAGCATTCACATCATAAGGAGTCCCTGTACCCGCATCATGCTGAATATGAATAATAGGAATTTTTAAATCACGCGCTAAATGGAGTAATTTTTGTGCTTCTTTAATAGCAGGTTCAACATTAGTAAGTTGCATAATGCCTTGGCGGTAAGTGTTTTGACAATCCACCATCACCAGCGCCGCATTTGAAAGGCCAAATTGTGCATAGCCCATGCCTGTAATATCTCTTAGGGTCGGTGATGGCGTTGTCATAATTTCACTGCCTTTCTTTATAGGGTTTTACTAGCTTATACTTCGATTTTGCGAGAAAATAGCATTTGGTTAAAAATTAATCCTGCATCCACTATAAAATGAATCTACACGAATATCAATCTAAAACTTTGCTACAAAAATACGGCATTCCTGTGCCTCGCGGTCAAGTGGTTTCGCTCGCCAAACAAACTTCAACGGTGACTTCTGAAATTGATAGCCAAGCGTGGGTGGTTAAGGCGCAAGTGCATGCTGGTGGTCGCGGTAAAGCCGGCGGAGTAAAAGTAGTCAAATCGCCTAAAGAGGCGCAAACCGTCGCGAGCGAGTTGCTAGGCAAAACATTGGTGACTTATCAAAATGCACCAGATGGCCAGCCGGTGAACCAAGTATTGATTGAAGAAACGCTACCCATCGCGCGCGAGTTGTATTTATCGATGCTAGTAGATCGCACATTAGAGCGAGTGGTTGTGGTAGCTTCTAGTGCGGGGGGGATGGATATTGAAGAAATCGCGCGCACTAGCCCAGATAAAATCTTGCAAGAGTCATGCGATCCGCTCAACGGTTTGGTGGATTTTCAGGCACGTAATTTAGCATTTAAGTTAGATTTATCAGGTGAGCAAATTAGTGCCTTTAGTAAAATGCTTAAAGGGCTATACCGATTATTTAAAGACAATGATTTATCGTTATTAGAAATCAACCCATTAGTCGTGACAATAGAGGGTAAATTGTTTGCGCTAGATTGCAAAATGAGTATTGATGATAATGCGCTATATCGCCAAAAAGCTATCGCTGAGCAACGTGACTGGAGTCAGGAGGATGCCAAAGAAGCCACCGCGCATCATGCAGGCATTAATTATATCGCGCTTAATGGCAACATAGGTTGCATGGTCAACGGTGCAGGTTTGGCAATGGCGACCATGGATTTGATTAAGTTGCACGGTGGCGCACCAGCCAACTTTTTAGATGTGGGCGGGGGGGCGACGGCTGAAACAGTCACAAAGGCTTTCAAAATTATTTTGGAAGACAAAAACGTAAAGGCGATTTTAGTGAATATTTTTGGCGGTATCATGCGTTGCGATATTATCGCTGAAGGGATTATCACTGCGGTAAAAGAGGTGGGAATGACCATTCCTGTTGTAGTCCGTTTAGAAGGCACAAACGTTGAGCTGGGTAAGAAAATGTTACGTGAGAGTGGGCTCAATATTATTTCGGCAGAAAACTTAACCGATGCCGCACAACAGGCTGTAAAGGCGGTGAATTAGTATGAGTATCTTAGTCAACAAAAACACCAAAATATTATGCCAAGGCTTTACTGGTAAACAAGGCACATTTCACTCTGAACAAGCATTAGCTTATGGTACAAAAGTGGTAGGTGGGGTCACGCCGGGTAAGGGTGGTCAATTACATTTAGGCTTACCTGTATTTAATACCATGCGCGATGCGGTGCGAGAAACGGGCGCAAATGCCAGCGTGATTTACGTGCCACCCGCTTTTGCGGCTGATTCAATACTAGAGGCGAGTGATGCAGGAATTGAACTGGTGGTATGTATTACAGAGGGCATTCCTGTGTTGGATATGCTAAACGTAAAAGCAGCACTGAAAGCCAATGGCACTAAGTTAATTGGCCCAAATTGCCCAGGGATTATCACGCCAGATGAATGCAAAATTGGCATTATGCCTGGTAGCATTCATCTGCGTGGCAAAGTGGGCGTGGTTTCGCGCTCTGGCACGCTCACATATGAGGCGGTGTACCAAACCACAGCATTAGGCTTGGGCCAAAGCACTTGTGTCGGCATCGGTGGTGACCCCATTAAAGGCTTAAACTTTATTGAGTGTTTGCAAATGTTTGAGGCTGACAACGAAACAGAGGCGATTATCATGGTGGGTGAGATTGGTGGCTCTGATGAAGAAGCCGCTGCAGAATTCATCAAAAGTAATGTCACTAAGCCTGTGGCTGCCTACATCGCAGGGCAAACGGCACCTGCGGGCAAACGCATGGGACATGCAGGGGCAATTATTTCTGGGGGAAGTGGTAAGGCCGCGGATAAAATTCGTGCGCTTGAGTTAGCCGGTGCGGTGGTGGCTAATTCACCGGCAGGTTTGGGTGAGGCAGTGCTTGCCGCGATTAAAGCAAAACAATAATGAATCGTCTAATCAAAAAAATCTTAGTAGTTTTCTTGGCTTGTCTGCTGGCTACGCCTGTAATTGCGACTGAAGATGTTTCATACTTGCTCACAGCCTCTTCAAAAGGGGATTTATCAACTGTAAACGCCATGTTAGCCAGCGGTGCAAGCCCAAATATTAAAGATGAAAATGGTGTAAACGCTTTGATGTATGCCGCTCGCAAAGATAGAGCAGAAGTTGTATCTGCGCTGATTGCTAAAGGAGCAGACATAAACGCTACAGATAATAGTGGCTGGACACCATTGATGTATGCTGCAAAAAAGAATCACGTGACTACTGTTGGCGTGCTTCTTGATAAAGGGGCTGACCCGAAAATTCGCGATGCATCAGGTTGGAGTGCGCTAGGTTTAGCGGCATCTTCTGGTTTTGCTCCCACTGTTGATTTAATTGTGAAGCAAGGCATTGATATTAACGCTAAGAGCGATAGTGGTAAAACCGTGTTGATGTACGCAGCAAAAAGTGGTGATGTTGCAACCATTACCACTTTACTTAACCACAAAGCCAATGTGAATGCGCAAGATAAATTAGGTGCAACTGCGCTAATGATTGCGGCACGCCAAGGTCATGCGCCTGCAGTAGAACTTCTTACAAAACAAGGCGCCAAGGTTAACCAGCAAGACCGTACGCAATGGACCGCGTTAACATGGGCGATTAAAAACGCGCAATTAGAGGCCGCCAAAGTATTGGTTGCTGCGGGTGCTGATGTGAACCACAAAGATGCCGAAGGTACGCCAATTTTGCATGTGGCTGTGGCAAGTGGCAAATCTGACTTAGTGCAGCTGTTACTTGATAACAAGGTGAATGTAAAAGCCAAAGACAAATATAGCCTAACTGCACTGGTGTACGCACTTAAAGGTCAACACACTGAAATTGTGCAAATGATTAAAGCGGCGGGTGGTAATTATTAAAAATATGAAAATCGCCGTTGCTCAACTAAATTGCATGGTTGGTGATATAGCGGGTAATGCGGCGCAAATTGTCAGTCAGGCCAAGTTAGCTAAAGCGCAAGGTGCAACTTTATTAATTACGCCTGAATTGTCACTTTGTGGTTATCCGCCTGAAGATTTGTTGTTGCGCGATGATTTTTTAAATGCGTGCGAACAATCATTAAAGAAGTTAAGCCAAGAAATTCAAGGGATTACCGTGATTGTTGGGCATCCCCATCAAGTGGGTGATGCCTGTTTTAATGCTGCATCTGTTATAGAAAGCGGTAAGATTTTAGCCACTTACCACAAACACGCATTACCTAATTACAGTGTGTTTGATGAAAAACGCTATTTCGCATCGGGTACAACGCCGTTGGTGTTTAAGCATCAGGGAGTAGATATTGGCGTGCTGATTTGTGCGGATGTTTGGGAACCTGCCCCAGCAATACTGGCAAAAGAGGCTGGGGCATCTTTACTCATTTCGCTCAATGCATCACCATTTCATTTAGAAAAACATCACACGCGTTTAGATAAACTGCGCGACCGCGTAGCAGAAACCAATTTGCCTATTATTTATGCCAATATGGTAGGTGGGCAAGATGAATTGGTGTTTGATGGCGGCTCTTTTGTGCTGAATAGTGCCGCTGAAATAACGCATCATTTACCTGCGTTTGCAACCGCTTTAGAAATTATTTCATTCAAAGGCGCAGAACCGCAGATAGGCAATGTGACGCCACATTTAAGTTTAGAAGCTTCAGTTTATCAAGCACTCACTTTAGGTTTGCGTGACTATGTGCGTAAAAATGGTTTCCCTGGGGTGGTGCTAGGCTTGTCGGGCGGTATCGATTCTGCGTTAACGCTTGCGATTGCGGTAGATGCACTTGGGGCTAAAAATGTGCATGCGGTAATGATGCCTTCAGAGTTTACCGCCGACATCAGCGTGAATGGTGCGCGTGAAATGGCTCAGATTTTAAGCGTAAAATATAGTGAAATTGCCATTAAGCCGATGTATGAAGCATACGAGATTGCGCTAAAACCTGAGTTTGGTGATTTGCCGTTTGACGCAACTGAAGAGAATTTACAAGCGCGTATTCGTGGCATGTTGCTGATGGCGCTCTCAAATAAATTTGGCAGTATTGTCGTGACTACTGGCAATAAAAGTGAAATGGCAGTTGGCTATTGTACGCTCTATGGCGATATGGCAGGCGGCTTTGCGTTACTTAAAGACGTGCCAAAAACCTTGGTGTATAAGCTGTGCAATTATCGCAACAACCTATCACACGTCATTCCACAGCGCATTATTACGCGCCCGCCATCTGCTGAGCTACGCGCTAATCAGCTCGATCAAGACAGTTTGCCACCTTATGATATTTTAGATGGTATTATTGAAGCGTATGTCGAAGATGACTTAGGTCGAGAGGATATTGTCAACTTGGGTTATCAAGTGGCAGATGTGAACCGCGTGATTAAGTTGATTGATAGGAACGAATATAAGCGTCGCCAAGCGCCTGTGGGCGTACGCATTACTGACCGCGGCTTTGGTAAAGATAGGCGCTACCCGATTACTGTTAAGTTTAATTTTTAGTTGTAACTGCGTTATTTTATAAGGAAAATCCCATGAAAAAAATTGAAGCCATTATCAAACCCTTTAAGTTAGATGAAGTACGTGAATCACTTTCTGAGATTGGCATCAACGGCTTAACTGTCACCGAAGTTAAAGGCTTTGGTCGCCAAAAAGGCCATACTGAGCTTTATCGCGGTGCAGAATATGTGGTAGATTTTTTGCCAAAAATTAAGCTAGAGTTGGTGGTAGGCGATGAGTTGGTGGATGGCGCGATTGAAGCGATTATCAAAGCTGCACACACGGGGAAAATTGGCGACGGTAAGATTTTTGTATCAAGTGTAGAGCAAGTGATTCGCATTAGGACTGGCGAAACCGGCGAATCCGCCGTTTGATTTGTTAATATAAATTCAGCACTCACTTTGTCAGCTTCGCCTCGTCGTACCCAGCAGTACTGCCTGCGGCTAGCTTTCGTGTGATTGCTGTTTTATATTAAAAATCTATCAGTTTTTATGACCACCATTCTCAAAACCATTCTTTTGCTCACCATCTCCAACGTCTTCATGACGTTTGCTTGGTACGCCCACCTTAAAAATCTCAATCATAAACATTGGCTCATTGCTGCGCTGGTGAGCTGGGGGGTGGCACTGATGGAATATTTATTTCAAGTGCCAGCTAATCGCATCGGTTTTACCGTGATGTCACTAGCGCAACTCAAAATATTGCAAGAAGTGATTACTTTATCCGTCTTTGTGCCGTTCGCTGTTTTGTATATGAATCAGCCACTGAAACTTGATTTTTTGTGGGCCGGCTTGTGCCTGATGGGCGCAGTTTATTTTATGTTTCGCACATAAAAAATCCCCCGAGAGATTTTTATGCCTCTGGAAGCCGCATGGATACTGGCTTACAGAGGTGAACAAATGATGTTGGTTTAATTTTAGCTAAAAATTTAATATCCCAAGGCTCGCGCACCTTGGTAAAAAATAAAGCTCACCACCCAAGCCAAAGCGAGCGACCAAACGATTGAAAGCCACATATACGCGGTACTTTTTGATTCACTTTTGAGTGTAGCCACCGTGGATAAGCACGGCGTATAAATGAGTGTGAATAGCATAAAACTCATGGCTTGCACCCAATCAATTTGCATGGCCACTTGCGCGGTGAGTGCATCGCCTTGCAAGCCAAAAATAACTGCGAGCGAACCGACTACAATTTCTTTAGCGACAAAGCCAAAAATGAGCGCGATGGCAAATTGGTTATCAATGCCAATCGGCGCTAACACAGGGGCAAAAAAAGCGCCGATTTGCCCTGCATACGTGCCGGTACTCGCAGGTGGCACATCGGTAGGAAAATGCGTTAACGCCCACACTAGCACCACGCCAATGATGATAAACTTTGTGGCGCGATTGAGAAAATGTCTGACTTCTTGCCAGCCACGCAGTAATATTTGGCGCGCAGTAGGAAAGCGATAGGGCGGTAGCTCTAATAAAAATGGCTCAGCATTTTTGTATTGGCCCTGAAATAAAATCGCCGTTAAAAACATGGTGGCAAAGCTCATCACATACAATGCGAACAGCACAATGGGCGCTTGCTGCGCAGTAAAAAGTGCCGTTATCATAAAAATAAACACTTGTAAGCGCGCCGAGCAAAGTGACAATGGAATCACTAGCATGGTGAGCAAACGCATGGGGCGTGAGCGCATAATACGCGTGCCCATCAGCGCTGGTACGTTACAACCAAAGCCCATCAGCATCATTACAAAGCCGCGACCATCCAAGCCCATTTTTGCCATCAATGCGTCCATTAAAAAAGCAGCACGAGACAAATAACCGCTGTCTTCAACCATCGCCATCACAATGAAAAATAAAATAATAATGGGCACAAAAGCCGCCACGGTGGTTACACCATTATAAATGCCATCTAACATCAGGCCGCTTAGCCATGCTGGTGCATTGGCAAAAAGGGGCTCTAGTGCGCTGGAGCGCACCATTTCTAACAGCCAAGCCAAACCATCTTGCAGGGGTTTGCCTGCGGTAAAAATAAACTGAAACAGTAAAAACATCGCGGCAAAAAATAGCGGCAAACCCAACCACTTGTGCAGCAAAACGCGGTCAATTTTATCTGTGGTGCTGTCACTAAGTGTGGCAGGAATTTGCACATGGCGCGCCACTAAGGTTTCCATTTCGCGCTCAATTTGACTGTCTTCTTGCAACAACTGGGCGATTTCTTGCGGGTTGGTTGCCGTTTTATTTTGGCTAATGATTTGCGTGGCTGCCTGCAAAGCTTTGGGTAAACCATCGCCATACTTAGCGCTAATGGCTACTACTGGCATGTTAAGGGCGGTGGTGAGGCTTTCAGTGTCTATCGTAATGCCAGCATGTTTGGCTTCGTCAGACATATTCAATGCTAATACAGCTGGTAAGTTGAGTTTTTTGATTTGTAGTACAAGCGATAATTGACGGTCGATTTGTGCACTGTTAAGCACAATGACAACTAAATCTATGGCATTGTTTTCTAAAAAATGCCTAACGACTTGCTCATCCTCAGAAAAGCCATGTAAATCATAAATGCCAGGCAAATCAATCAATTGAGCAATATGCCCGCCGAGCAAAATTTTAGCGCTGGCTAAATCAACAGTAATGCCAGGCCAATTACCCACGCGCGCAGAAGCGCCGCTAATGCGATTAAACAGGGTAGATTTACCCGTATTAGGCATGCCTAATAATGCGATGCGCTTCATATTAGCTAGTGCTTATGTGGATGCGTGCTGCTTCGGCAGTGCGCAAAATAATATCGGTTGTACCAAGGCGCACTTGCAGTGGGCCATTAAAATTGGCGCGGCGAATGATACTTAGAGGTTTGCCCACGCGAAAGCCAAGTGCAGATAGGCGATGAAAAAGCGACTCATCCGCTTCAATAGCAGATATGGTGGCGGGTTGACCAATAGCGAGTTGCGTCAAACTTTGCATAGTACTCTATATGAGCTTCTTAAATGATAATAGTTCTTATTATCTCACAGTTTTTGCAAGTTGTAGTTGACTTATATCACTTAAATTGTAACTGCAATATTTTTTGATAAAAAAGCCTTAACTGGCTAATTTTCAAACAAACATTATTTGTGATGCTCTGCAAGCCTTATTCTATGGGGCTTGCAGAGGTGCTGTTTTCTCTCGGACATTTTTTACTGGGGCAGATAAATAAAAAAAGACTCGAAATGAGTCTTTTTTTATTAGCAAGAAAACAGATTAAGAAAACTTATTTTGCAATATCAACTTTTGCTTTTGCGCGTAAATCTGCCATCATTTTTTCTAAATTACGTTGTTGCAAGTTTTTCTCTAAACCCTCTTTTACTTTGTCATAAGATAAAGGCTGTGATGCACGCGTGTCTATCATTTTAATCACGTGCCAGCCAAATTGTGTTTGTACTGGTTCGGCTGTTGTTTTGCCTTTTGGCAAAGCTGCTACGGCATCGCTAAATGGTTTTACCATTGTTGCTGGTGAGAACCAACCTAAATCGCCGCCTTTATCTTTTGAGCCTGGGTCTAATGATTTCTCTTTGGCTAATTTGGCAAAATCTGAACCTTTTTGCAATTTAGCAATAATTTCTTTGGCTTCAGCTTCCGTTTTTACCAAAATATGACGAGCACTATATTCTTTTTCGCCATAAGCTTTTTTGTATTCTTCATAAGCAGCTTTTTTGTCGGTTTCTGAAATTGGGTTTTTCTTCACAAAATCTTGTAAGTAAGCAGAAGTCAGTAATTCACGGCGAGTAAGCTCTTCACGCGCTTGGTAGTCAGATGTTTTATCTAGACCAAGTTTTTGCGCTTCTTGGTAAACAATTTCGGAATCTACCAACTTGTTGGTAATGGCCATTTTAACTTGGTCATCTACTTTTTGGCCACGTGCTGTTGCATCTTTAGCAATGTAGTCATAAACAGATTTATTGATGCCTTTGCCGTTAACGGTGGCAATGGTTTCTGCTGCAAAAGCGTTTGATGATAAAGCTAAAACGGCTGCGGCGATTAAGGTTTGGGTTAATTTCATGCGAACATCCTCATGGTTAAAAATAAAAATTAGGGGTTAAATTTCACTTGGGTTAATTTCACCTGAGTTAAATTTCACTAGGTGCGTGCGCTTGAATGCTTAACGCGTGAATTTTTGTTGGTATTAAATCTGTAAGGGCTTGATAAATAAGACGATGGCGTATTATCGGTGATTTTTCAAAAAAATGCGAGCTTGTTATGCGCAAGCTAAAGTGTCCGCCCCCCATATTGCCTGCATGCCCTGCGTGCAGGTGACTTTCATCGGTTATTTCCAACTGGGTAGGTTCAAGCACTTGCAAGCGTTGGGTAATCTCGGTAACTAAATCCATCATCAACTTAGGGTAGCGTTTTGCGAAAAGGTTTCACGATAACATTGGCATAGACACCTGCAGCCACAAATGGGTCAGCGTTAGCCCACGTTTTAGCTTCATCTAAACTGCTAAACTCAGCCACAATTAAACTGCCAGTAAAGCCTGCCGCGCCAGGGTCTGTGCTGTCAATGGCAGGAAAAGGTCCCGCCAGTAACAATCGTCCTGCATCTTGCAAAGCGGTTAGACGCGCCAAATGTGCAGGACGATGATTCAGTCGTTGCTCAAGGCTATTGGGAGCATCTTCAGCCATAATCGCATACCACATTATGACTCATCCTTTTTAGATTCGTCTTCTTTAGGTAGGTACTTTTGTATCATTAACATTTGCACAATAATAAACACAAACATAATGCCTGTTGCGCCAAATAACTTGAAGGTAGCCCAAGTGTCAGTGCTGAATGTTTTGGCCACGAAAAGGTTTAAAAAACCCAGCCCTGTAAAAAAACCTGCCCAAGAGAGATTCATTTTTGTCCATACATGCTCAGGTAACTCTACATTTTTATCCATCATGGCTCGGATAATATTTTTATTCCAAAACCATTGGCTAATAAAAATGGCAGCGGCGAATAACCAATATAAAATGGTTGGTTTCCACTTAATAAATGCATCGTCTTGCAAATATAGGGTGAGAAAACCCAGCACCACTACTAAAACCGCACTAATCCACAATGTTTTTTCTACCTTACCGTGGCGTAGCTTAACCCATGCAATTTGTATAATGCTGGCAACAATAACGGCTACAGTGGCCAGCATAATAGGCACCATATCTGGTTTAACAGCGGTGTGGATGCCTACAGCATCTAAAATGCTTCTCAAAAAAGCGCCAGCCCCCGCCGTTTTTTCTGATACTTTAAGCGTGAAAAAAAAGAAAATAACAGGGAAAAGGTCAAATAAAAACTTCATATGTGTGCTTTAGAGTGTGCGGCTAATTTGATATGATGAATGTTGTGTCATAAGGTGTTAATTTCAAGCGCATTATACACTTTTTGTTTTTTTGAGCTATTTTATGGTTGACCTAAATGTCAGACCCGATTGATTTACACTGCCACTCTACCGTTTCAGATGGTATGCGGTCGCCACAAGATTTAGTTGCTTATGCGGCTGGGCAAGGCATTAAAGTATTAGCCCTCACCGACCATGATAACTTGGGCGGCTTGGCTATCGCCAGAGAAGCTGCCAAACTTTATGATATGCAGTTTATTGATGGCGTTGAAATTTCGGTTACATGGAAAAAACGAACCATCCATATTGTTGGCTTAAAAATTGACCCACAAAACGCTGCTCTAAATCAAGCGCTGAATCAAGTGTATGCCGACCGCGACTTGCGGGCGCAACAAATGGGCGAAGGATTGGCCAAGGTTGGTATTTTGGGCGCTTATGAAGCTGCAAAGAATATTGCTAAGCAAAATGTCATTACCCGTGTGCATTTTGCACGCTTTTTAGTTGAAAGTGGGCATGCTAAAGACACAAAGTCTGTGTTTAAAAAGTTTTTAGTCAAAGGTAAACCTGGCTTTGTTGACCATCAATGGATGAGTTTAGAGCAAGCCGTTACTTTAATTAAAGAGAGTGGTGGTATCGCAGTCATCGCCCACCCTGGTCGCTATGATTTAGGCATGATTAACATGTTATTATTGATGCATGAGTTTAGAAAATATGGCGGCACGGCTATTGAAGTGGTCACCGGTAGCCACACGCCACCGCAATATCAGCAGTTTGCGAAAATCGCCCACCAATTTGGTTTAAAGTCATCGCAAGGGTCAGATTATCACGGCGTTGGTATTAGTTTTATGGAAATGGGGCGTTTACCAGCTTTACCCAATAATTGCGTGCCCGTTTGGCTTGATTGGCCTGAGGTGGCTGGTTTGGGTGATGGTTTAGCCGCTTAAATATGTCGCAACTGTTTAATATTCATTTAGATAATCCCCAGCCGCGTCTGATTAAGCATACGGCCGAAATTTTGCAAGAGGGTGGCGTGATTGCCTACCCGACAGATTCAGGTTATGCCTTAGGGTGTATGCTCGGGTTTAGCGATGCGCAAACGCGCATTCGGCAAATTCGTGGCGTGGACGATAAGCACCTGTTTACGCTGGTGTGTCGCAATTTAAGCGAGCTAGGTACCTATGCCATGGTGAATAATAGCCAATTTCGTTTGCTAAAAGCAAACACGCCCGGCGCTTACACTTTTATTTTAAATGCCACGCGTGAAGTGCCTAAAAAGCTGCAGCACGCCAAACGTAATGCGGTGGGCATTCGCGTGCCAAATCACGCCGTGGTGCAAGCCATATTAGAAGCGATTGATGCGCCCATGTTGAGTATGACATTACATATTACGGGTGAAGATGAGCCCATGTCAGAGGCGTGGGAAATTCGTGACCGATTAGAGCATCAACTTGATTTAGTGATTGATGCGGGGCATTGTGCGGCTGGTGCAACATCAGTAATAGATTTAACAGGCGATGTGCCTACACTGGTTCGGGCGGGGCAGGGTGATTTAGCACCGTTTGGCTTAGAAGATAATCACTAAGAGGAAAAAATGGAATTCTCAATCATACAAAAAATCATCATGTTCGCACCGCCTGTTATTTTGGCCATTACCGTGCATGAAGCCGCGCATGGCTATGCCGCTAGGCATTTTGGTGACTTTACGGCTGATAAAGCTGGGCGCATCACCTTAAATCCATTTAAGCATATCGACCTATTCGGCACAATTTTACTGCCAGCGATGACCATTTTTTTAGGCGGTATTTTATTTGGCTGGGCTAAGCCTGTGCCTGTTAATTTTGCCGCATTACGCAACCCAAAAAAAGACATGCTTTGGGTGGCCGCAGCAGGGCCGGCATCTAACTTTATCATGGCAATTATTTGGGCGATTGTGTTTAAACTCACCATGAGCGCACCAGATAATGTTGCCGTGCCGCTTGCACTGATGGCAAAAGCAGGAATCAGCATCAATATTGTGCTGATGGTACTTAATCTACTGCCCTTGCCGCCGCTAGATGGTGGACGTATTGCCGTGAGCTTGCTACCCCATGATTTAGCCGTGCGCTTTGCTCAAATTGAGCGCTTTGGCTTTATTATTTTAATCGCCTTATTATTTACTGGGGTGTTAGGTAAAATTTTAGATCCACTCATCGCAATTGTGCACAGCATTATTTTTAGTCTCTTTTAACTTGTTATAATAAGCACCTATTTAATTTAAGGTTTTTAAAAAACTCACATGGCAATCGAACGCATTTTATCGGGCATGCGCCCAACCGGCAACCTGCATTTAGGGCATTACAACGGCGTACTTAAAAATTGGATACGCTTGCAGCATGAGCATGAATGCCTATTTTTTGTGGCCGATTGGCACGCCTTAACCACACATTACGATACACCAGAAGTGATTGAAGAATCCGTGTGGGAAATGGTCATTGATTGGCTTGCCGCAGGGGTTGACCCGGCTAGCGCCACGATTTTTATTCAGTCGCGCGTGCCAGAACATGCCGAATTACACACATTATTAAGCATGATTACACCACTGAGTTGGCTAGAGCGCGTGCCCACTTATAAAGACCAACAAGAAAAATTATCCAGCAAAGATTTATCCACTTACGGTTTTTTAGGCTATCCACTATTACAAAGTGCGGATATTTTGATTTACAAAGCTACCCAAGTGCCGGTGGGCGAAGACCAAATTCCACATATTGAATTTACCCGTGAAATCGCCCGCCGTTTTAACCACATTTACGGCAAAGAAACAGGCTTTGAAGAAAAAGCCGAAGCCGCAATTAAAAAGCTCGGCAATAAACGTGCTGGCTTGTATGAAGAAATGCGCAACGCTTACCAACAAAGCGGCGATGAAGAAGCGCTAGAATCTGCCCGCGCCATGATAGAAGAACAACAAGGCATGAGCATGGGCGATAAAGAGCGCTTGCTAGGCTACTTAGAGGGCGGCGGCAAAATAATTTTGGTGGAACCTGAATATAAACTCACTCCTGCCTCAAAAATGCCGGGCTTGGATGGGCAAAAAATGTCTAAGTCCTACAACAACACCATTTCATTGCGTGAAGAGCCTGACGCAATTACCAAAAAAATCAAAACCATGCCGACTGACCCCGCGCGTATTCGGCGCACCGACCCGGGCGACCCAGCTAAATGCCCAGTTTGGCAATTACATGAAATTTACTCCGATGAAACTACCCAGCAATGGGTGCAAAATGGCTGTAAAAATGCGGCGATTGGCTGCATTGAATGCAAAGGCCCAGTGATTGAAGGTGTATTAAAAGAACTCAAACCCATTCAAGAGCGCGCCGCGCAATATGCCGAAGACCCAACTTTAGTGAAGAATATTGTGGCCGAAGGGTGTGAGAAAGCGCGTAAAGTGGCGAGGGAGACGATGCGGGAAGTGAGAGATGCAATGGGATTGAATTATGGGTAAGTTTTTTATTGGAGTCATTTCTCTTATATTTGTCTTTGTTTTTACTCAAGCTCATGCTGATGATGTTAGTTATTTAGCTATAGAGAAAACTCCATTAAAACTCAAAAATATAGACCAATATGGGAAAGCAAGCTTTTCTGGCTCAATTCTGATTGATGGTGACTACCAAGTAGGATTAGGTGGTTATGATGATGAGCCACTTAAACCTAAAGTTTTATTTTACCCAAACCCAACATCTATGAATTTTCTTCCTACTCCACATAGTTCAAGCCCAGGCTATGACACACCCCCAGACGTAATACTTTTCACCAATGGAGATAAAGCTGCTAAGTTGTTATTAAGTAGCTCGGAATACAAAGAGCTAATGAAGCAAAAAAAGCAGTTTGACAACTACACTTTAGAAGAAAAACATGCCAATCATTTAAATCTAAAAACTTTTCGTGGGGCGGCGCAGTTAAAAATTGATAGATATACAACTGCAATTGAATGTGATAGTCGTTGGTACAGTGCCAGACTAATTTCCTTGCATAAGAAGAGACATCAATCATTAGCAGAGTTTCAGGGTAATTTACCATGCTAGCACGGTAGGGCGTACCTGCTTGCGGTACGCCGAATGTAATTTCAAAAATACCTTTTCGCCCATCGGCGAGATACTTTTTCTTGCTTAGTCAAGAAAAAGTATCCAAAAAGAACGCTACCCCCTACCGCTTGTTTCCTGAGATTTGCATAACAATGTGGCGGCAATCGGAAACTCGCCAATAAAATCACTTGGCTCAAACAGCCGCTTGCCGAAACCTCCCCATTATTATGCAAATCTCAGGCGCGGTAGCAGGGGGAGTTTTAACACCAAATGTTGAGCAAAAATTTATCAATTTTTGACTTATTTTTTGCACATATCATTTCACCTCCCCGCTAAGCCAGTATCCATGCGGCTTGCAGGGTATCAAAAATCTCTCGGGCGATTTATCGTTAATTTATCGTACTTTTTATTACGCAAAAAATCTGTGTGTATTTGCGTTCATCGGCGTTAATTACATTACAATAATCGCATGTCAGAAACCTCTCTTTTAACCAGCGTTCAGGCCAAAATCAAAGGCGAGCTTTTAACTGAGCTACCGCAAGATTTGTACATTCCGCCCGATGCGTTGGCGGTGTATTTAGAGTCGTTTGAAGGCCCGCTGGATTTATTGCTTTACCTCATCCGCAAGCATAATCTCGATATTCTTGATATTCCGATGGCGCAACTCACCGCGCAATATATGGGCTATGTAGAAAAAATGAAGGCGATTAATTTAGAGCTAGCCGCCGATTATTTGTTGATGTCGGCGGTGCTGATTGAAATTAAATCGCGCATGTTGTTGCCAAAACCTGCTGAAATTACTGAAGAGGATGACCCACGCGCCGAGTTGGTGCGCCGTTTAATGGAATACGAAGCCATTAAACTCGCTGCACAACGTTTAGATGACATGCCTAAAGCGGGTGAAGAGTTTGTGGTAGCGGCGGCGTATTATCAGCATGTCAGCGAAATTAAGCCGCCAGAAGTCAGCTTAGATGAGCTGGTGGAGGCGTGGCGCAATGTGTTGAAACGTGCAAAACTCAACAGCCACCACAAAATTGGCCGAGCGGAGCTTTCTGTACGCGAGCACATGAGCCAGATTTTACGTCGCTTAAAAGCTGATGGTTTGGTGGAATTTTCGCAGTTATTTGACGTGGTGAATGAGGGTTTGCCAAAATTGGTGGTGAATTTTTTAGCCATTTTAGAATTGGCAAAAGAAGGCTTAATTCGCATTACGCAACAAGAAGCTTTTTCGCCGATTTATTTGCAAGTTAACTCAGCAGAATAATTTGAACATGAAAGAACCGGAAAATATTATAGAAATGAAGCAAGTGCTGGAAGCCGCTTTGCTTACTTCACCGCAGCCTTTAAGTTTAGATGATATGCTCAAACTGTTTGCCGGCCGCATGGAGCGCGCGACTTTACGTATGGTATTGGATGAGCTAAAAAATGATTGGGAGCCACGCACCATGGAGCTTGTGCAAGTAGCAACCGGTTATCGCTTTCAAGCTAAGCCAGAATATAGCGCCTTTATTGCGCGCTTAAACCCTGAAAAACAGCCAAAATATTCACGCGCGGTGATGGAAACTCTAGCAATTATTGCTTATCGTCAACCAGTCACGCGGGGTGATATTGAAGAGATTCGCGGGGTGGCGGTGAACCCTAACGTGATGCGTCAATTGCAAGAACGCGATTGGATTGATGTGGTTGGCCAGCGCGAAGTGCCAGGCAGACCCTCACTTTATGCCACCACTAAGCACTTTTTAGATGATTTAAATTTACGCTCACTCGCCGAATTGCCACCGATGGAAGACTTTGCACAGCAGGAAATTCCGCTCGACAGATAGGTAATACTAAGTTGAAGGAATATCTGAGTTTTATATGCTTATGCGGTAAAATGCTGGTTATTCAATCCCATTAGCGAAACACCATGGCACGCCCCTTTAAAACCCAGCGCGATCCACAAGCGACTCCACGTCGCCCAAAAACCGATTTCAAAAAAATTGAAGTGGATGAAAACGCGCCACCAGCGCCCACGCAACGTCTGCACAAACTGCTGGCTTTGGCTGGCTTGGGTTCACGCCGCGATATGGAAGAACTCATTGCCAGTGGTCGCGTTACAGTGAATGGTCAGCCAGCCACGGTAGGTCAGGGTGTAAGTGAGCATGATGTGGTGCGTTTAGATAGCCGCCCACTTAAATTGCCATTTGAAGCCGAATTGCCACAAGTGCTGATTTATCATAAGCCTGAAGGCGAAATTGTCAGCCAGGATGACCCAGAAGGCCGCGCGAGTGTGTTTGATAAGTTGCCAAAAGTGAAACATGGCAAGTGGATTGCGATTGGCCGCTTGGATATGAACACCAGCGGTTTGTTGATTTTTACCACGTCAGGTGAGTTGGCAAACCACTTTATGCATCCGCGCTATGAGGTGGAGCGCGAATACGCTGTGCGTATTTTTGGTGAGTTAACAGAAGGTCAAATGTTGCAGCTCACGCAAGGCATCGAGCTTGAAGATGGCCCGGCTAACTTTGATAGCATTCGTCCCCAAGGTGGCGAAGGGGCGAATCATTGGTATCAAGTGATATTGCGTGAAGGCCGTAACCGCGAAGTGCGTCGCTTGTTTGAAGCTTTTCAGTTACCTGTCAGCCGTTTGATGCGCGTGCGCTTTGGCCCAGTGAATTTACCACCACGCGTGAAACGCGGCACCATGCTTAAATTAGAGCAAAAAGAAGTGGTGGGCTTGCTAGAATGGGCGGGCTTGCCAGTGCCAAAAGCGCCATTAAGGCAATTAACACAGCGCGAAAAAGACAAAGCGACTAGTGTATTTGTGCCCAAAGTGCGCAAGCAACGCATCAGCGCGCTAGATAGACTGCCTAGAGATGCTGCTGAAGATGGGCGTTCAAATTATCGTGGTAATCAAGCGCCCAACTCTGTGACTAAAAAACCAGCGTCAAATACATCAAAACCCAGAAAGCCAGCCAATAGACGCGTGCGCCAAACCAGCGATTTAACGCCCTCTAAAATGCAGCATAAAAGCGACAGAAACCGCGGGCGTGGCTAAGCAATAAATGCCTTTTTTTGACACATAAATATCGCCGAGCGAATTTTATGCCTCTGTAACCCTTATAGATACTGGGTTACAGAGGAGGTGAATTGATATTGTGTTAATTTAAGGTTTTTTTAAGTTCTTTTCTTAACTAATCTTTTAGCTAATTTTAAATTTTTTTGCTAGCCATTTTGTCGCAAAACTCGCTGTAAAAATGCCAAGTAAATCAGCCGTAATATCTTTGAGGTCAAACGTGCGTTTTGGAAAATAAAGTTGGCTGAGTTCTTCTGCCAGCCCAAAAAGCAAAATCAGCACCGCACCAAAAAATAAGTGCGCGCCGAAAACGCGAATGCGCTTTAATTGAAATGCGAGATTTGCGCTGAGTGTGAGGATAAAAAAGATGCAGAAATGACCGATTTTATCGCCATATGGCAGGGCGAGCGCGATGCGGTGAAACACGGTTGGCTGGTTGGTATCGGTGCGAAAAATAATCCAAATAATAAAGCCGAAAAAGCCCAATGCAATAGCAATGGCGAGTTTGTTCATGCGTGACATTTTTAAGCCATTTTTAAAGCTAGGGTATATGAGAAAAGGGGTTACTTAAAACCCAGTACATCCTGCATATCAAATAATCCCGTTTTTTTATCCACTAAAAACTTGGCAGCGCGTAACGCACCTAGTGCAAAGGTCGCACGACTGCTCGCTTTATGAGTGAGTTCTACGCGTTCACCCACGCCCGCCAGCACCACCGTATGGTCGCCCACCACATCACCGCCACGCATGGTGGCAAAACCGATAGTGCCTGCTTCACGTTCGCCTGTTACGCCTTCACGCGCATAAACCGCGCATTCGTCTAGTGACTTGCCGATGCCTTTGGCAGCCGCTTCGCCCAAGCGCAACGCAGTGCCTGAAGGCGCATCCACTTTGTGGCGGTGGTGCATTTCTACCACTTCAATGTCGTAGCCTTGTGCTAATACTTTTGCCGCTTGCTCAACCAAGTTGATGAGCAAAGTCACGCCCACGCTCATATTGGGCGCAAACACAACGCTGATTTTTTCAGCAGTTTTAGTAATGAGGGCTTTTTCTTCAGCCGAAAAACCAGTGGTACCAATCACCATTTTTACATTCGCCTTTTCGCAGGCGGCGAGGTATTGCATACTGGCTTCTGGACGTGTGAAATCTACCAATACATCTGCGCCTTTAAGCGCATCGTCCATACTGGCTGAAATTTTAACGCCCGCATTTTTGCCAAATAGTTCGCCAGCATCGCGGCCGATTTGTGGGTTGCTGGCACGATCAACCGCACCGTGTAATGCTAAATCTGCATCAGCAAACACGCACTCTAGTAATGCATGGCCCATACGACCCGTGCAACCAGCGATAACCACTTTGATAGGTTTTGCCATGATTAAAAACCAATTTTCTCTAACATTTTATCAAAAAATCCTGGCTCGTCTTCTTCAGGTAACTCATTGTTTTCTTTATATTTTTCAGTTTCTGCTTTACTTTCAACTGGCGTTATCACTTCTGATTTTGCATTGCGCATTTCCACTTCTTTATTTGGCAATACTTTTTCTACCGCTTTTTCTTTGATGCTTTCAACAGGTTGAGTTGCAACAGGCTCAACGGCAACAGGTTTTGCCGGTTCTGCAACTTTAGGCGTTTCAACTTCAGGTACTTCAACTTTTGGGTTAGCCTTTGCAGGCGCAACTTCTGGTACTTGTTCTACAGGCGCGGGTGCAACGGGTGCAGTTGTACTAGGTAATTCTAGTGGCACAGATAAAATAGATTTACCTTCTTCAGCGGGTGCACTTTCTACCGGTAAAGTTGGCAAAGCAGGCGCTGTAGCAGGCGCAGCTTCAACAGCCTGATTAACAGCGTCTTCTACTTTTTGCACAGCCTCAGTTGGTTTGCTGGCTTCTGGTGCGGCTTTTTCTACTTCTTTTGCTGGGCTAGTAGCATCAGTAGGTTTAGTGTTTTCTGGTTTAACTTCGTCTTTTTTCCAGAATTTTAATTTATCTAGCACACCTTTTTCAGCAGGTTTAGCACTTGGGTTAATAGTGCGAGTGCCAGTATTTGTTGTGTCAGATTCTGTGGCCGCTTTATCGCCTGAAGATGGCGTTACATCGCCACGCACTTTAGCTAGCAACTCATTTTCAAAGTCTAAAATCACGCGACGTTGTTCTATCACTTTACCTTGCTCACGCATTTGGTAAACGTAATCCCAGCGATTACCGTGAAAACTATCTTGAATCAGCGGTGTGCCCATAATATAGCGCACTTGCGATTTAGTCATGCCAGGGCGTAATTGCAAGAGCATTTTTGAGGTCACTACGTTGCCTTGCTGAATATCGAGTTTATACGGTTTAACCGATGGTAATGCCGTGCCGCAGGCGGTGCAGGCGAGGGCAATTAAAATAAGCAGGTAACGTAAAGTAGGTAAATAACGCATAAAAATGACTTTAATTTGAATAAGCGTTAATATAACACGTTGCCGCCAAGCACCCAAATTCTGCAAGCTTTTTGTGCGCGCGCAACCCTTTAAGGTAACCATCATGCATGACCAAAACGACTTAAAAAATGCTGGCTTAAAAGCCACATTGCCAAGATTGAGAATTCTAAGCCTGTTTGAAAACAGTAAAGATCGTCATTTGTCGGCAGAAGATATTTATAAAGTGATGATTAATGCTGGTGAAGACGTGGGATTAGCCACAGTTTACCGTGTGCTGACACAATTTGAGCAAGCTGGCTTGCTAATTCGTCACCATTTTGAAAGTGGCAAAGCGGTGTTTGAACTCAATGGCGGTAGCCATCACGACCATATCGTGTGCATTAAATGCGGCCGCGTTGAAGAGTTTTACGATGCGGAAATTGAAAAAAGACAAAAATCTGCCGCTGAAAAATTAGGCTTTGAAATGCAAGACCACTCGCTCACCATATACGGTGCATGCAACCCAAATTGCGATAGTAAAAAGTAAGCGTTTTATCACTTAAAATTAGCCGAGAAATTTTTGTGCCTCTGCAAGCCAGTCTGCATGCGGCTTCCAGAGGTGGTGAAATGATTTGTTTTAAAAAAGCGCTAAAAACGGCAGTTTTTTTACAGCTTTTTTAGCCGCCATAGAGAAGTAATTTCCAACTTACGTGCTTCATGCAAAGGGTCATTGCTATCAAGCGGCTTGTTGTGTTTGGCTTTGGTGTCTAACTTTTCAATCACTTTTAAGCCAGCAGTATCAATCCAGTTTTGCAACTCCTCACACGTTCTTAAGCCTAGGTGTTCAGCAAAATCAGATAAAATCAGCCAGCCTTCACCCGAATCTGTTAAATGTGCATTCAGGCCGTTTAAAAAACCTTTGAGCATTTGGCTTTTTTCATCATAGATGGCGGATTCTAATGCCGAACTGGGGTGTGCAGGCAACCACGGTGGGTTGCAGACGATTAAATCAGCTTTTTCATTGCTTGATGGATAAAGGTTGGTGTCAATCAATGTCACGTAGTTGCTAAGCTGTAATTGCTCAAAATTGTGCTTAGCGCAAACTAGCGCACGTGGGGCATTGTCTGTGGCGATAATTTTTTTAATGCCACGATGCGCTAAAATCGCTGACAAAATGCCCGTACCCGTGCCAATATCAAATGCAATATTACATGGATTTGGCAGTGGCGCTTTATCTACCAAATCTAAATATTCACCGCGAATCGGCGAGAAAACGCCATAACTGGGGTAAATTTTGTTGTTAATCGCGGCGATTTCTACGCCATTTTTATGCCATTCGTAAGCGCCGATTAAGCCTAAAATTTCACGCAAACTCACGACTATATTTTCAGTGCTTTTGCCATAAGCGTGCTCGCAAGCGGCTTTTACATCTGGTGCGCGGCGTAAGTTAATGTGGTAGCCCACGCTAATTTCCACCACTAACATGCCTAAAATGCGCGCTTTTTGTGATTGCGCTTGGCGATGCAAATGAAACGCTTCTAGCATTGTAGCCGCAGTTTTTTTTGGTTTTTTGCCAGGGCGATCGATGCGGCGCGACAGGGCTTGTAATAGTTGCTTGGCATTTTGAAAATCGCCACGCCAAAGTAATGCTGTGCCTTCACAGCACAATTTGTAAGCGTCGTCGGCTTTGATAGTGTCATCGGCGATTTGCACTTTTTTAGGCGCAGAGGCGGCATTTTCTGAATGCCAAACGCAGATTTTGCTTTGTTTGGCTTCTTGCCAAGTAATGGTGTTGTTCAATGGTTTGCCTGAAAAATGAGCAGTTTAGCGAAGACTTAAACTAATTGCTCTTTGGTTAGTAAAAATACAAAATCGTTGCCAGATGAAGTCTCTAGCCAGTTAAAGACGATATTCGGGTAGGCGGCTTCAAGCGCATCGCGATTATGGCCGATTTCTACAATTAAAATGCCACCCTCATTTAAATAATTGCCCGCTTCACGCAATAAGGTATGGGTGTGGTCTAAGCCAGCATCGCCACTACCGAGTGCTAATTGCGGTTCATTTTGATATTCTGCGGGCAACGCCGCCATGCTGGGCGCATCCACATACGGCGGATTACTGATAATCACATCATATTGTTTACACACATTATTTTCATCTTTTAGCGCGCTAAACATGTCTGATTTTACCGCGGTAATTTGGTCTTGCAAGCCATAGTTGGCAATGTTGATATTGCACACATCAATCGCGTCTTGCGAAATATCCACTACATCAATCGTCGCATTCGGAAAACTGTTGGCGAGTAGCACACCCAAGCAGCCGCTGCCCGTGCAAATATCGACTGCGCTTCCGACCATTTCTGGATATTCAATCCACGGACTTAAATCATTCACTAACAGCTCGGCAATAAACGAACGCGGAATGAGCACGCGCTCGTCCACATAAAACTTAAAGCCTTGTAACCACGCTTCTTTCACTAAATAAGCGGTGGGCGTGTGCTTGGTGATGCGTTTTTCAATAAAGTTAGCCAGTTTTTCGCGTTCAAAACTGGTGAGGCGCGCATCTAAAAAGTTATTCAGCGTGTCCATTGGCAAATGTAGCGCACTCATGATGAGCCATACCGCTTCATCGTAGCTATTGTCTGTGCCGTGACCGTAAAAAATGTCCGAGTTTTCAAATTGACTCACCGCAAAACGCAACCAATCGCGAATGGTCAATAGCTCTTGCGTGGGGCTTAGGTAAGCGGTCATTTGAGTAATGCTTTCATCGTCAATTTGTACGTTTCTTTCAATGGCTCAACATCCGCCACACCGACACATTCATTGAGTTTATGAATGGTGGCATTCAAAGGGCCAAACTCGATGACTTGTTTGCAAATATCGGCAATAAAGCGCCCGTCAGACGTGCCACCGGTGGTAGAAAGTTCGGGCTTGATTCCATAAGCCGTTTGTATGGCTACTTCAATCGCATCCACCAAATTGCCGCGCGGGGTAATGTAAGGTGGTGAATATTCCCATTCCAAGTCATAGTTGAGTTCGTGCTTATCTAAAATGCCCAGAACGCGTTGTTTTAAATTGGCTTCTGTACTACCAGCACCATTCAGTTCTGGGCAAAAGCGGAAGTTAAATAAAATTTCCACTTCACCAGGCACCACGTTGGTGGCGCCTGTGCCGCCGTTCATATTGCTGATTTGCCATGAAGTAGGGGGGAAGTATTCATTGCCTTTATCCCATTCGGTTTCGACCATGTCTTTAATAGCAGGGGCGACTAAATGGATAGGGTTTTTCACTAAATGCGGATAAGCGATATGGCCTTGCACGCCTTTTACTGTTAATTTTCCTGAAAGCGAACCACGGCGGCCATTTTTAATCATATCGCCAACGTGCTTGTTGCTGGTGGGTTCACCGACGATGCAATAGTCAAAATACTCACCGCGCGCTTTTAACGCTTCCACCACTTTAACGGTGCCATCTACCGCCACACCTTCTTCATCTGAAGTAATCAACAAACCGATAGACCCTGCGTGGTTGGGGTTTTCGGCGATAAATTCTTCAATGCTGGTAATAAAAGCGGCAAGAGAAGTTTTCATATCCGCCGCGCCACGTGCATACAACATGCCATCTTTAATAGTGGGCTCAAATGGCGGCGTGTGCCATTTATCCAAAGGTCCTGTTGGCACCACATCGGTGTGACCAGCAAATACAATCAAAGGGCTGGTAGTGCCACGGCGCGCATAAAAATTATCCACATTGCCAAAACGCATACGCTCAATTTTAAAGCCTAAAGGCGCAAGGCGTGAAATCATCAACTCTTGGCAACCTGCGTCTTCAGGCGTATTCGACTGGCGTTTTAGTAGGTCAATTGCTAAGTCTAGTGTTTTGCTCATTTGCTTTTACTCGGCATTGTTGAGAGTGATTTGATTTGCTTAACCGCTTCAGGGCTGTACCACAATACCGTATTATGGGTAAATAGATAATCATTTTGTTTTAACTCTGTTTCTATCCAGCCACCGGTTTTTAGTTCCCATATGCCGCGATTTTCTACATAAACCTCGTCGCTATCTTGTAACTTACCTTTTGTTAAAACAAGTAATCCCAATTTTTTCATTGCGATTAAGTAGCTAATTTGCCGTGACTTGTGAATTGGCTCGCCATATTCACTTTTTATTTTTTCAATTACCTTTGAATGATGCCAAAGTGGAATATCAATTTTTGCCATATTTAATTTTTCTTTTTTAAACCAAAAAACGACTAACATGGCAGGAATGTCATCCCATCCTTTAAGTTCATCAGCACAAAATTTTTCGCCAAAATCTAGTAAGTCGTTATTGCCGCACCACCAATTAAGTTTATAGCTTTTTTGAGCTTCTTGGATAGAAATAGGCTCTAGCTTGTTAAAGTCAAGAATGATAGTATCTTCTGATAAATAATGTTTTCTTAGCAAATAAACATAGTCTGAGTCCCAAATTTGATAAGACCAAAAGGCCAAAGATACTACAATGACAAATAATAATAGTATTCTAATTAAACTGACAGGTTGATTTGCTTTCATATGTTATGAATTTTTTGATAATTGGATTCATCAAAACCCAAAGCTAAAATTTTGCCGCTTTTAACTAAAATTGGGCGTTTAATCACCGATGTTTTTGCTTGCATTAACTGCATAGCAGAGGCTACATCTACCACAGCAGCTTTTTCAGGCTCAGACAAATTGCGCCACGTCATGCCAGCGCGGTTGACTAATTTTCCCCACGGCATTTGACTTAGCCAATTTTCTAGCAGGGCTTGGCTGACACCATTTTTTTTGAAGTCGTGAAACGTGTAAACGATATTGTGTTGGTCAAGCCAATCGCGCGCTTTTTTTACGGTGTTGCAATTGGGGATGCCAAACAGTTGCATGGTGTTAAAGGTAAAAAGTTAAAGTGGTATTTTAACAGTTTTATGCGGGCTTGATGTGAAGATGAAAAATAGCTTTATTTTATCCAAAAATTTGCCCGAGAAAAATTAGCACCTCTGTAAGCCCCATGCAGACTGGCTTGCAGAGGTGCTGATAGGAAGATTACGAAAAACAGCCTTAATTTAAAGAGTGTAATTAGGCTATTTATCGGTGCGCATTGGGTGCGGATTGAAAGTTTTTCATGAAGGCTTGGCCAGAAGTTTCAAGCTGCAAGTTAAGGTTAACTAGCAAGCCCAACAGTCTTTCTTCTGGCATGGGGCGTGAAAATAAATAACCTTGCATGTGGTCGCAACCTAACCCAGCTAATGCTTTGCGTTGCTCTTCAGTTTCAATGTTTTCTGCCACCACATTTAAACCAAGCACATGGGCAAGCTCAATAATGGCTTGAATAACGCTACGTGTTTTATGGTTATGTGTAATTTGCGCAGTAAATGTTGGGTCAAGTTTCAGCTCGCTCACCGGCATATTTTGTAAATTCACGATACTTGAAGATTGCGTACCAAAGTCATCAATCGCCACTTTAATATGCGCTGTTTTAAAGCGTTCCAATTGTGCATTAAACAAACTTTGATTTCTGAGCGCTGCATCTTCGGTGATTTCAAAAATGACGCTAGAAGGTGGTAAATCGTACTGATTAAGCAATTCAGTTATTTCACCCACCAAGTTTGGGTTGGCCATTTGTTGATGCGATAAGTTAATGGCAATGTGAAATGGAATATGTAAGTGTTGTAACTGTTGCAAGGTGCGGCAGCACTGCACATTTACCCATTCATGAATTGCATAACTTAAACCCACACGCTCAGCAGCTTCCATAAAGTCTGATGGAGGTAATAAGCCGCGTGTAGGGTGCTGCCAGCGTAAAAATGCTTCAGCGCCTACGGGGGTGCGGGTGATGCTGTCGATTTTAATTTGGTAATGCAATACAAATTCTTCATTTGCAAGTGCGTTTCTAATATCAAATTGCATTTCAAGCAATTGCTCAGCAGCCAGCGCAATTTCTTCATCAAAAAAGCGATATTGATTTTTGCCATCTTTTTTGGCGCGATACATGGCTTTATCTGCCGCTTGAATCAATTCGTCAATATCACCAGATTTAGGATACATCGCCACGCCAACAGATACAGATAAATGCATTTCTGTGTGTGCTACGTTGCATGATTCGCGTACTGAGCTCACCATGCGTTCCACAATCGCGATACAATCTTGATCAACTTCAACATCTTCAATGATGGCAATAAATTCATCGCCGCCCAAGCGCGCTACTTTGTCGCAGCCACGCACTGCGGCTACTAATCTTTTCGCAATTTTTTGTAGCACTTCATCGCCCACTTGATGGCCATGTGTGTCATTGATATGTTTAAAGTTATCCACATCAATAAACGCTAGCGCAAGGCTAGAACCGTTGCGCTCGCTACGGTTAATAGCCGTTTCAAGATATTGCATCATCGCGCGGCGGTTAGGTAATTGTGTTAAATGGTCAAGCAGGGCTAATTGATTGAGTTCTGAACTTTCAGCGTTGGCATTTTCTTCAACGGCTAGCTCACCTACAAAGGCTAGGTTAGGTACTTGTGCATCGACTATGTTGTTGACATGTTCAACGTCAGCCTGACTCACACTGCGTTGATGACGATGATAGTAAAGCGCCACAAAAAAACCAGCCATGCAGCTCAGTAGCAGTGCGAAAGAGATTAAAAGTGTATTAAATTGACTCATTATCATGTTAACAACCCTACCTTTGGTAAGACATCCTATTAAAATTGATAATGCTGTATTTGCAATGTGTGTGCCAAGGTAAAACTAAAGGGTGTAAAAAAGGCTGCAAAAGCGCATGAATGCTCGCTTGCAGCCTAATTTAGGGGGTGATTTTTTATGTGAAATGGATGGTTGACTAAAGTTATTTCGTCAAAATTACGACACAATTGTAAAATTTGTTGAAAACTAAACAATCCCCATTGGTTTGTTAAATACCACGCAACAGCTCGTTAATACCGACTTTACCTAAAGTTTTAGCATCGACTTTTTTAACAATCACAGCGCAGTAAAGGCTATAGCTACCATCTTTTGAGGGTAAATTGCCTGAAACCACGACTGAACCGGCTGGTACGCGACCATAAAACACTTCGCCTGTTTCGCGATCGTAAATTTTAGTGGACTGGCCGATATAAACACCCATAGAGATGACACAATTGTCTTCAACAATCACGCCCTCAACCACTTCAGAACGCGCACCAATAAAGCAATTGTCACCAATAATGGTGGGGCCGGCTTGCACGGGTTCTAACACACCACCAATGCCCACGCCGCCACTTAAGTGCACGTTTTTACCAATTTGCGCACATGAACCAACAGTTGCCCAAGTATCCACCATGCTACCTTCACCCACGTACGCGCCAATATTGACGTAGCTTGGCATTAATACGGTGTTTTTTGCAATAAATGAACCACGACGCACAATCGCGTTTGGCACCACGCGGAAGCCACCAGCTTTAAAATCTGCTTCAGTGTAGTTGGCAAATTTTGGTGGTACTTTGTCAAAATATTTGGTCACACCGTCATCCATCAACACATTGTCTTCTAAACGAAACGACAATAAAACGGCCTTTTTAAGCCATTGATGGGTTTCCCATTGCTGGGTGTCCCCAATGCGGCTAGCGACACGTAATTTGCCGCTATCTAAATCGGCAAGCACAGATGCAACGGTAGATTTAATTTCTGCTGATGCGTTGGCTGGGTTAATGTTGGCGCGGTCTTCGAACGCGGCTTCAATAATACTTTGACGTGGATCCATCATTCTCTCGGCTTGTTGGCTAATTAAAAAACGTTATTTTAACCTAAATTAGCGCGGCAAAAAAATAAAGCGCATGAGAAATGCGCTTAAAATTAAAACTGTTAAATTTGGCTTAAAATCCACATCTTCTTTTGCATGCCGCTGCAAGCCTTATTCTAGGCGGCTCGCAGGGCAGTATTTTTTGCTCGGGCAAAAATTACGCTTAAAAATTGAATATTTTTAAGCCTTATTTACCCGCTTTTGCAGCCTCATAAAGTGGGCGCACTTTTGGCGCGAGTGCTTTTAAATCGGCAATGCGGTTTTCACTGGCGGGGTGCGTACTTAAAAACTCTGGTGGCGCGCCTTTATTCGCAGCACTCATTTTTTCCCATAATGTCACAGCCGCATCTGGGTTAAAGCCTGCGCGAGCAGCCAACTCTAGCCCAATACGGTCAGACTCACGTTCTTGCTCACGCCCGTTAGGTAGTGCAAAAAAGAGTTGCGACCCCATGCCCGCACCTTTAACTAATGCGCCACCACTTGCACCTGTCACCATTGAGGCGAGTGCTTGAAGGCCAAATTGTTGTACATAGGCTTGTGACATACGTTCACGACCATGCTCGCGCAACGCGTGGGCAATTTCATGGCCAATCACTGCTGCCAACTCATCATCAGTGGCTTGCAATTTATCCATCATGCCGGTGAGCACCATGATTTTTCCACCCGGCATACAGTATGCATTTAACTGGTCATTTTTTTCAACGTTGACTTCCCAAGCCCATTTGGAGGCATCAGGACGAAACACGCCGACTTGTGCAATCAAGCGGTTTGAAATAGCACGCACACGATCCACTTGCGCTTTATCAACGTTAAGCGCTTGTTTTTTATTCGCTTCTTGTATGGTTTGGTTGTAGGCTTGCGCTGACATTTTATCGACAGATGCTGCGGGTAATAGCATAAATTGAGAACGTTTAACGCCTGACACGCTATCTTTAGTTGTAGTTGCGCAGCCAGAAAATTGTAGAGTGGTGATTGCGACAATAATGAGTGAAAAATATTTCATGAGATGCCTTTCGATAATTCAACAATGCCGTCTTAACGCATACGCTAGGCCTTTGGTTGAATGTAGTAGTATTAAAAAGTTGACTTAAACTAGTGCTAACCCAAACTATATTTTCAACTGAGAGCCCAATTCGACTACTCGGTTAGGTGGGAGTTTAAATTGATTAGTAATGGTTTCAGCACTTCTAAATAAGCCGATAAAGATTTTTTTGCGCCAAATGGACATTCCTGATTTTTCGCTGGCGATGAGGATTTCTTTACCAATAAAGTATGAGGTATCCATATCATCTAACACCAGACCCGATTCAGCACATACCTTAAGGTCACGAGGTAAGTCAGGCTCATCTTTAAAACCATAGCGAACGGTGACTTGATAAAACTTATGCGGAAGCGCCACTACGTTGACGCGCTCTTCGGCGGATGTGTGGGGAAAATCTAAAAATTTCACTGTTAAAATCACAACATTTTCATGCAGCACTTTGTTGTGCTTTAAGTTATGCAACATTGCGTGCGGTACACCATCAGGATTAGGTGTCATGAAAATTGCTGTTCCAGCTACGCGGGTAGGAGGGTGTGCACCAATCGCAGCAATAAATGGTTCGAGCGCCATTGCTTCATTTTTAAGTCGCGTGTATAGATGTGAGCGGCCGGTTTTCCACGTGAGCATTAAAGTGAAAATGATAATTCCAAGCACTAATGGCACCCAGCCCCCATCTGGTATTTTGAGTACATTGGCACTAAAAAACGACAAGTCGAACACTAAAAACAAGGCTACCAACAGGCCTGTGCGAGTCTTGCTCCAACCCCACAGGTGATGAAATACAATGCCCGCAAGCAGTGTAGTGATAATCATGTCCCCCGTGACGGCAAGACCGTAAGCGGCCGCTAAGTTACCCGATGTTTTAAAACTTAACACCAGTACCATAACTGCCAACATTAACCCCCAGTTAACGCGAGGCATGTAGATCTGTCCTTCTTCGCTTTCGGAGGTATGTTCTACATGCATGCGGGGTAAAAATCCGAGTTGCAATGCTTGACGTGAAACAGAGAATGCGCCTGTGATTACCGCTTGTGAAGCAATCACCGCCGCCAAAGTGGCCAATACGATGAGTGGGTAGAGCATCCAATCAGGCGCTAATAAGTAGAAAGGGTTCTTAACCGTTTCTGGATGCAGTAGGACAAGTGCACCTTGCCCGAAGTAATTTAAAATAAGTGCTGGTAATACAAAGCCGAACCAAGCTAGACGGATAGGGAAACGACCAAAGTGTCCCATATCCGCGTACAAAGCTTCAGCTCCTGTGACAGAGAGCACCACAGCACCTAACGCTACAAAGGCAATCCAAGGGCTGGTTGAAAAAAACTGAATCGCATAAATAGGGTTAAGCGCATGTAGAATTGTAGGATTTTGCACAATACCAGAAATGCCCAGCAAAGCCAGTGTACTAAACCAAAGCAACATAATGGGACCAAAAAAAGCACCAACTAATGCCGTGCCATGACTTTGTGCCCAAAATAAAGCAAATAACACTACCAATGTGATTGGTAAAATTAATGGGTGAAGTACAGGCGCGGCTACTTCTAAACCTTCGACAGCAGACAGCACAGAAATGGCTGGTGTAATCATGCCATCTGCATAAAACATACAAGCTCCCAATATGCCTAGCAGCATAATTGTGCGTAATTTTTTCGGGTTGCCTGCGGCGTTCTGGCTTGCTAGTGCCAATAACGCCATGATGCCACCTTCACCACGGTTATCTGCGCGCATAATAAACGCAACATATTTGACCGAAACTACCATAATGAGCGACCACACAATTAGAGACAATATACCAAACATATTGACTTCGTTAAGTGGTACAGGGTGCGTGCCAACTGAAAAGACTTCTTTGATTGTGTATAGTGGGCTGGTACCAATATCACCAAAAACAACGCCTAAGGCAGCAAGTGTAATGGCGGAAAGCTTAGTTTTGTTGTGATTGGCAGACATAGCTAAAAGTAATATTGTGGAATGTCTAATATTATCAGCTAAATTGACCGCTTATCCAATTAAAAATTTTAAGGGAATTGTAAGATGAAACGTTATATTTGTCGCTGAACTTGGTTCATTTTTTTTGTAAAAATAGTGCGATAAAAAATAAAGCCCTTGTAAGCCGCATGAATACTGGCTTGCAGAGCGTTTAAATGAATTTGGTTGTTATTTTTGTTTTAACATTTTCTAAATAGACAGGATTGGGTTGTGGCAAGTTTTGTCAAAAAATGACTAACAGTTCCCCCCCCCTTTTTTGTTAGCCATTCTTTTTAATTTATTTGTCAAGTGGGCTGTTATGAAACGACTGCACCCATTTTGAATATTGGTAAGTACATCGCTACCACAAGGCCACCAATCAATGTACCTAATACAACCATAATGACAGGTTCCATTAAGCTAGCTAGCGCTTCTACTGCATCGTCAACCTCAGCTTCAAAGAAGTCTGCTACTTTGCCTAACATTGAATCTAGAGCACCTGATTCTTCACCAATGGCGGACATTTGTAATACCATACTAGGGAATACATCGGCATTTTGCATGGCAACAGTTAAACTTGTGCCAGTGCTAATTTCACTTTGAATGCGCTTGGTTGCATCATAATAGACTCGGTTACCTGCAGCGCCAGCAACAGAATCTAGTGCTTCCACTAAAGGCACGCCCGCTTGGAACATGGTAGCAAGTGTACGTGTCCAGCGTGCGATGGTAGCTTTTCGAATGAGCGGTCCAAAAATGGGAATCTTAAGCAAGAGCCTATCCATACTAGCTTGCATACTCTCTGATCTTTTCCAAGTGTAGAAGAAAAACCAAACACCAAATCCAATAGTGCCAAATATAGCCCACCACCACTCTACAAAAAAATCAGATATATTCATGACAATCATTGTTGGCGCAGGTAAGTCGGCACCGAAGCCAGAAAATAGCTCTTTAAAGGCAGGAATAACGTAAATCATAATAACAGCGACAATAATAAATGCTACGACAATAATTGACACTGGGTAAAAAAGTGCAGATTTAATTTTTGACTTAATTGCCTGAATTTTTTCTTTGTAAGTAGCAAGGCGGTCCAGAAGTGTATCTAAAATACCTGCCTGCTCACCCGCACCCACTAAGTTGCAATAAAGGGTGTCAAAATAAAGTGGATATTTGCGGAATGCGGCACTTAAGCTACTACCAGTTTCTACGTCAGTTTTGAGGTCTAATAATAGTTTGCCAACAGCTGGGTTGCTATGACCTTTACCCACAATGTCAAATGATTGCAGTAAAGGAACTCCAGACTTCATCATGGTGGCTAGTTGACGTGTAAAAAGAGTGACATCTTTGTCGCTTACAGTACCTTTGCCTTTAAATGCACTTTGCTTTTTGATTTTTGTTACAGTAATTCCTTGGCGACGTAAAGTGGCACTCACAAAGGAGTCCCCAGATGCTTTCATTTCACCTTTGACAACTTTACCTTTTTTGTCTTTGCCTTCCCAAGAGTAAATAACTTCTTTGGTGGCCTTAGCATTTACTGCCATATCAATCCCCTATGCTTATTTCTGCTGCAAATTGCATTTAAAAATAACGAGTTTTTGCATACACGCATTTTTATTCGTTTGTGCAAGCTTCGACTTCTGCGACAGAAGTTAAACCCTGCATCACCTTTAATATGCCAGAACGTCTTAAATCATTCACTCCATCACGCTTAGCTTGGTCGGCGATATCATGTGCATTGCAATTAGACATAATCAAACGACTCATTTCATCGGTAATGGGCATGACCTGATAAATACCAACACGACCCTTATAGCCATCATTACACATCTCGCAACCGCCTTCTTTGGGGCCGTAAATCTGAAAACTTTCTTTAAAATCTTCTTCTATAAAACCTACATCTAACAAGGCTTGTTGTGGTACATCAATAGGAACTTTACAGCTTTTACATAGGCGTCTAGCTAAGCGTTGTGCAGTAATGAGTGATACTGCTGAGGCGATGTTAAAAGGCGCTACACCCATATTTAATAAACGCGTGAGGGTGGAAGGTGCATCATTAGTATGCAACGTTGAAAGCACCATGTGACCAGTCGAAGCAGCCTTAATTGCCATGTCAGCAGTTTCTAAATCGCGAATCTCACCAATCATAATGATGTCAGGGTCTTGCCTTAGAAACGACTTTAATGCGGCAGCAAAAGTAAGACCCTGCTTATCATTAACATTAACCTGATTGATTCCCGCAAGTGGAATTTCGCAAGGATCTTCTGCGGTTGATATATTCACGCCAGGGTTATTCAAAATATTTAAGCAAGTATAGAGCGAAACAGTTTTGCCCGACCCCGTTGGCCCTGTAACCAGTACCAATCCATATGGCCGGCTTACTGCGTTTAATAGGCGCTCTTTTTGAATGGGTTCATAGCCCAATGCCTCAATGCCAAGCGTAGCACTGCTCGGGTCTAAAATACGCATCACAATTTTCTCGCCATTGATGAGTGGCAAAGTGCTGACGCGAAAATCGATGGTGCGAGATTTAGAAACAACTAACTTCATGCGACCATCTTGCGGAATGCGTTTCTCAGCAATATCTAAGCTCGAAATGACTTTAATGCGTGAAGCCAGCTTTTCCTTGATTGAAAGAGGCGGTTGGGTGATTTCGCGCAGAATACCATCCACACGGTAGCGTACACGATAAAATTTTTCATAAGGCTCAAAGTGCAAGTCTGATGCACCCATGTTAATCGCATCTAATAGCATTTTATTTAAAAACTTAACAACGGGTGCGTCATCAACTTCTTGTGATTGCAAATCGACTTCTGGCTCTTCGTGGCTATCTTCACCCAAGTCGTACTCATCGCCCGAGTTCAGAGAGCTTAGTTTTGAGTCGCTTGCTTCAATAACTTTGTCAATCCAGCGACCGAGTTTGTCGTCTTCTACAATGATGGGGGAAAGGGCCATCCCCATTTGAAACTGCACGCTGTCTAGTGCGTGTAAATTAGTTGGGTCTGAAATCGCCACAAACAGTACATTATTTCGTACCTGCAATGCTAAAACACGGTTGTCGCGCATCAACTGCAAATCAATTTTTTTACTAGGTAGGTAGTCGGTATTAAAACTGTCTAAATTGAAGTAAGGAAAACCAAATGCTTTGGCGGAAGTCTCTGCAATCGCCATGGCGCTGAGTTTTTTGCTGGCAATTAACTGCGTGATAAATGGCACATTGGCGGTCGCCGCCTTAGCTTGTAGCGCCATAGCCTCTTCTTCAGAAAGCGCTTTTTCCTGAATTAAAGTGCGTGCAAGGCCGCATAATTTTTGTGCTGTTGCTACTGATGACATTTAAAAACCATTGAATGCGTGAAAGATTATTCCTAAAACTTAAAAAAATCACAGTACTACCTGCTAATGATGCCCTTAAGACATTTTTTTGTAAAGCATTTATGCATTTAAAAAAGAAAAAAAGTGGTATAAATCAGACATTAAGCGTGCAAAGCTTATGTTTTTGTTAAATAGTAGTGTTTATCTACAAGCTTTGCACGTTTAATAAAAGCAGGGTTTATGGCGTTATTTTTGACATGCTGAGTAAATTTACATGTTAGCGATAATTTCTTCACCAAATTGGGCAGTGCCTACTTGGGTTGCACCTTCCATTTGACTTGAGAAATCACCAGTCACACGTTTGCTGATAATCGCTTTTGCTACACCTTTTAGTACTAAATCGGCAGCTTCAGTCCAGCCCATGTGACGCAACATCATTTCCGCTGATAGAATAATTGAACTAGGGTTGGCTAAATCTTTGCCAGCAATTTTTGGCGCGGTACCGTGCGTTGCTTCAAACATGGCAACGGTGTCGCTTAAATTGGCGCCTGGCGCAATACCAATGCCGCCTACTTGTGCGGCCAGCGCATCGCTCATGTAATCGCCATTTAAATTGAGCGCCGCAACCACATCATAATCACTAGGGTGCAACAAGATTTCTTGTAAGAATGCGTCGGCGATACAGTCTTTAATGACAATGCCATTCGGTAGGGCTTTATTTCTAATTTCCAGCCATGGGCCGCCATCTATTTCTACCGCACCAAACTCTTCTTTGGCAAGTTCATAACCCCAGTCCCTAAAGCCACCTTCAGTGTATTTCATAATGTTACCTTTGTGGGTAATAGTGACTGATTTACGATTGTTATCAATGGCATATTGAATGGCTTTGCGAATTAAGCGTTTGCTGCCATCCATTGAAACTGGCTTGATGCCAATGGCGGATGATTCTGGAAAACGAATTTTTTTACGCACGCCCATATCACTTAAAAAAGCGATGACTTTTTTAGCTTCATCGCTTTCTGCCGCCCACTCAATGCCTGCGTAAATGTCTTCCGTGTTTTCTCTAAAAATCACCATGTCGGTTTTTTCTGGGTGTTTGACGGGGCTGGGCACACCTTGAAAATATTGAATAGGACGTAAACAAACATACAAATCCAATTCTTGGCGTAACGTGACATTAAGAGAACGAATGCCGCCGCCAACAGGGGTTGTGAGAGGGCCTTTAATTGAAATCACATATTCTTTGAGCGCTTTCATGGTTTCATCTGAAAGCCAAGTATTCGCATCGTAAACTTTGGTAGATTTTTCGCCCGCAAATACTTCCATCCAAGAAATTTTACGTGTGCCGTTGTAAGCTTTATTCACTGCAGCATCTACCACTTTAATCATCGGCGGGGTAATATCGATGCCTATACCATCGCCCTCAATAAATGGGATAATGGGGTTATTCGGCACATTTAACGTGTTATCTTTATTGACGGTGATTTTAGTGCCAGTGCTTGGTACGGTGATTTTAGAAGCCATGCCTATTTTCCTTATGCTAATTTAATTCAAATGATTGTTTTGTTTAATAAACCTTTTAACGTCGTGTGCCAGTTCAGTCCACATAGCCTTCCAAATGGAAAACTCGGGCACGCCACGTTAATAGACTTTATTGCTATCCCCAATGTGTACGCCGCAGGGCGATTAGACACCGATAGCGAGGGATTGCTTATTCTAACCGATGATGGCGCCTTGCAACACCGTTTAAGTGATCCAAAATACAAAGAATTGAAAACTTATTGGGTGCAGGTTGAAGGTGCGCCAACAGATGTGGATTTAGCACCTTTGCGTAAAGGGGTTGATTTGGGCGATTTTACAACGCGCCCAGCGCAAGTACGCTTAATGGATGCGCCAGCCAACTTGTGGCCGCGTGTGCCACCTATCCGTGAGCGCAAAGCGATTCCGACCACATGGCTTGAGATTAAAATTAGTGAGGGTAAAAACCGCCAAGTGCGCCGTATGACCGCGAAAATTGGTTTTCCCACTTTGCGCTTAATTCGCTATGCGATTGGCCATTACACGCTAGATAATTTAAGCGTGGGAGAGTGGCGTCAAATATAAATTTTTTCAATTACGCACCCTAAAAATATAATATGAAACCAGTCATTATTTTTAAGCATGTAGCGCATGAAGGCCCTGGCTTTTTAGGGGATTTTTTAACGCAGCAAAATATCCCTTGGCAGGTTGTGAATACCTTTGAGCTTGAAACCTTGCCAGCTTCTATAGCAGGCTATAGCGGCGTGGTGCTGATGGGCGGCCCGATGAGTGTAAATGATGATTTACCGTGGATTAATGTGGTGCTGGATTTAATTCGTGAAGCGATAAAACGAGACATTCCTGTGTTAGGGCATTGTTTGGGAGGTCAACTCATGAGCAAAGCGCTAGGCGGCACCATTACACAAAATGCGGTGAAAGAAATTGGTTGGGGTGAAGTGAAAGTGTCAGACAACCCGGCAGCAAAACAATGGTTTGGTGAAATAGAAATTTTTAACGCCTTTCATTGGCACGGCGAAACGTTTAGCTTACCAGCTGGCGCTACGCATGTGTTAGCCAGCCAACATTGCCAAAACCAAGCGTTTTCAGTTGGCAAGCATTTAGGGTTTCAAACCCATGTTGAAGTCACCGCCGATATGGTGAAAATGTGGTGTGATTTAGGCCAAGATGAGTTGCAAGCCTCTGCAAGTAGCCCCGGCGTACAGCAGGCAGATGTGATGCAAGAAACGTTGCCTTTACACTGCTTTTTTCTTAATAAAGTGGCCAGTCAAGTGTACGGGCAATGGGTAAAAGGGCTGGTTTAAAAAACTCTACAAATAAGCCCTGAATTGTTGATGAAAATAGGCTTATTTTACCCCGAGAGATTTTTATGCCTCTGTAAGCCGCATAGAATAAGGCTTGCCGAGGTGGTGAAATGATGTTGTGTTCATTTAAGCTAAAAAATAGGTTGAAAAATAGGCCGGGCAAGCCGACAATGTTGCCATCAATTGATAAGAATTTAATTAGATTTTAACTTTAAGAGGAAGGTGTTTATGTCAAAAAAACTGGTGTTGAGCTTAGCGTTATTGTTAGCGTTGGGTGCTTGTGGAAAAAAAGAAGAAGCAAAAACCGATGAGCCATCCATTGGAGATGCGATTAGTGCGGTTGGCAAGCTAAATGATTTGGCTGATGTCTCTAAAGATACGCAAAAAAACACTGAAGAACTCAAAAAATTAACTCCAGTCACTAACGACCAGCTTAAATCTATATTGCCAGACAGCATTGCCGGCATTGCAAGATCAAGTTTTGAAATCACCAACGCGATGGGCATACTCACGGCTAATGCTAAGTATGAAAAAGACGCGATTCATTATGAGCTGCAAGTCTATGATGGTGCGGGCGAATCGGGTTCAGCGATTTTTGGCTTATCGCAACTGGGCATTATGATGGGCACTGAAAGTGAAACGCAAACCGGCTACACCAAGCCTTATTCTGTGGGCGATAACAAAGGCTCTGAAAAGCAAGATAAAACCGATGCAAATAATATTTTTAACGAAGTGACCTTGGTGGTGGCGAATCGCTTTATGCTAACTGTGAGCGCAAGAGGCGCCGATATGGATGCATTGAAGTCTGCCATTAAAGATGCAGACCTAGTAGGCAAGCTAGAAGGGTTAAAATAATTAAGGGAACACGGAATAAGTGTCTGTACGGGCGAATAGCTTCGTTGCGCGGTGCTCACCAACTCGTCTATCTCATTGATATGTCTCATGTTTTGTGCTCCGTGCGCCTTGCACCTCATCCCGTTCGCCGACTTATTCCGCGTTTCCTAAGCAGACTCAGCCGCTAACAAAGCCGCATAGCCAGCGCGATAATCTGGGTATTTTAATTGAAATCCACTGGCTAACATGGCTTGGTTGCTTAAGCGTTTGCCTCCTTGTATGGGCGGCATTTTTGTTTCAAATGCTACTTTTTGCTGCGCAGCTAACCATTGCAGCACTTCATATTGGCTCACAGGGGCGCTATCGGTGACGATATAGCAGGGCAAAAGCGCAACATTGTTGGCGACTTGTTGCACTAAATGCACCATAAAACTCGCTGCATCATCGCGGTGAATACGGTTAGTCCAGCTATTTTGCACAGGCCAAGTGGTGGGGTTTTTAGCTAGATTAATCATGCGCAAACGCCCAGCGCCATAAATGCCCGATAAGCGCAGCGCTGTATGTGCGCAAGGTAAATTTTCTAATAATCGCTCAGCCTCTAACAAACGCTCGCCACCAAAATCCGCCGCCACTGCAGGCACGGTTTCATTTATAAGGGCATCATCCAATAACTCATCTGTCACCTGCCCATACACGCGCGTGCTGGAAACAAAAAACACATGCTTCAGCTGCGCGTTATCTGCTTGCGTGGCTAACACATTGCGTAAACCCTCCACATAATGCGCTTGATATTGCGCATCGGTTTGGCCGTTCGCCGCTACGCAATAAATAAGAATTTCTGGTTGAATATCAGTGAGTTGGGTAAGGCTTGCTGGCAGTGTTACATCGGCTTGCAGCATGTGCACACCAGCAAGGCTTGAAGCTTGGCGGCGCACACCAAAGGTGTTGAAGCCGAGCGAAGCGAGTTGGGTGGCGATGGCTTGGCCTAAATCGCCACAGCCGACGATAAGGGCTTTGGTCATATGTCTATCATCGCTTTAACATGCGCCACTGCGCTACGCCCGAGTGCATCCAGCGCGTAGCCGCCTTCAAGCACCGAAACCATGCGGCCTTGTGAAAATTGGTTAGCAATCATTTTTACTTGCTGGGTAATCCACGCGTAATCTTCATCCAGCCACGTTAGGCCGCCCATTTTGTCTTCTGCGTGCGCGTCAAAACCTGCGGAAAATATAATGAGTTGTGGCTTAAATTTGGTAAGTGCAGGTAGCCATTGTTGATTAAAAACCTCACGTAGTGCATTGCCATCACTGCCAGCAGCTAATGGCGCATTTAGCATGTGCTCGTTGCCGCTATCTGCGCCTTTGTGCGGGTAATAGGGGTGGCGAAAACTGGAGCACAACATCACGCGCGCGTCATCATGAAAAATATCTTCTGTGCCGTCGCCGTGGTGCACGTCAAAATCAATGATTGCTACACGTTGCACACCATAGTGCGCCATAGCGTGGGCGGTAGCCACGGCCACGTTGTTAAAAATGCAAAAGCCGGCGGCATTGGCGCGCCCCGCGTGGTGGCCGGGTGGGCGCGTGTTGCAAAACACTTGTTTGGACTTATTTTGCATCACTAAATCAACCGCTAACACCGCCGCGCCAGAAGCACGCAAGGTAGCTTCTAAACTATCGGGGTTCATGGCGGTGTCGGCATCTAGCAGTACTAAGCTATCATTGAGACCCATTTTGGGGGAAACCTTAAAAATATGGTCAATATAAGTTGGTGTGTGCACGCGCGCTAATTGCATTTTTGAGGCTTTTGGCGCATCAAAACGTTGCATTTGGTTGAGTAAGCCAGCGTTTTCTAGGGCACTTTCAATCGCCAGTAAACGGGCGGGTTGCTCTGGGTGTTGCGCGCCCATATTGTGCTTTAAGCAATGAGCGTGTGAAATATAAGCTGCTTGCGAGGGTTTAGCTTGCGCTGCCTGCGCGCGCCCAAATAGCATTGCACCTGCAAACGCCGCACTGCCTAATAAAAGTTCACGTCTATTCATACAAACACATTGTATTCGCCAAAAAGCAAATTAGCCTGAATTTTTTAGCAATAAATCGTCTCATGTGCTTTTGTTGTATGATAAACAATCTACACTTTTTAAGTGACTTTGATTTGCACAATACCTTACATATTGCCACCTTTAATATCCATAAAGGCACTACCCATTTTAATGCACAATTTTCTTTGCATCATCAGCGCGAGTTATTGCAGCAGTTACATGCGGATGTGGTTTTTTTGCAAGAGGTGCGCGACGCGCATGATAATCATAGCAAGCGTTTTTCTGCATGGCCGCAAGCCGGGCAAATGGCGTTTTTAACCGAGCAAATTTGGGCGGATTCTTCATACGGCAAAAATGCGGTTTACCCTGCAGGGCACCATGGCAATGCAATCTTGTCCAAGTTTCCGATTCTCAATACGCATAACCAAGATATTTCTGCGCACCATATTGAGCAGCGCGGCATGTTGCATTGCGAGTTAAATGTCCCTAAGTGGGAGATGCCTTTACACGCTATTTGTGTGCACTTGGGTTTGTTTGCACATTGGCGACGGCGGCAGCTCGGCTTGATTGCTCGTTATATCGAGCAACATGTGCCGGCAGATGCGCCACTGATTATTGCAGGCGATTTTAATGATTGGAACATGCGTACAGGCCGTGCATTTGCTCAGCATTTGCATTTGCACGAGGTGTTTGAGCAGCATAGCGGGCAACATGCGCGTAGTTTTCCATCTTGGTTGCCTATGCTGCCTTTAGATCGTATTTATGTGCGTGGTTTTGAGATCAAACACGCGCAAGTGCACGCAGGATCGCATTTTATGAAAGTGTCGGATCATGCCATTTTATCCACCACTTTAAGGAAGCGCTGAGCAAAAATTTGGTAATAAATTAACCATGACGCAATTTATTGGCGGCAATCATATTCAACTGTTACGCAACGGTGCGGAATATTTTCCTGCACTAGAAGTTGCCATTGGGCAAGCACAAGCTTTTATTTTCATCCAAACCTACATTTATGCCCAAGATGCGGTAGGCATCAGCATTGGCAATGCCCTCATTACCGCTGCCAGACGCGGCGTGGCGACCCATTTGTTGCTTGATGGTTTTGGCAGCAAAGAGCTTGCCCCAAGTTTTGTACAAATGTTAGAAGAATCAGGCGTGCAAGTGATGTTTTATCGTCCTAAAATTTCGCCTTGGACGTTCAAAAAAAATCGGCTCAGACGCTTGCATCATAAGGTTGCGGTGATTGATGGCAAAGTGGGTTTTGTCGGCGGCATCAATATTATTGATGATTTTGATATTCCTAACCCTGCGCCCAATAACGTGCCGCCGCGCATTGATTACGCAGTGCGTGTAGAAGGGAAATTACTTAGCCATTTAAACAAAAGTGTGCAAAAACTGTGGCGGCGCATGGCGTGGCTGCGAATGCGCGCTGAAAATGGCTTTGGTCAGCGTACGATCATGCCGCATACACAAGCGCCCACCGCCAAATATAAAAAAGGCGGCATACAAGCTGCTTTTGTATTGCGCGATAACGTGCTACATCGGCGCGATATTGAAGAGGCGTATTTAGCCGCCATTGCTCATGCGCACAGTGAAATCATCATCGCCAATGCTTATTTTGTGCCAGGCAGAAAATTTCGCAAGGCTTTATTAGCAGCTGCACAACGTGGTGTGCACGTAAAACTATTACTGCAAGGTCGCCTCGAATATTACTTGATGTTTGCTACCCACGCGTTTTATAGCGAGCTTTTAAATGGTGGCATTGAAGTTTATGAATACCGCAAAAGTTTTATGCACAGCAAAGTGGCGGTGATAGACAGTTTTTGGGCGACAGTGGGCTCATCCAATATTGACCCGTTTAGCTTGTTGCTATCGCGCGAGGCTAATATTATTGTGCAAGATCATCAGTTTGCTAGTACCTTACGCGCGGATGTGTTGGCAACGATTGAAAATGATGCCATAGTTATTCCGCCCCAAGCATGGGCGCGCGGCAATATTTTTAAGCGGTTTTTTTCTTGGATTGTGTATGGTCTGGTGCGCGTGTTTTTAGGTGTCATTGGACATGCCGAGCAGTAATATTTTTAAACGTTTTTTCACTTAAATTCACACAACATCATTTGACCACCTCTGCAAGCCAGTATCCATGCGGGTTACAGAGGCATAATTTTTTCACGGGGGATTTTTAATCGGTTTTTCGTGCAAAAAAACCCGCCAAAAGGCGGGTTAAAAATGACCAATATTTGAGTTAATTATTTCGTGATTTTAATCGGCACGTACAAGGTGTTTTCTGCACGTTGCACTAACACTGCCACCGTTTTGCCAGCAGCTACGGCGTTAATTTGCTTGTTAAATTGCTCAACACTTTGAGATTCTGAGTTGTTTAAACCCAAAATCACATCACCACGGCGAATGCCCGCTTGGGCGGCAGCGCCGGTACTTTCAATAACGAGCAAGCCATTTTTACCATTGAGCTTTTTCTTCTGCGCAGGCGTTAACTCTTTAAGGGTTAAGCCAATTTTGTTCGCTTCGGCCTTAGGTGCAGTTTGCTTGCTAGGTTGCGCGTCATCGTTGGGGTCGTTAGGCATTTCACCTACGCCCACATTAAGCAATTTTGCGTTGCCTTTGCGTAAAATTTCAACAGCAGCCACTTTGCCTGGCTTGGTTGCGCCAACTGCGCGTGGTAAATCGGCTGATGTAATGATGGTTTTGCCATCAAATTTAACAATCACGTCGCCAGCTTCTAAGCCACCTTTGTCAGCAGGGCTATTTTTTTCAACTCCTGCCACTAATGCGCCATTGGTGTTTTTCATACCAAATGATTCAGCGAGTTCTTTGGTGAGCTCTTGAATTGCAATGCCAAGCCAGCCGCGTGTGACCTTGCCTGAAGCTTTTAACTGATTAGAAACATCAATCGCGACATCAATTGGAATGCTAAATGATAAGCCCATGGAGCCACCACTGCGGCTATAAATTTGTGAGTTAATGCCGACCACTTCACCATTTAAATTATACAAAGGGCCGCCTGAATTACCAGGGTTGATGGCCACATCGGTTTGAATAAAAGGCACAAAATTTTCTTGTGGCAGGGCGCGACCTTTTGCACTCACAATACCCGCCGTCATGGTGTTTTCAAGGCCAAAAGGTGAGCCAATTGCCGCCACCCATTCGCCCACTTTCAGTTTGCTTGGGTCGCCAATGTTGGCTTTTGGTAAACCAGTGGCATCAATTTTAATTAAGGCCACATCGGTACGTTTATCTGTGCCAATAATTTTGGCTTTAAATTCGCGTTTGTCGGATAGTTTGATAATCACTTCATCCGCACCGTTCACCACGTGGGCATTGGTTAAAATATAACCATCGCTACTGATAATAAAACCTGAACCTAGTGATTGTGATTTGTAATCAGGCTGTGGCTCGCCATTTTGCCCAGGCATGCCAGGCATATTGGGGATACCAAAACGTCTTAAAAATTCTTGTAATTGTTCATCACCTTCTAAACCACCAAAAGGCGACATGCCTGCATTGCTACGCATGCTTTGCGTGACACTAATGTTAACAACTTCTGCACCGTGCTTATCTGCTAGTTGCGTAAAATCTGGTAGTTCAGCAAATGCTTGCGTAGAAAGGGTCGTCAGACAAAAGCTGATGGCCGTTATCCAATTTTTTAACATGTATAGACCTCGTTTATTAAAATTAGGGTTCAAATTTTCTTACTACATTTTAAGATTTATCTGGGGATTTTGTTGAGTATTTCAAGACTTGCAAGCAGCATTTGCATCATTTTCTGCAAATCGCAAAATTTTAGCTTGGAAACTTTGTTGGTAAGATTTTCCAGCATGAGTGTGGCCAGTCAAATGTCCTTTAACCCACATAAAACTAACAAATAAACCTAAAGCTGCGCCAATCATTACATAAAATTGATTTGCAAATATTGCATTTGCCACTACAGTCCCTACGATTAAACCCAGCAGGGGCACACCGTAGAGTAAAAAAGAGGTTTTGAGTACGGCATTTTCTTCTATGCCTACCACCACACTATCACCCACTTGCGCATTGACTGTGTTTTGAGCGGTAAAGTTGTGACTATTGTGTCCTAACAGTTTGCCCCATGTGGCATTGCCACAACCACGTTTTTGCCCACATAGACCACAAGCGGTGCGGCGTTCTAACTCAAGTGTGGCTTCATTACCTTGGCAGGCGGTGACAACTGCGTATTCTTCTAACATAAGGCTTTACTAAAATAGTGGAGGTATCATTTGATAAATGTAACAGCATTGGCAATGTGCGCTGTGGTGGCTTCTGGCACTTCGCCCAGCGCAGTCACTTGTAAAAAACCTGCAACGCGAGAGTACACATTAGTATTGCCCACGTTGCTTGCACCTTGCTTTTGTTTTCCATTTTTAGCTAACGGCTCTATAAATAAAGACACAGTAGCTAGGCCGTCAGAAAAAACAATTTGCGTAATCGGCAATTGCTTGCCTTTTACCGTTAATGCCATTTGGTCAACTTTGCGAAAGCCCGCTGGCAAGTCATTTAGCTGCCAGTGTGGGCTAGGGCTGTTGTCAGCAATGGGCGAGTTTTCTTCCATCACATAATGTTTATTGCTGTCTATTTTTGGTTTAAACCAGTCTAAATCAACCGTGTTAAATAAGTTAAGCTGGCTAAAAGCCACGTTGTCGATGGTTTCATTTCGGCTGTTTAATGTCACGGTTTTTAAAACAAGGCCATATTCAGCATCAATCCAAAATTGGTGACGGTTGCGATATTGGTCTTTTGGTTCTAATAATAAAATTTGCACATCACGGCCTGCAACGCGCTCAGAACTACCGCTAGTTAGGGTGTAGTAAGGTTTCAAGCTTTCAATATCTGCCGGCAAAACATCGGGAAACAAATGATGACGGCGGCGTTTTTCAATCACGATTTTTTCGTTTTTAGGGTTGTATATCACCAAGTCATTGCCTTGGCTAAACATTTCTCGCGGTGCGCCATCCAGCACTATATTGCGGGTAAACTCTTGTTGCCCATCATACAAGTGTTTAATTTGCACTGATTTGGCTTGTTGTTTGTTTGATTGGCATACAAAAATACCCTGATAGCTTAATACGTGCGCTGCCGCAGACGCTTTTTGCAACATTTGCCAGTGGACAGCGTCACTTTGCCCATAAGCATTCAGTGTCATACATGCTAAAACACAACTGACAAAAAAACGTTTCATACTAACAACCATAAGCCATCATGCGCATTATTTAGAAAAACTAGCAGGTTGAATATAATATGAGCTAGCAGTTGGAGCAGTGGCTTGGTGCGCCACTAAATACTCATCTGGAATATCAGCTTCGGCTAACGCAGGCGCATCTTGCTGCGCCACTTGGATATTTGGCTTGTTGTTGGCTTGGTTTGCCATCAACATGGTGCCATCTTGGCTCGTTTGGGTTTGCCATAGCATCCAGCCCACCATCATCACGCCAGCCATTGAAGCGGCCATCGCCCATGCGGCTGGCATTTCACGCTCAACATTTGTATGCTGAACATCGGTATTTTTCAAAGTGGCATTGGGTGACAATACCGTAGGCTCAACTTCAATTTTACGCATTAAATTGCGCTTGAAGTTTGTGCTTAATCCATCACCACCACGCATAGCATCGCCAATCAAGTGATATTGTTCCCACGTTTGTGCCGTATTGCTACTGGCATGCAATGCAGCCAATACGTGCTCGGCTTCTTCAGGTGACAGCTCGTTGTCTATTAGTGCAGATAATTGTTCGCTCATGTGTTGCCCCTAAAACTTTTTTCTAAAATACGCTTTTAAATTCAATAATGACTACCAGCGTTTGTTTTCTGGTGTGTCTAATAATGGTTTTAATTTTGCTGAGATTGTCTCGCGAGCTCTAAAAATGCGTGAGCGTACCGTGCCAATAGGACAATCCATTACAGTAGCAATTTCTTCGTAGCTCAAGCCATCTATTTCACGCAGGGTAATGGCAGTGCGCAACTCTTCCGGCAAACTCGCTACGGTATCATTCACTGTTTGCGCAATTTGTTTAGTTGCCATGGCAGATTCAGGCGTTTCCATCGTCCGCAGTTCATCACCATCTTCAAAATTTTCAGCGTCCTCAATTTCTACATTGCTACTCACAGTTGGCCTACGCCCCATCGACACTAAATAATTTTTAGCGGTGTTAATGCCTATGCGATATAGCCATGTGTAAAAGGCACTGTCACCTCTAAAGTTTGGTAGCGCGCGGTAGGCTTTAATAAAAGCTTCTTGCACAATGTCTTCTATTTCGGCTTGGTCACGCACCATGCGTGAAAGCAAGCGCGCGAGCTTGCGCTGATACTTATCCACCAATAATCCAAAAGCACGCTTATCACCACGTTGCGCGCGCAGCACAAGCTCGTGGTCAATTTCACGGGTATCGGGTAGCGGTTGTGTAGGCGTTTTCACGGTGACTAAACTTAATTTATCCGCAGGTGTAAATGCAGTGTTTTTATTTTCTGATACATGATGAGGTGAAGTATAACCTTGCCTGACGATATTTTGCGCAGCAGGTTGCACTAAATTTAACTCTGTCATTTTAAGTATTTTATCAAATTGCATCATGGTGTATTCCCTTAGTTGTGGTCAAGCCAGCAAGCAAAATATTTTTAAGCATTTTTACGGCTTTGCTATTGCCTATTTCAAAGACAGCGATAAACTCTTATTAGTTCACTCTATTTATCTTCAAACAAGCACACAGCACACTATGCAGCAATATGACGTTTTAATTATAGGTAGCGGCCTTGCGGGGCTAACATTAGCCTTGCGTACAGCTGAGCACAAAAGTGTTTGTTTGGTGAGTAAGCGCGGTATTAATGACGCTGCCAGTGATTGGGCGCAGGGCGGTATTTCGGCGGTATTAAGTAATGATGATTCTATCGAAAATCATGTGCGCGATACGCTAGTGGCGGGCGGTGGTTTGTGCGATGAGGCTGTAACGAGATTAGTGGCTGAAAATGCCAAAACATCTATCGAATGGCTCATTGCGCAAGGCGTGGGTTTTACTCGCGAGGCCGATAACAGCGGTTACCATTTAACCCGCGAGGGCGGCCACAGCCACCGCCGTATTATTCACGCGGCGGATGCGACTGGGCACGCCGTACAAACCACATTATCAGAAAAAGTAAAACAGCACCCTAATATCACAATGATGGAAAACCACATTGCGGTAGATTTAATCACCACGCGTAAAATGAATCGGCGCAAAGTTGTAAGAGCGAAAATTAAACCGGGTGACGATAATGCCTGTTTGGGTGCTTATGTGCTTGATAAATTTACGGGTAAGGTGATTACCATAGCCGCGCAAAATACCGTGCTGGCCACGGGTGGTGCGGGCAAAGTATATTTGTACACTACCAACCCAGATGTGAGCACGGGGGATGGCATTGCAATGGCATGGCGCGCGGGCTGCCGTGTGGCCAATTTAGAATTTGTGCAGTTTCACCCTACTTGTTTATATCATCCCCACGCAAAATCATTTTTAATTAGTGAGGCGGTGCGCGGTGAGGGTGGTTTGTTGCGGTTGCCCGATGGCACACGTTTTATGCCAGAACATGACGCGCGTGAAGAACTCGCCCCGCGCGATGTGGTTGCCCGCGCCATTGACTTTGAAATGAAAAAGCGCGGTATCGATTGCGTGTATTTGGACATTACGCACAAACCGTTAGATTTTATACAAGAGCATTTTCCCAACATTCACAAACGCTGCTTGAGCTTTGGCATTGATATTAGCAAAACACCTATTCCTGTGGTGCCAGCCGCACATTACACTTGTGGAGGTGTAATGACGGACGATCAAGGTCGTACCGACATCAAAAACTTATATGCGATAGGCGAAACCGCCTGCACGGGCTTGCATGGGGCAAACCGTTTAGCGAGCAACTCTTTGCTGGAATGTTTAGTATTTGGTCAGCGCGCAGCGGAAGATATTTTAAGTCAGCCAGCTAAAGCCTCGCCACTATTGCCGCATTGGGATGAAAGCCGCGTGACTGACGCAGATGAAGAGGTGCTGATTACCCACACATGGGATGAGCTACGCCGCTTTATGTGGAACTACGTAGGCATTGTGCGCACCGATAAACGCCTGAGCCGCGCTTTGCATCGTCTGCACATGTTGCGCGATGAGGTGCATGAGTTTTACAGCAACTTTAAAATCAGTAATGACTTAATCGAGTTGCGTAATTTATTGCAAGTAGCTGAATTGATTGTAGAAAGTGCAATTTCACGTAAAGAAAGCCGTGGCCTGCACTATAGTAAAGATTACCCTGAAACTGAGCCAGACCCAATACCAACCGTGCTAGTACCATCGAATTACTATAGTTTGTTAGATGGAAAGCAAGGTCAAGGCCGCCCATCAGTTGATGCGTAGCTTTTGCTTTAGCTGTCTAGTTTTATTCGCCTTGATTTCACCCTGCAAGGCAGATGAAACGCAATATATGGTGACTTATGTCTACGATGGCGACACCGTAAAACTACACCCCAAAAACACCTTTAGCCAAAAAAACGACATTAAACTGCGCATTACCGAAATGGATGCACCCGAACGCACTCAGCCGTTTGGTGTAAAATCACGCCGCGCGCTTATTAAGCTTTGCCAAGGCAAAAATATTGTGGCAACAACTGATATTGTGGCGAAAGATAAATACCTACGTTCACTGGGTAGATTGCAGTGTAATCAAGTAGATGCGAGTTTGCATTTGGTAGCACTTGGTTTGGCTTGGCATGATGAAAAGTATGGGGGCGATTGGGAAGTTGAACAAGCGCAAGTAAAAGCAAAAGAGCAGAAACTGGGGCTTTGGGTAGATGGCAAAGCTGTAGCTCCTTGGGTTTGGCGCAAGTTGCATGCGAGGTAGTCTCGAATGTTGTCAATCTGAACGTTGTAAAGAGTGACAGTTTTAGGTGAATTTTTTTGCTTAAAATTGAAACAAAAAATCTTTCAAAATAGCCTTTTTTAACAACAAATCATTTCACATCCTCTGTAAGCCAGTATCAATGCGGCTTCCAGAGGTGTAAAATTCTCTCGGGCGTTTAGCTTAGTTGTTTAGCATCATGTTTAGACGTGAAATATTGCCGATAAAGTTGTAGAATATTCATCAAAACGAAGATGCTTGCTTGATTAAATTTACCGTTATCGAGAACAATATGATGAAAAAAATCGTTACAAAATTTTTATGGGTGAGTTTGTTTTTAATCGCTAATGTTGCAGCTGCGGGCACGGAGCGTATTTTAAGCAACGACGCCTTAAAGGGCTTTAATGAAGAATATTTGCCTGCAAAAACCAATAAAGCTTTTGCGCAATCTTCAAGTGGTGCTTGGGGCTGGGTGTCCGATCTCACCAGCCGTAAACATGCAATTTTGGGAGCTATTGCGCAGTGCAAACAGTATCTTGAAAAAGGTGAACCTGCTTGTAAAGTAATCAATGTGAATGGCAAGTGGGCTAAGTAGTTTTCGCTTGGCTCATATTTTGCATGGGTTGATTTCAGCGCAATGCTCGCTTTAATTTAAATCTTCCGTATAATGCCAGCTACAAACTCAAATCCTGCGCCAACCAATCTGCGTAGGTTTCTTACTTAATCTTTCTGATTTTTCAAATCACGCTAAAGATAATAACTTTGCCTTCCTCGATTGGTGTTGCTTCATAAGTAATAGGGTGGCTACATCAAGCTGGAGCTTTATACTTTGACCACTGAAACACCGCTTAACTTTAACGAGTTAGGCTTATCCGAACCCATTTTACGCGCCATTATTGACGCTGGTTACACCTCTCCAACCCCTATTCAAGCCAAAGCAATACCACTCGTGTTAAGTGGTGGCGATTTGCTTGCTGGCGCGCAAACCGGCACTGGCAAAACAGCAGGGTTTACTTTGCCGATTTTGCATATTTTGAGCCACAAGCCGCTTACCGATAAAAAAGCAGGGCGCCCGCGTTGCTTAGTGTTATCACCTACGCGTGAACTAGCCGCGCAAATTGAAGAGTCTGTACAAACGTACGGCAAATATTTACCGCTCACCTCAACGGTGATTTTTGGTGGCGTGAATGCTAACCCGCAAATTGCGCGCTTAAAAAAGCCACTGGATATTTTAGTGGCAACCCCTGGCCGCTTGCTTGACCATGCGGGTGAGCAACATATTGACTTATCAGGTGTGGAAATTTTAGTGTTGGATGAAGCAGACCGCATGCTCGACATGGGTTTTATTCGCGACATTAAAAAGATTTTGGCCATGTTGCCTAAGCAACGCCAAAATTTGCTGTTTTCAGCCACGTTTTCTGATGAAATAAAAGCACTGGCCGATGGCTTGCTGCATAACCCCGGCTTTGTTGAAGTGGCCCGTCGCAACACCGCGAGCGAGTTGGTGGAACAAACCGTGCACATGGTGGCGCAAGCGCATAAACGCCAATTAATGAGCTATTTAATTCAACAAAACAACTGGCAACAAGTGCTTATTTTTACTCGCACCAAACATGGTGCCAACCGCTTAGCAGAAAAATTAGAGCGCGATGGCATTGTTGCTGCTGCGATTCACGGCAATAAAAGCCAAGGTGCGCGCACCAAAGCATTAGCAGGTTTTAAAGCAGGTGAAGTACGTGTGCTGGTGGCGACTGATATTGCCGCGCGTGGCTTGGATATTGACCAATTGCCGCAAGTGGTGAATTTTGAATTGCCCAACGTGCCAGAAGACTACGTACACCGCATTGGCCGTACAGGTCGTGCAGGCAGCAGTGGCGCGGCTGTTTCACTGGTGGATAGAGAAGAACTTAAGCTACTGAAAGACATTGAAAAGCTGATTAAACGCGAGATTCCTAAAGTGCAAGTGGAAGGCTTTGTACCTTCTGACAAACCCGAGCCTGAGCCACCGCGTTCCACACAACCCCATGGCAGGCCGCCACGCGGGCATGGGCAAGGCCAGCAACAACGTAAACCTAAAGAAGCACGCGCAGACGGCGCAAACCCAAACGTAGGGCGCAACCAAAATAGAAGTCAAAATAGAAATAATGTGCCACGCAATGGCCAGCCACAGGTGCGAAACCAAAAAACTTACGTGGAAGAAAGTATTTTGATCCAAGGCGTTCAGCCAAAGCCACTTGGTCAAAGCACCAAAAATATGTCTGAAGCGGCACGCCATCAATCGATGCCGCAAACTGGCTTATTTGTGCCAACTGTGCAGCAACGCCAGCCACCTAATCGACAAAATCAGGCACAGGGAAAACCGCGCAAGCCTAACCACAATCCAAACGCGCAGCATCGTACTGGTGGACGTGGCCGTTAATTTTGCACGAAATGCGTAAAATATTAACCACGTTACAGATTAAAATAGATTAAAATTCACGCTAATAATTTTTAAAATTTACAGAGGAATATACCATGCAAGTCACCATGAATACTGTCGTCACCATGACCTACGAACTAAAAGATGCCGATGGCAATGTGCTAGAAGCTAGCTCTGAGCCAGTGGCGTATTTGCATGGCGGTTACGATAATATTTTCCCAAAAGTTGAAGAAGCCATACATGGTAAAAATATTGGCGATGTGGTGATTGTTGACTTACAACCAGATGATGCCTTTGGTGAATACGATGAAGAATTAGTGCAAATTGAGCCAGCCAGTGCTTTTCCAGCGGCTGAGTTAAAAGTCGGTATGCAATTTGAAGGTGAAGACGAAACTGGTGAAGTGATTTTATACACCGTAACCGAAATTGCCGATGGTAAAGTGGTGGTAGATGGCAACCACCCTTGGGCGGGCGAGCGCGTGGTGTTTACCGCGACGATTACGGATGTACGCACTGCCAATGCTGAAGAGGTTTCGCATCAGCATGTGCATGGGGCGGGTGGGCATCATCACTAGTAAATCATGATAACTTGTTATCTTCGCTATGTAATTGACCCTTATAAGCTCGAAGAGTTTGAGCGTTATGGAAAACTCTGGATTCCATTGGTTGAAAAAATGGGTGGGCAGCATCATGGCTATTTTTTGCCATCTGAGGGTGCAAATAATGTTGCTTTAGCAATGTTTACTTTTCCTAGTTTGGCTCTTTATGAAGAATATCGTGCGAAATCTCTTCAAGACGCAGATTGTTTAGCTGCGTTTAAGTATGCTGAAGATACGCGTTGTATTGTCAGTAATGAACGCAGTTTTTTCAGACCCGTTTTTAAGTAGATTAAAAAGTACTTTTTCGCCCCTAGGCGAGTTACTTTCTTGTGCTTGTCCAAAAGAAAGTAACCAAAGTAAAAAGACACCCCCTACCGCTTGTTTCCTGATTTTTGCATAAGTATGGGCGGCAATCGGAAACTCGCCAAATAAAATCAATTTGGCTCAAACAGCCGCTTACCGAAAACTCCCATCATTAAATAAAATGTAGGCGCGATAGCAGGGGAGTTTAAAGTCAAAACCATTTGAGTGCCGTCATTCTGAGCATAGCGAAGAATCCAGATTGTTGTAACGTTCAAACTGCTGGATTTTTCGTTTCACTCAGCTGACATCACCCGTCATTCCCGCGAAAGCGGGAATCCATTTTTAATAAAAAACGCCTATTTTTGGCACAACATCATTTCACCTCCTCTGCAAGCCTTATTCTATGCGGCTTCCAGAGCATCAAAATTCTCTCGGGCGATTTTTAAATTAATTTTTATCTAAAATTTCTTTCATTTTGTACAAAAATTCTAACGCACATTTTGGGGTTAGATTTAGTCTGCGTAGTTTGTGATAGTTAACTTAGCTTGGTTGTTTAGGAGTTTAATTTCATGCACATCTTGTCCACCATGCCAGAATACGGTTACAACTACTGATGCTGTGTCGATGTATTTATAATCAATCGCTAGGTATATCTCATCGTCAAAATAATCCTCAGTATTTTGAATAGGTAAATTTTTTCGTAAAAATGCGGCAGTTTCAGTTGTCACGTATTGGTTTCGCAAGGTTTGATACGCATGCTCAATTGATGTCGATGTCAGTTTATAACTTTCGCTAAAAGTCATTTCACCTTCAATTTTTGGCAAGGTTTTAATCATAATCGGTTTTTCGGCTTGGTTAAAGTAATGCTTTATAAAAGAAACATTACAAGCAAAATAAAGCCAGAGTCAAGCCAAATATCATTTTTTTATCTATTTTCAATTGCTTAATATCTATGTGTTTTTGATAATTTTTTGTAATTGATACAAAAATTCCAGCGCTTGTTTTGGGGTTAAATCATCGGGTTGTAGCGCTTCAAGTTCTGCAAGCGCAGGGTGGGTTGGGGTTTCAATTGGCGCTTCGTTTTGGCTAAACATATCGGGTTGATGTGTATGTTGCGCAATTTGGCTGGCCTCTAATTGTTGCAGCTTTCGCTTGGCACTGGCCACCACACTTTTGGGGATGCCAGCTAACTGCGCCACTTGCAAGCCGTAGCTTTGGTTGGCGGCGCCTTCTTCAACTTTGTGCATAAACACAATGTTATTTCCATGTTCTACCGCATCTAAATGCACGTTGGCGGCTTGTTTAAAGTCATCCACTATGCGGGTGAGCTCAAAATAATGGGTGGCAAACAGTGTGTAGGCGCGGTTTTTTTCAAGTAGCTGTTTGGCCACCGCCCAAGCGAGGCTTAAGCCATCAAAGGTGCTGGTGCCGCGGCCAATTTCATCCAGCAACACCAAACTTTTATCCGTGGCATTGTGCAAAATATTGGCAGTTTCGGTCATTTCTACCATAAAGGTTGATCTGCCGCCCGCTAAATCATCCGATGCGCCAATTCGCGTCATAATACGGTCAATTTCTCCGATTATAACCGAAGTTGCTGGCACGTAGCTGCCACAATGTGCGAGCAATACAATTAACGCCGTTTGCCGCATAAAAGTAGATTTACCGCCCATATTTGGGCCAGTAATGAGCAATAGTTGGCGGTATGGGTTTAGGCTAACGTCATTGGCCACAAAAGGTTGGGCGATACTTTCTACCACAGGGTGGCGGCCGCCTATAATTTGAATACCAGCCTCATTGCTAAATATCGGCGCCACATAATTTAGCGCTTGCGCGCGCTCAGCAAAGCTACACAAAACATCCAAGCTAGCTACTGCGCCAGCATTGGTTTGTAAGGCGCTAATAAACGGCATCAATTGCTCTAAAATTTGAGCATATAGCATTTTTTCGCGCGCAAGTGCACGGTCATTTGCGCTGAGCACTTTGTCTTCAAAAGCCTTAAGCTCTGGCGTGATAAAGCGCTCTACATTTTTAAGCGTTTGGCGGCGGCGATATTCTGGCGGAGCATTTTCCGCCTGCGCGCGGCTCATTTCTATGTAAAAGCCATGCACGCTGTTGTATTCCACCTTCAGGTTTGTTAAGCCTGTGCGGGCTTTTTCGGCGGCTTCATATTGCAGTAAAAATTCACCGTGGTTATTTTGTAAGCCACGCAATTCATCGAGCTCGGCATCGTAACCATCGGCTATCACGCCACCATCGCGCAACACGGTGCTGGGCTCGGCTTTAATGGCGTGGGTAAGCAGGTGCACCACGTTATGCGGCGCGGTTAAATGCGCGTTTAGTGTTTGTAACAGGCTGGTTTGCACTGTAGATAACAAACTTTGTAGTTGCGGCAACTGTTGCAAACTGGTCGCTAAGCTGGATAAATCGCGCGGCCGTGCGGTTTTAAGCGCCACGCGCGCTACAATGCGCTCAATATCGCCCACCGTTTTTAAGGTGCGGCTAAGTGGCAAATGGCTTTCATTTTGAATCAACTCAGCCACCGCTTCATGCCGTTTAAGCACCAAATTACGGTTTTGCAAAGGGTGGTGCAACCAATGGCGCAACAGCCGCGCGCCCATCGCCGTTTGAGTGGTATTGAGCAGCGAATACAGCGTGGGCGAGGCTTCTCCACGCAAGGTGACATCAATTTCTAAATTGCGGCGTGTGGCGGCATCGAGCTGCAAATATTCGCTGGTGGATTCAACGCTAAACGCGTTAATGTGCGGCAGCGTGGTGCGTTGGGTGTGCTTGGCGTAGTCAAGTAAAGCGCCTGCTGCGCACACGGCGGAGTGTAAGTCAGCACAGCCGAAGCCATTTAAATCGCGCGTGTTAAATTGCGCAGTCAGCACATTAAACGCGCTGTCATAGTCAAACTGCCATGCACTTAAACGCTTTTTGGTGGCTTTGGTGGCGCTAATGGCAGGGTGCGTGAAATCATCCGCCAGCAAAATTTCGCTCGGCGCAATGCGCTCAATTTCTTGGCTAAGCAAGCCAATGGCGATTTCACTTAAAATAAATGTACCTGAGGCTAAATTAAGTCGCGCCAGTCCAACCACGCCATCGCCCTGAAAGATACTAAGCAACTGGTTATCGCGTGATTCATCAAGCAATGCGGTGTCGGTGAGCGTGCCAGGCGTTAAAATGCGTGCCACTTGGCGCTCTACGGGCCCTTTGCTGGTGGCGGGGTCGCCAATTTGCTCGCAAATTGCCACGGCTTCGCCTAGTTTGGCGAGTTTAGCTAAATAACCTTCCGCCGCATGATAAGGCACGCCCGCCATTTTAATCGGCGCACCATTGCTCGTGCCGCGCTGTGTAAGGGTAATGCCCAGCAAACGCGATGCACGCTCGGCATCTTCAAAAAATAGCTCGTAAAAATCCCCCATGCGGTAAAACACTAACATATCGGGGTATTGCGCCTTAATTGCTAAATATTGGCGCATCATGGGTGTGTGGTTAGCTAAATTTTGGCTATCGGTCTGCATAAAAAAACACGGTAAGATTAAGCAAAAAATTGTAGCTGATATGTTGAATCAGGTATATCAAATCTACAAAAAATTCGTAGTCGAATGTTTGCATTTTAGGCATAAAAATCCCCGAGAGATTTTTATGCCTCTGAAAGCCCCATAAAATAAGGCTTGGCAGTTAGTTTAAATAATGTGGGAGTGTTTTTTCAATGGAATTCAAAGCTAAAACTAAACAGGACCAAAGGTTTTGAGCTTATTGCAACGCAGGATTTTTTAATATTTCTTGCCTAAGTTTTTCTGATAAATCACTAGAGGCTCGGCTGCCAGCAAGGCCAGTATTGATCTTAAACTCTGAGAATTCCGCGTTCCCACTTCCTGTCACTTTTAATTTAGTCAGCTCTTTACCGTTTGGCTCATTGGCGCTGCAAGTTAACTCCACTCTAAAATAGGTGGGTGGCCATGTAAATGCTGAATCTGAGCTGGATGTGGTAGTGATCTCTGGGGTATAAATTAGTGAAATATTATTATCAGCAATAGTTTTAGTGTCAGCATTAGATTGAATTGCAATCACATCTGTATAGACTGCGCGTAGTGCATCTCGAATAGCTTTTTCTAAATCGCGATAAGGATAATAAGTTACTTTGTCACCTCCGCCACCAGAAGTGGTAACTTGATTATTCCTATCCGCCTCACTTATCACATAAGCCACCTTTTTAGTGCTAAGGGAGGTCTCAATCCTCTCTGGCGTTTTGTTTGGAATAATCGTGATAGGGTGCGCACAGGCCGCTATAAACGGCAAAAGAATGAGCCAAAATCTACAGCGAATGATTGATTTGATCCCACTAAGTTTTAACATCATTTTTGCACCGCTTTGATAAATTCAGGGTCGTTGTAAATATCCTTAAGAAATGCTCTAACTAAGTTCGGGTACTCTCTTTGCCCAATGCCAATAGCAACAGCACCAGCAAATGAGGATTCAAAATTTGTAGTGGTGGTATAAACCTTTTCAAGTGCTAAATTGCCATCTTTCAGAATTGAGATTTTAACCTCCATGTTTCCTGAGCCCTTGCTGATGCCAGAAATATCTATATCATTTTTAATGACCATTGCATCAATTTTTGTACTTGAAGCTTGGTCTAACACCCCTATTTCTTTTAAGTCGTCACGCATTGCATTTTCTAGATAAATTGAGAAAGCGCCTTCTTGAGCTTTTAAGGAAGACCCTCTTAAGCTAATTTTATTGACTGAGGCGGCTGGGTCTCTAGGCTGAAACTCGCCTAATGCCATTTTTTGGATATTAAGTGTTTTTAATTTATCAAGGGTTTGATAATCAGGGCTGTATGGTGGTGCGGATAATGATGCGCAACCAATAAGATTGGTAGTAAGTGCTGCAAAAAGAAAAAATCTAATTATTTTCATATGCGTTCCGTTATTAGTGTTATTGGTGAGACGACTATGCCTCAAGTAGAGTAAAAAATCAATAAATTCAAACTTTTGTTATTTGCAAATATTTTATTAAAAAAGTTCATAAAAATCCATTGAGAGATTTTCATGCCTCTGTAATCCGCATTTAGACGGGCTTGGTGGGTTGGAAAAAAGAAGTTGTCTTCATTTGTCCTAAATAAACGGGCTATTTTTCATATATTAAAGTATAGCCAACAACCCTGCGTTTTACCTCAATAATTGCGATTTCAAATTGCCGTAAAGCGCAGGTTTGTGCGATAATCCGCGTTCAATTTTTATCGCCTTATTGAAAGTTAATTTTATGCCTGTTATTCGCTTGCCTGATGGTTCACAACGTAGCTTTGATGCGCCTGTGACGGTGGCTGATGTGGCTTTGAACATCGGTGCGGGTTTGGCGAAGGCGGCGCTGGCGGGTAAAGTCAATGGCAAATTGGTGGATACTAGTTATCTCATTGAAACTGATAGTGATTTGGCGATTATCACTGATAAAAATGACGAGGGCTTGGAAATTATTCGCCACTCTACCGCGCACTTGTTGGCTTATGCGGTGAAAACGTTGTTCCACGATGCGCAAGTGACCATCGGCCCAGTCATTGATAATGGCTTTTATTATGATTTTTCATATAAACGCGCGTTTACGCCTGAAGATTTAATTGCCATTGAAAAGAAAATGGCTGAGCTGGCCAAAAAAGATGAGCCGGTCACTCGTAAAGTGTTACCGCGCGATGAGGCGATTGCCTATTTTAATAGCATAGGTGAAAAATATAAGGCGGAGTTGATTAGCGCTATCCCTGCGGGTGAAGAGGTATCTCTTTACACCGAGGGCGAATTTACAGACCTTTGTCGTGGCCCGCACGTGCCTAGTACTGGTAAATTAAAAGCCTTTAAACTCATGAAGTTAGCAGGCGCGTATTGGCGTGGCGATAACAATAATGAAATGTTGCAACGCGTTTACGGCACTGCTTGGCGCAATAAAGATGAGCTTGAAGCCTATTTATTTCAACTAGAAGAAGCTGAAAAGCGCGACCACCGCAAACTCGGTAAGCAGCTCGATTATTTCCACATGCAAGACGATGCGCCAGGCATGGTGTTTTGGCATCCGCGCGGCTGGAGCATATGGCAAGAGGTGGAGCAATATATGCGCAAAATGTTCCGCGAATACAATTATCAAGAAGTGCGCACCCCGACCATCATGGATAGAACCTTGTGGGAGAAGTCTGGCCACTGGCAAAATTATCGCGACAATATGTTTGTGACTAAATCAGAAAATCGTGACTACGCAGTAAAACCGATGAATTGCCCCGGCCATGTGCAGATTTTTAACAACACTTTGCACAGTTATCGCGATTTGCCTTTACGCTTGGCCGAATTTGGCTCATGTCACCGTAATGAGCCTTCAGGCTCGTTGCATGGCTTAATGCGTGTACGCGGCTTTACCCAAGATGATGCGCATATTTTTTGCGCCGAAGAGCAAGTAGAAGCTGAAGTGGCGGACTTTATCAAGATGCTTTATAAAGTCTATGGAGACTTTGGTTTTAACGATGTGATTGTGAAGCTTTCTACTCGCCCAGAAAAACGCATTGGCACCGATGAAGATTGGGATAGAGCTGAAACCGCCTTGGCGAATGCGCTAAAAATCAACAACTTAGATTTTGAATATCAGCCAGGTGAGGGCGCGTTTTACGGCCCGAAAATTGAATTTACCCTTAAAGATAGTTTGGGCCGGATGTGGCAATGTGGCACTATCCAGCTAGACCCGAATTTGCCAGAACGCTTGGGTGCAGAATACGTGGCTGAAGATAATTCACGTAAACGTCCCGTCATGCTGCACCGTGCGATTGTCGGCTCGATGGAGCGTTTTTTAGGTATTTTGATCGAAAACTATGCGGGCGCTATGCCACTATGGCTAGCCCCTGTGCAAGCGATGGTGTTGAATATTTCTGAAGGACAAGCCGAATATGTAGGCCAAGTGGTTGAAACTTTAAAGAAAAATGGCATTAGATGCGAATTTGACTTGAGAAATGAGAAGATTACGTATAAAATACGCGAACATAGCTTGCAAAAGTTGCCATATCTGTTGGTTGTTGGCGATAAAGAGATGCAAGCAGAACATGTGGCCGTGCGTACCAGAAAAGGCGAAGACTTAGGTTCTATGCCGATTGAAGCGTTGGTTGAACGCTTAAAAGCGGAAATAGAAGCTAAAGTTTAACGCTCCCAATTTGTGGGGATTTTCTGTCAAGCGCGGCTTAATTATTTGGAGAATTTAATATAGCACAGGATAAAGAAACCCGAATTAACGGTGATATTACCGGTTCGGAAGTACGTTTGGTTGGCATTGAGGGCGAGCCGCTTGGCATCATGAGCTTGCGTGAAGCTTTTGCAAAAGCAGAAGAAGCAGATATTGACTTAGTTGAAATAGCACCCAATGCAAATCCGCCTGTGTGTAGGTTGATGGATTATGGCAAGTTTAAATATGCCGAAAGTAAAAGACAGCACGAAATTAAATTAAAACAAAAGCAGGTGCAGGTGAAAGAAATTAAATTTCGCCCAGGCACTGACGATGGTGATTACAACATTAAAGTACGTAACATCATCAAATTTATACAAGATGGTGATAAAGCGAAAATCACTTTACGTTTTAGAGGCCGCGAGATTACGCACCAAGAGTTTGGCTTGGCTTTGTTAAGACGTGTAGAAGCTGATACAAAAGAGGTTGCTATCGTTGAGCAGTTTCCAAAAATGGAAGGCCGTCAAATGGTAATGGTGCTAGCTCCACAGAGAAAGAGCTAACAGTTTTAAGTAAAATGCAGTAAACCTGAGTGTCACGGCTAAAAGGCATGCCTAAGCACTCTTAACCACTCTAAAGGAGACTAAAATGCCAAAAATGAAAACTAAGAGTAGCGCGAAAAAGCGCTTCAAATTCTTAGGTAATGGTAAAGTGAAGCGTACGCACTCTCACTTGCGCCATATCCTCACCAAAAAAACCACCAAGCAAAAACGTAAGTTGCGCGGTACTTCTATGATTTCAGCAACAGACATCAATCGCGTTCGCGCCATGATGCCTACGCAATAAGGAGCCTGACATGCCAAGAGTAAAACGTGGTGTCATCGCTCGCGCTAGACACAAAAAAATCTTAAAAGCCGCTAAAGGCTACCGTGGTCGTCGTAAAAACGTTTACCGCGTTGCTAAACAAGCGGTGATGAAGGCTGGTCAATATGCTTATCGTGACCGTCGTCAGAAAAAACGTCAATTCCGTACATTATGGATTGCGCGTATTAACGCAGGCGCACGTGAGTTAGGTTTAACTTATAGCCGCTTCATGAATGGCTTGAAAAAAGCTTCAGTGGAAGTGGATCGTAAAGTATTAGCTGACTTAGCAGTGTTTGATAAAGCTGCCTTTGCTAAATTTGTAGAAATGGCAAAAACTGCTTTAGCCGCTTAAGTGTAAAGCAATAAAAAAAGAGGCTTTAAGCCTCTTTTTTTTACTGTAAAATCTTTGTTCTAAAATGTTTAACGTGTAAAGACCGCTCACCTATGTCCGATTTATCGCATTTAATTTCAGCAGCACAGGCAGACTTTGCTAATAGTGCCACCATGAATGATTTGGAAGTGGCCAAGGCTAAATACTTGGGCAAAACAGGTTCGCTCACAGAGGCGCTTAAAGGCTTAGGTAAATTAAGTGCAGAAGAGCGCCCAGCGGCTGGTGCGGCCATTAATGTGGTAAAACAAGCAGTGGAAGCGGCACTTACCGCTCGTCGTGAGGCGCTATTAAATGCTGAACAAGCCAAACAATTAGCCCAAGAATCTATTGATATCACCTTGCCAGCGCGCGCGCAGTCTCAAGGTGGGTTGCACCCCGTGACACTTACCTTAAAACGGGTTGAGCAGCTATTTCACTCCATTGGTTTTGAAGTGGCTACTGGCCCTGAAATTGAAACGGATTTTTATAATTTTACCGCGCTGAATATTCCAGAAGATCACCCAGCACGTGCAATGCACGATACATTTTATATTGATGAAGCGAATGTGCTCAGAACGCACACATCACCCGTGCAAGTGCGCTATATGGAAAACGCGCTTAAAACTAACAAAACACCGCCATTAAAAATTATTGCGCCTGGTCGCGTTTACCGTGTTGATTCTGATGCCACGCATTCACCGATGTTTCACCAAGTAGAAGGATTGTGGGTGGATGAAGACATTAGCTTTGCTAATTTAAAAGGTGTAGTGCAAGACTTTTTGCAAAAATTCTTTGAGCGTGATGACTTAACCGTGCGCTTTCGTCCATCATTTTTCCCCTTTACTGAGCCGTCGGCTGAGATGGATATGAGTTGGAATGGCGGCTGGTTAGAAATTGGTGGCTGTGGCATGGTGCACCCAGAAGTATTTAAGCACGTCAATATTGATAGTGAAAAATACCGAGGTTTTGCGTTTGGTTTAGGCGTTGAACGCTTAACCATGTTGCGCTACGGGGTCAATGATTTACGCCACTTTTTTAATAATGATTTGCGATTTTTATCGCAATTCAAGTAGTGAAAGCTTGATATGCAATTTTCAGAAAATTGGTTACGAACATTAGTCAATACTGACCTAGACAGTCAAGCGCTTAGTCATGCATTAACCATGGCTGGGCTTGAAGTCGAAGACATGCAACCAGTAGCAACGCCATTTAGTAAAGTGGTAGTGGCTAAAATTTTATCCGCAGAAAAACACCCTGATGCAGACCGTTTGCAAGTGTGTCGTGTGGATGTTGGTTTAGCAGAACCTTTACAAATTGTTTGTGGTGCAAGCAATGCACGCGCTGGATTATTGGTGCCATGTGCAATGGTAGGTGCTGAGTTACCGGGCATTTCTATTAAACAAGCAAAAGTGCGCGGTGTAGAGTCTTTTGGCATGATGTGTTCTTCTAAAGAGCTAGGTGTCAGTGCAGAGGCGACGGGTTTGTTAGAACTAGATAACAACGCCATTGTTGGACAAAGTATTCGTGAGTATTTAGACCTAGATGACCATTTACTCACATTAAAACTCACGCCCAACCGCAGTGATTGCTTAAGTTTAACCGGCATAGCACGCGATGTTGCGGCAATTACTGGGGCAACTACTCAATTTGAAAGCATAACCCCTGTAGCAGCACAAATTACAGCCAAAAAAGAAGTTAAAGTAAGCGAGCCAGTGGCTTGCCCACGCTATTGCGGCCGTTTAATCCAAGGCGTTTACACAAAAGCTGCAACCCCTTCGTGGATGGTGAAACGATTAGAGCGTAGTGGTGTGAGAAGCATTAGTGCCGTGGTAGATATTACCAATTATGTGCTGTTAGCGCTTGGTCAACCCATGCATGCTTTTGATGCTAATAAATTAACGGGTGATATTCAAGTGCGTTTTGCAAAGTCAGGCGAATCACTCACTTTATTGAACGATCAAACGGTAAATCTTAAAACAGATGACCTTGTGATTGCCGATGCGCAAGGTGCGCTCGCCCTAGCAGGCATTATGGGGGGTAAGCCTTCATCGGTCAGTGATGAAACGACAGATATTTTCTTAGAAAGCGTTTTTTTTGCGCCATCCGTGATTGCTGGTAAAGCACGAAGATTAGGTTTAAGCACTGATTCGTCCTACCGCTTTGAGCGTGGTGTAGATTTTGGCAATACGCGTAATGCGATGGAATATGCCACTCACTTAATTCAGCAAATTTGTGGTGGTCAAGCAGGTGAGGTGGTTGAGTTAACGAGTGCGCTACCCGTGCGCCGCCCTGTAAAGTTGCGTATGTCGCGCTTAATTTCGGTATTAGGAATTCAATTTGAACAAGCTAAAGTTGCACAATTGTTAACGCAATTGGGATTTAGTTTTGCTGAAGAAAAGGGTGTTTTAACAGTAACGCCGCCAAGCTATCGTTTTGATATTGAAATTGAAGAAGATTTAATAGAAGAAGTAGCGCGTTTGCATGGCTATGACCATATTCCAGCAACTTCGCCCGTGGCTAAATTAAATATGTTAGCTGCGCCCGAGCAACAGCAACATTTGAATCAAGTGCGCGATAAGCTAGTGGCCAATGGCTATCAAGAAGTGGTCACCTACAGCTTTGTGGATGAAAGTTGGGAACAAGGCTTAATGGACAACCCTACGCCGATTAAACTAAAAAACCCGATAGCAAGTAATTTAAGCGTGATGCGTACAGGCCTTTGGGGCGGCTTGCTAGATACCTTGGTTTATAACTTAAACCGCAAGCAAGAACGTGCATTTTTGTTTGAAATTGGTGCGGTGTATCAGCAACTGGATGGTAAGTATCAAGAAACAACGTGTATTTCAGGCTTGGTATATGGCAGCGTAAAACCAGAACAATGGGCTGCCCCGAGTAATGAAGCGGACTTTTTTGATGTGAAAGCGCATGTGGCTAGTTTAGTAGGTGCGAGTGCAATTTTTGAAAAAGCGGAGCATAGCGCACTGCACCCTGGTCAGTCGGCTCGTATTGTGTTGAATGGTCAGGCTATAGGTTGGTTGGGTAAATTGCACCCTAAATGGCAACAACATTATGACTTACCAAGAAGCACTTACTTGTTTGAGTTAGAAATTGCCTCAGTTATAAGTAAAACTGTGCCGACTTATAAAGAAGTTTCTAAGTTCATGCCCGTAAGGCGTGATTTGGCTGTTGTGCTAGATGAATGTGTTGCAGTTGCAGATGTTTTGAATATTATTAAACAGGCTGAAATTCAATATGTAGGTGAGGTGGCGTTATTTGATTTGTACCAAGGTAAAGGTATTGCAGAAAATAAAAAAAGCCTTGCATTATCAGTACTTATGCATAATACTGAGTCAACTTTGACTGATAATGATGTGGATGCAAGTATGAATAATCTGTTACAATTGTTACGAACAAAGCTTGGTGCAGAGCTTAGAAATTAAATTAATAAAAAAACAGCGATACGGGAGCGCAACATGACATTAACAAAAGCTGAACTTGCAGACTTGCTGTACGAGCAAGTGGGCTTGAATAAGCGTGAAGCAAAAGATATGGTAGAAGCCTTTTTTGAAGAGGTACGTATTGCCTTAGAAGCTGGCGATGAAGTCAAACTCTCAGGTTTTGGTAATTTCGAATTACGAAAAAAATCAGAGCGTCCAGGCCGTAATCCTAAAACTGGCGAAGAAATGCCAATTTCAGCACGTCGTGTGGTGACATTCCACGCGAGTCAAAAACTAAAAAGTAAGGTGGAAGAGCATTACGCTAGTTAGTTGAATGGCCACATGGGCTATTTGCTGGCTAATGATAGTAGTGTATATTGGTTTTTAAATATTTAATACGAGTGTCGAGCGATGGGTGAATCTACTACAAAAGTGCAATTGCCAGCTATTCCTGCAAAACGATATTTCACGATAGGTGAAGTAAGCGATTTATGTGGTGTAAAACCACATGTACTCAGATATTGGGAGCAAGAGTTTACCCAACTAAAACCTGTCAAGCGCCGTGGCAACCGCCGTTATTATCAGCACCATGAAGTATTGCTTATTAGACGTATCCGAGATTTATTGTATGAGCAAGGATTTACAATCAGTGGTGCCCGCCATCGCTTAGAAGATGCAAGTGAACTTGAAGTTAATGCTAACGTAATGCAAGTTACCTCAGAAGAAACCGAAAGTCAACGTAGTCAAGTTGAAACTACAGGCTTTGACTTTGCATCAGCAAAAGCAGAGTTATTTGAAATATTAAATTTACTCCGCATATCAGCAAAACTAGCTGCATAAAGCAGAATTTTCTAAAGACATCGCAGCGGTAAATGACGTTATGCGATATAATGCGAAGTTAGCTTTGTTTGCTAATGTTCGGGGCGTAGCGCAGCCTGGTAGCGTACTTGCATGGGGTGCAAGGGGTCGTGTGTTCGAATCACACCGTCCCGACCAAGTAAATAAAAGACTTCATCAAAAAAACCAGCTTCGTGCTGGTTTTTGTTTGTTCACATCTTGTCTTAGCAGGTTTTATGGTAAAGCAGTCACACCATATTTACTAAATAATTCACCAGCGCCAAGCCAAGTGCTTTATGTTGCTCTTCATCTAAATGCACGCCATCTATTTTACTTGATTGGGTAACTGTGCCTGCGTCAAAAAAATAACATCCTTCTTGGCTACTGAGTTCTTCATACAACTTTGCGAGTCCAATTGATTTTTTGTCTGCATCTTTAAATTTTTGTGATATTTCACCTTTTGGCGTTTGGATTGGTGGTGGCGCAATCACTAATATTTTTGGAATAGGCATGCCGGGTTCAATGGGGGCAGTGCGGATACTATGAATAAGTGCTTTTAAGCCCAAAGCTGCGTGTGATGCATTGTGATGATGGTTTGCTTGAAAATCATTTGTCCCCAACATCAATAGTACGATTTCAAGCGGTGAGTTGATTTCAATACGTTGCTGTAGCCCAATGAGCCCATTTCGTCCTTCCTTTATGGAGTCCTCATACATTGTGCGCCTACCATTGAGGCAGTCTTCAATCACGCGCAAATTTTTTCCGTGCGCACGTAACCCAATTTCTAACACACCTGGCCAACGTTGCTCAAAGCGCAAGCGATTGCGCGTGAGGGGAATAATGCCCCACGATAGCGAGTCGGCATAAACTAAAAGTTGTTTCATCGCTCAGTGAGATGCATTTGCGCGTTGAGAATTAAGTTACTTATTTTGTTTGCAATGTTGGATCACCTTTTCAACTAATTCATTTAGCTGATATTCTGGTAGCGCACCACTAATGCGCCCCAATTCTTTTCCCTGCCAAAAGTAAGCTAAGGTAGGGATAGACCTAATATTATATTGCGCGCCCAATAACTGCTCAGCTTCAGTATCCACTTTAGCAAAAATTAATTTGTTAGCAAATTTTGCAGCACTTGCGCTAAAAGTGGGCGCAAATGCTTTGCAAGGGCCACACCAAGGTGCCCAAAAATCGACTATCACGGGCAATATAGACTGTGATAAAACTTCATTAAAGTTGGCGTGATTCAGCGCGATAGGCGCTGAAAGTAAACGCGTGCGACAAGCTGCGCAGATTGGGTTTGCCCCCACTTTATCTGCCGGAAAGCGATTTTCTTTTCCACAGCTGGCACATTTTATTTGCATAACGACTCCTTGCTTGTTCGGTTTATATACTACTTGTCTGCGAGCGTTTTGTCACTTACTTCACAATGTCATAAAACCCCCGAGCAAAAATCGCTGCCCTGCAAGGCGCATGGATACTGGCTTGCAGGGCAGTACCTTGGAAGATGCGCAATTTAATAGCTATTTTTATGCGTAATTGATTTGTTGTTGCCAGTAGATGAATGATAGGAAAATAAGTCATAATGTGCGCTATTGCAAGGCTTAAATAGGTTGTCTTAAATTTGAAATTCAAAAAATTAATCAATGCGCTAGTGGTGTGTATCGCATTAAGTTGCGCGCATTTGCCTGTCAACGCGCAAGCCCGCACTGATATTGTCTTTGCTATTGGCAATATGCCACTGAATTTAGACCCACGTTATGCCACCGATGCCGCTTCTGAACGGGTAAACAGCTTGCTTTATCAAAGTTTGGTAGATTTTGACGCGCAATCTAAGCCTATGCCTAGCTTGGCCAGTTGGGTTGAATTAAGCGCGACTGAATATCGTTTTACGCTCAATAAAAATCGTGCACCTTTTCATCATGCTAAAGCCTTAAATGCCACCGATGTAAAAGCCACTTATGATTCGTTTTTAAATTTAAACGACTCGCCCCATGCGGCGGAGTTTGCTAACATTCATTCGATTACCGTTTTAGATGCCGATACGCTTATTTTTAAATTAAAACAAGCAGATAAGCATTTTCCTGCCAAGTTGCTTATTGGCATTTTACCAGCCGATTTAATTGCAAAAAAGCATGATTTTTCACGCAGTCCGGTAGGAAGTGGTGCGATAAAATTGATGAGTTGGGGAAATAGCCTCACTTTGCAACGGCTCAATGACGGGCAAATATTGCGCTTGCTTGAAGTGAAAGATCCCACCGTGCGCGTGTTGAAACTATTGCATGGCGAGGTGGATATACTACAAGGTGAACTGCCGCCAGAATTGGTCAAGCATCTACAAAGCAAATCAGAAATTAGTGTTAAAACCGGAAAAGGTGCGAATTTCTCTTATTTGGGTTTAAATTTTAATGACCCTATTTTAAAAAATATTAAAGTGCGGCAAGCCATCGCACACGCTATCAATCGTCCGGCAATCATTGAAAAAGTGATGATTGAACATAGCCGTATTGCCGACCAGATATTGCCACCTGAGCATTACACTAATCAGGTTGCAAGCAAGCTAACGCCATACGATTACGATTACAACCCCGCTAAAGCTAAGCAGCTTTTGTTAGCGGCGGGTGTGAAGTTGCCGCTGAAGTTAGTCTATAAAACCAGCACCGATGCCCAGCGGGTGCGCTTTGCCACCATTATGCAAGCGCAAATGGCACCGGCAGGCATAGACCTTGAAATCAGAAGTCTGGATTGGGGTACTTTTTTTGCCGATGTCAAAGCAGGCAATTTTCAACTTTATGGCCTGACTTGGGTGGGCATCAAAACACCAGAAATTTATGGCAAAGCATTTGGCTCACAAAGTTTCCCACCCAATGGCTTTAACCGGGGTAGATATGTAGATGCTGAACTCGATGCCTTGCTGGAAAAAGAAAATTGGCAAGCCGCAACAACGCGTATACACGAGCAGTTGCCTTATGTTCCGTTGTGGTATGAGGGGCAATTTGCGGCAATGCGTAAAAATATTACGGGGTATTCTGCAAAATTGGATGGAAATTGGGATGACCTTGCTACAATCACTTATCTCAAGTGATTTACGCTGCAAATTTGTAGATTTATTCATTACATGCACATAGAAATTTCAATTCAACGCCAAACGCTTACGCTATTAAACAGTGATGGCGGCGTAAAAGCGCAATATAGCATTTCAACTGCTGCCAATGGTGCGGGTTGCGATAAAAATAGTGGCTGCACACCGTTGGGTGAACATATCATTCGCGCAAAAATTGGGGGTGATGCGCCATTAAATACCGTGTTTGTTGGGCGCAGACCGACGGGTGAAATCTGCACGCCTGAACTCATGGCGCAATTTCCCAATCGCGATTGGATTTTAACGCGTATTTTGTGGTTAAGCGGTACGGAGATTGGCAAAAATCGGTTGGGTAATGTAGATTCGATGCAGCGCTATATTTACATTCATGGCACGCCAGATTCTGAGCCGATGGGCGTGCCGCGCTCGCATGGTTGTGTGCGAATGCGCAATGCAGATGTGATGGCACTATTTGAGCAAGTTAGGGTGGGCACGCACGTGCTGATTAAGTAAGTGAAATTAGCTTGAAAAATCAAATAAAAAAAGAGGTAATCATTTTAGTACCGCTACAAGCCTTATTCTATGCGGCTCGCAGGGCACCTAATTTTTCTCGCAGGGTTTTGTCCGTTTAAAATAATCATTTAATGACCTCGATATTTAAACAAATTTCCAGTTTTGCTACCGTTATTTTTGGCGTGCTTTTACTCACTTTTTTGCTCATTCATTTAGTGCCGGGCGACCCTGTTGAGGTGATGTTGGGCGAATCTGCCAGCACCGCCGACCGCGAAGTTTTGCGTGCCGAGTTAGGGCTAAATCAGCCCATCATGGCCCAATTTGGTCGCTATTTGCATAAATTGGCGCATGGCGATTTTGGGCAATCTATACACACCAAAACGCCGATTGTTGAAATGCTCAAAACGCGCTATCCGGCCACGGTAAAATTAGCGGTGTTGTCGTTGTTGATTGGTATTTTTATTGGCGTGCCGATGGGTATTTATGCAGCACTTAAAGCGAATCATTGGCAAGACATTATGGTGACGCTGATTAGCGTGCGGCTTTCTGCCATGCCAGCCTTTTGGTTAGGGCCAATGTTGATGTTGATTTTTGCCGTGTGGTTGGGTTGGTTGCCGGTGAGTGGCATGGAATCGCGCACTTCAATTATTTTACCTGCGCTGACACTGGGTTTTGGGCTAAGCGCCATTCTCACGCGCATGACCCGCACGAGCCTGTTGGAAGTGTTAGGTGACGATTACATTCGCACCGCACGTGCAAAAGGCTTAGACGAAAAAACCGTGATTTTACGCCATGCTTTGCGCGCTGCCTTGTTGCCAATTATCACCATTGTTGGCTTACAAATGGGCAGTTTATTGGCGGGCACGGTGATTACCGAAACGATTTTTTCGTGGGATGGTATCGGCCGCATGTTGGTAGAAAGTATTGAAAAACGTGATTATCCTGTCACGCAAGCTTGTGTGCTGGTGGTGGCGTTAAGTTATGTGATAGTGAATTTGGTGACGGATATTCTGTATCGACTAGCAGACCCACGCGTAAAGTTTGGGGCTAATTAACGTGAAAAAATTTGCCATCACTATTTTGTCATTTTGGGTAATTGTGATATTGGCTGGACGCTTGTTTCAGCTTAACCCTAATGCGATTGACCTAAACGCTATTTTAAGCGCCCCTAGCGGCACTTATTTATTGGGTGCAGATGATTTGGGGCGCAGTATTTTTGCGCGGCTTTTGCGCGGCGTGGAAGTGTCTTTTATTGTGTCAATAGTGGTGACTATTATTACCATGTCAGTTGGGGTGGCGGTGGGTTTGATTGCTGGCTTTTATGGCGGAAAAGTTGACCAAGTGTTAATGCAAATCACCGATGTTTTTTTAGCTTTTCCAGGTATTTTATTGGCCATTGCATTTGCTGCAGTACTAGGGCCAGGTTTGGTCAATTTAATGATTGCACTGAGTATGACGGGTTGGGTAAGTTACGCACGGCTCACACGTGGGCAGGCACTCGGTTTGCGCAATCGCCAACATGTGTTGGCGGCAGAATCGCTGGGTGCCAGTGTGCCGCGCATGCTTTTTAAACACATATTGCCATTGCTGGCCTCTATTTTGATGGTGGAAGCCACTTACAGCCTCGCTAGTGTGATGATTGCCGAAGCGAGCCTTTCTTTTCTCGGGCTTGGCATTCAAGCACCCAATGCGAGCTGGGGTGCGATGTTGCGAGATGGCGTGCGTTACATGCTGGTTGCACCACATTATGTGTTGATTGTGGGTTTAAGTTTGATGAGCTTAATTTTGGCGATTAACTTAGGTGGTGACTACCTGCGTGATAAACTAGACGTTAGAACAGAAAAATAAGTAAAGGTAGCGTATGTCTTTAGGCCCCATTATGCTCGATGTTGTTGGTACAGAGCTTAGCGCAGACGACATCAAACGTTTGCAACACCCGCTGGTGGGCGGGGTGATTTTATTTAAGCGCAATTATGAAAATAATGCGCAACTAAAAGCTTTAACAGCAAGCATTCATGCAGTGCGCCAGCCGCCTTTGTTAATTGCGGTTGACCATGAGGGTGGGCGCGTACAGCGTTTTAGAGAAGGATTCACCAAAATTCCACCGATGCGCGAATTTGGCAAAATTTGGGACAAAAATCCAAAAAAGGCCAAAGAGTTGGCAACCGAAGCAGGGTGGATTTTAGCGGCTGAGCTTCGCGCGCATGGTGTAGATTTTAGTTTCACCCCAGTGTTGGATATGGATTATGGTGATAGCTTGGTGATTGGTGACCGCGCTTTTCACCTTAACCTACAAGCGATTAACGATTTAGCATTTGCCTTGATGCAAGGCTTAAAAAAAGGCGGCATGGCGGCCGTGGGCAAGCATTTTCCTGGGCATGGTTTTGTGGTGGCTGACTCGCACGTCAGCATGCCGGTGGATGAGCGCCCCTTTGACCTAATTGCGCAAAATGACATGCAACCTTTCAGAATGTTGATTGATGATGGTATTCAGGCGATTATGCCAGCGCATGTGATTTACAATAAAGTAGATGATAAACCTGCTGGATTCTCATCAAAATGGTTGCAAAAAGTGCTGCGTGAGCGACTAGGTTTTAACGGCGTGATTTTTAGCGATGACTTAAGTATGGAAGCCGCCACAGCTGGCGGTGACGTAACAACACGTGCGCTAGCTGCGCTCAACGCAGGTTGCGATATGGTGCTGTTATGTAATCAACCAGCGATGGCGGATGAGTTGCTGGCTAACTTGAAATGGACTATTTCTGCGCAGAGCTTAAGCCGCCTTGCCAGAATGCATGGTCATCGCCACCCGCCAAGTTTAGTTGCGCTACATGAAAATGGTGATTTTGTAAAAGCCGTGCATCAGGTCGCGCAAGTGGGGGTTGAAGAAGGTAATTTGTTTGCGTAATACCATTTCAATTTATACAAGTTGTCACAAATTAACACTTGAAACTTTTAACAATAATCGCTATCTTATTCACATTGCCTTTTGGCAACTTTAAAACGAGGAAACAATATGTCAGATAATATTCAAGTTCTTGGCCGCGAAACCACAGCGGTTGAAACACAAAATAAAGTATTGCGTAACACCTATGCCTTGCTCGGCATGACGATGGTGCCAACCGTGATTGGCGCTTGGGTTGGAATTAACCTGAATTTTGCTTGGATGATGGCAACTAGCCCCATTATGCTATTTATTGGTGTGATGGCGGCGGTGTATGGCATGTCTTGGCTGGTAGCAAAAAATGCCAACAACGCTGCAGGCGTGTGGTTGTTGCTTGGCTTCACCTTTATAATGGGCTTATTGTTGGGTCCAATTTTGCAATATGCCTTGCATTTTAGTAATGGCGCACAGTTAATTGGTCTAGCTGCAGGTGGTACTGCGATTTCATTTTTAACCTTAGCGGGCATCGCCTCAAACGCAAAACGTGACTTTAGCGCAATGGGTAAATTTTTAACCATCGGCATGGTGGTGGTGATTTTAGCTATTTTGGCTAACTTCTTCTTTAAAATCCCTGCGTTATCTCTCACTATCTCAGCCGTTGTAGTGTTGTTGATGGCGGGTTATATTTTGTATCAAATTAACCAAATTGTGCGCGGTGGCGAAACCAACTACGTGTTGGCGACCATGAGCATTTACATTAGCTTGCATAATATGTTTACGCATTTATTAAGTTTGTTGATGTCATTTATGGGCAGCGATGACTAATTAAAACGCGCTGATATTGCGCATAAAAAAACCTGCAAATTGCAGGTTTTTTTATGCGTATCATTTTCATTTTTTTGCTTGATTTTAAGCACACTTCCTTTTAGCACCGCTGTAAGCCAGTATCCATGCGGCTTGCAGCGGTGTAAATTTCTCTCGGGGCAAATGTTAACTAAAAATTTGTGTTTTTTTGTGCTCTACGTTGCTTAAAAAAATCACTCAATACTGCGCCACATTCTGCCGCTAAAACACCGCTCACAACTTCGGTATGGTGATTTAATTTTGGCTCATTCATCAAATTCACCACGCTGCCGCATGCACCCGTTTTTGGGTCACTCGCACCAAATACCAGCCTTGCTATGCGTGCGTGTTGAATGGCGCCGCTACACATGGCGCATGGCTCTAAAGTGACGTACAAAGTGCAGTCCACCAGCCGGTAATTGCCTAAATGCAGAGCGGCTTGGCGCATGGCGATGATTTCTGCGTGCGCGGTTGGGTCTTGCAAACCAATCGGAGTATTGCTGCCACGGCCAATAATTTCGCCATTTTTCACGATAATTGCGCCCACTGGCACTTCTCCAGCCGATGCAGCTAATTGTGCTAACGCCAACGCTTGTTGCATAAAATCGGCGTCTTGCTTAATTTGTGTTTGCTCAGTTGTCATGCGCGTGGGTTAAAGTTTTTAATGCGTTTTTCAAGGTCGGTAATGAGCGTGTTATCTTCAATTTCGCTATATTTGCTGTATTGCAGCTGATTATACGCTTCTGCAATAGCCATCAACTCGTCACGCTGGTGGGGCAGTGCGCGCGCGGCGCGCTGTGCAAAATTCAGCGCGCCCTCAAAAGGCTGTGGCTGCAAATCAACCTTGCGACATTTGCGTACAAATTGCGCGTAGAATTTTTGTGCACGGTTGAGTTTTGCCTGATTTTTTTGGTATATCACCAATAAAGTGCTGATGCCGAGCAACATGGTGGCACAAATTAGCCAAATCAGCATCGTTTGCGTCGTTACTTTTTTGCCTGCAATGCTGCTTAAGAAACTTTGTTGTTTTATCTGATTATAGCCAATCACCCATTGATTCCAGCCGTTGTCTATGCTGTCCCAGCGTAACATTGCTTGATGAATGATAGGGATTTGTTTACTGCGCGTGGTTATTGGCAAGTTGCTGGTTTCAGGCTTGGTTTGGCCGGGTGCAGGTCTTGCTGCGCGTGCGGCTTCTACTAAGCCACGCTCAACCCGTGCGGGCGAAACTGCTGCGGTGGGATCCACCCGCACCCAGCCTCTGTCTTTAAGCCAAACCTCGGCCCATGCGTGGGCATCCATTTGCCGAATAATTAAAAAGTTGTCATTGGGGTTGAGTTCGCCGCCTTGGTAACCTGTAACCACGCGGGCAGGCAAGCCAGCAGCACGCATCAACGTCACAAAGCTAATGGCGTAATGTTCGCAAAAGCCACGCTTACTGTTAAACAAAAAATCATCAATCGGATTTTTGCCTAAAATGGGTGGATTTAGCGTGTAATAAAAATCTTTTTCTCTAAAAAGTGTGAGCGCTGCATTCACCGTATCTTGTGCATTTAAATCGCGCCACTGTTGACCAAGTGCCAACGTACGAGGATTTTCACCATCATTTAGTTGCAAGCTAAAGTTTTTTTCACGTTTGCTGAGGCGTGCTGCGCCTAAGCGATATTGTGCGTATGAAGTGGCATCGTAGCGAATGCGCGCGTAGATGGGCTCTTTTGACACTACAGAATAATCGTGTGTAAATGTGGCAAAGTCAGGAATGCGGCTAGGCATATCGAGCATTAACAGCCATTTTTGTTTGTGCGGCTCAAGTGTGATGCTATATTCAAGGGCTTCGCCTGCCGTGGTAAGCGGCTCTTGCGCAATGAGGCCATTTTGGTTGCTGATATTCCACTCATCATTTGTGCTAATCCACAGCACAGGCCCGCGCCAATATAGCTGATTTTGCGGGGGAATTTTACCCTTAAATTTCACCCGAAAAGCCACGCTGTCATCCATCGCATTTTGGCTGACTTGGTTAAATTTAATCGAATCACTCAAACCAGGCAAACCTATGCCGCCGTGAGCGTATTGCGGCAAACTCCACAATGGCCCAGGAATACGCGGAAACAGCACAAATAAAATGAGCATTAAAGGCACTGCTTGTAGCAACATTTTGCCCGATAATTTGAGTACAGAAAGTGCAGGGGCTTGTATTTGTAAATTAAGCTGAATCAGCGCGGCAGTTAGCAACAACAAAGGCACAATGCTGACTAAAAACGTAAATACGGATTGGTTAAACAAAAACAAATTGCCGACAATAAAGTAGCCTAACACCACTACTAAAATATAATCACGCTTAGTTTTGGCTTCTAAGAGCTTAAGCGACAGCATCGAAATCAACATTGCTAAGCTGGTTTCGCGTCCAAACTGACCTTTAAAGGTCAGCAAAATGCCAATCCCAATAAAAATAGTAATAGGTGCAAGGATAAGTATTTTGGGCATCGCCCAATTGTTGCGCAAAACTAAATAGCGCCATGTGCCAAAAATAATGCTGATGATCACCACCCAAATGGGCAAATTAAGGCTATGCAGCACCAAAATAAAGGCAAGTGTGAACAGCAACCATCTATATTGCGCTTTGCTTGGCTCGTTCATCATAATAAGGCAAGCGCCTGCAAGCAGGCGTGGTAGTGTGCGCTACCGCGGCTAGGTTGAATGGTTGTTTCAGGTAATTTGAGGCCAAAGGTAAGGTGTGCAGCGTTAGCATCTATCACCGCTTTAGTGAGGTGCGAGATGCGTGCTTCAAAGGCTAAACCACTGGTATTAGCCCAGTCTAACCACAACGTTTCTTGCACATTACCACTATATTGTTTGGTCAACAAACCTACGCTACGACTTGAAGCTTTCCAATCTAAGCGGCTTGGTGTGTCACCAATTTGATAGTTTTTATGCCCATTAAAATCATCATCACCCATTTGGTTGGGGTGCGGCTTGTCATCACCTGCGCTAATGTTATTTGAGCTTAGGCTGTTTTTTTCGCTGGGCTTGGCATACACAAGGGTCTGCTGGGTATTACGGATGACCGACCATGCATGAAACAACCCGAGCGGATATTCGGTGTGCAATACTAATTTGGGCAGTTTTAGCCAGCCGCGTTGCTGCGTAGCAAGTGGCACGGCAACCAACGGGCTATCATTGCCCGCAATATCGGCATACACCACTGTATTTTGATCAAAATGAATAGCTATGCTGTAGCGGGTGCGATTATTTTTATCGCTAATTTTTAGTTGTACTTGGGCAAGCTCGCCTGCAAACACGGGTTGCGCACCTAAATGTTCAACTTCTATATGCGCGAAATTGAGCCAAGTGTGAAACATCGCCACGATACCCAGTGAAGCGAGTAAAAAAGTGAGATAAAAGCCTAAGCTCAAGGTGTAATTAATCGAGCCTAGCAACATTAAAAATGCCATGACTCCAAACAATATGCCCCAGCGCGTGGGTACAATATAAATCACACGAGGATGAAGGGTGGTAATTGCGCTGGTGCTAACAGCCGTGCGAAACCATTGTTGCCACCAACTTCGTTTCCAAAAAGTGAAAGGCCAAAATTGCGCTGACATTGCGGCCTAGGCAATGGCGACATTGCTTAAAATTTGCTTGGCAACACTTGTTTGAAGGTTACTTTGCAAGCGATGTTCCACTACGCTAGGCAGTATGGCCTGAATATCTTCAGGAATCACATAATCACGCCCAGCAAGCATCGCCCATGCACGCGCACTTTGCAGTAGCCCTAGGCTAGAGCGGGGTGATAATCCGACGGCAAACTGCGTGCGCGTATAATTCACCACAGCTTGTAGGTAATCTAGCAAGCTGTCATTCGCATGAATTTTACGCACATGATGCTGCAATGCGATAAGCGTTTTAGCATCACACACGGGTTTAAGCTGGGTGACAAGTGCGCGTCCACCTTGATTTTTCAGTAACGCCCGCTCAGCAATGTTGTCAGGATAGCCTAGGCTAATACGCATTAAAAAACGATCTAACTGTGATTCTGGCAGTGGAAAAGTGCCTAAATGCTGTGTCGGGTTTTGCGTGGCAATCACAAAAAAAGGTTGAATGAGTGGATAAGTGACGCGATCAACCGTTACTTGTGCTTCTTCCATCACCTCAAGCAGCGCACTTTGGGTTTTGGGCGTGGCGCGGTTAATTTCATCTGCTAGCAACACATTGGTAAACACTGCGCCGTGGTGAAATTTAAAGCTGGAAGAATTTCTGTCATATACTGATACACCTAAAATATCGGCGGGCAGTAAATCGCTGGTAAATTGCACGCGCTGAAATTTTAAGCCCAACACTTGCGCCAAAGTATGCGCCAATGTGGTTTTACCCATGCCAGGCTGGTCTTCTATCAATAAATGCCCACCCGCTAAAATACAAGAAAGTGCGAGTTTGATGTGTTCATCTTTGCCTAAAACAACGGTTTTAACCGCTGTGATGATTTGGTTGGTGAGATTTTGCATTTCAATCTTTAATGTTAGGTTAATAAATCATCAGCAAATAAGTAGGCGCAAATTTGCTTATCTATAAAATTTTGTATAGGAAAACTGCGATTAGGATTCTACAGCGGTTTTTAAGATGTGCATACTTCATGTTTATCAAGAGTGAAGTTATAAAAAATCGTTCAATGTGCATTTTTGTAGGGCTTTTACCAACCAAAGTTGTGCTTTTCCGCCTTTGCTACGCCATGCTAATTGGCACAATACTTCAGGTTTAGGCTCGGTGACAGTTTTAATGACCAGTAAACCTTGTTGGGCATAATAATCTGCAAGTTTTTTAGGCAAGTAGCCAACCCCTAAGCCCGCCATTTGTGCTTGTAATTTTTCTTGCATGTTAGACACGGTGAGCACATCTTGCCCCGTTAAAATACCTGAAGTTCGGGGCGGTAGATTGCGCGAGCTATCTGCGGCCGCCACTGCGCGATACTTAACAATATCCTTTGGGTCTAGCGCAGTGTTGAGTGTAGCCAGCGGGTGGTGCGGTGCTACGGCAAATACAAATTCAATTTGCCCCAATAGTTGACTACTAAAACCTGAGCCTGAAGGTGTTTCACCTGGTGTACCGATAGAAATATCTGCGCGACCAGAAATAATCGCATCCCAACTACCGCCAAAAACTTCACGCGTGAGTTTGACGCGTGTGCCAAATCCTTGCGCATAAAAATGTTGTAACACTTGATATATTGCCTGCATGTTAAATAAATCGCTCATAGCAATCGTGATATTAGTCTCAACCCCAGTGGCTACCCGTTTAACACGCGACTCTAGCAGCTGCGCAGCTTCAAGCAAGTGCCTGCCTTCATTCAGTAACTCTGCGCCTGCGTCCGTTAGGCGTGCGCGATGGCCTGTGCGGTCAAATAATAAAACGCCCAAATCTTCTTCTAGTTTGCGCACAGTGTAGGTAAGGGCAGAGGGCACGCGATACAGTGAATCAGCCGCGGCTGCAAAGCTGCCTTTGCGGTCAATAGCGTCCATCACTTCTAAAGCTTCTATTGATAATTTAAGAGTCATAAGTTCAAATAAATTGAATAATAAATACAAAATAATTTGCTGTAATTGTACTTAATACGCATGTATTATGCCATACATGGTTCAATTTAATTGAATAATTATTATGATAACGATTAGAAAATCATCTACACGCGGTTATGCTCAACACGGTTGGTTGGAGAGCTTTCACACGTTTTCGTTTGCAGAGTACAGTGACCCTGCATACATGGGCTATTCCGTATTGCGGGTGATAAACGAAGATAAAATAGCCGCAGGTACGGGCTTTGGGCTGCATCCACATAGAGATATGGAAATTATTACTTACATGATTTCGGGCGAATTGCGGCATCAAGATAGTATGGGAAATGGTGCTGTGATAAGGGCTGGCGATGTGCAATATATGTCGGCAGGCACGGGTGTGCGTCATAGTGAAATCAATGCATCGTCTAGCCATACGGCGCATTTGTTGCAAATTTGGATTTTGCCGCAATATGCAGGCTTAACGCCGCATTATGCAGAGCAGCATTTTTCTTCTGAACAAAAACGTAATCGCTGGTGTCCTATTGCATCACCGCTGGTAAAAGAGACTGCCATTCAGATTCAGCAAGATGTGCATCTTGATGCGGCTATGTTAGAAGCTGGCTACAACTTGCAAAAAAAACTGTTGCCAAATCGCTGCGCGTATTTACAAGTGGTTTCTGGCACGTTAACTTGTGATGGTGAATTACTTCACGCGGGGGATGCGGCACAAATTGAGCAAGAGACTGTGCTTGATTTGCAAACAACATCAGGCGCAGAATTGCTGTGGTTTGATTTACCCAAAGAGCCATCAAGCAAGAAAGCATAATGTTTAGGCATATAAAAAGTGACAATTAACAATCGAAAGGAAAATGATGAAACACACCTTATTAAGCGCAATTGCTGCATTATTTATCAGTAGCACTGCGGTGGCCGCCCCTGAAACTTACAATATTGACACCGCCCACAGTTTTGCCAATTTTAGTATTCGCCATGTGGTGGCCAAAACTTCAGGCAGTTTTAACGATATTAAAGGCACCATTAAAATTGACCGTGAAAATTTGGCTAATTCCAGCGTGGATGCCAAAATCAGTATGGCGAGTATTAGCACTGGGCATGCTAAACGCGATGACCATATTAAAAAGCCGGAATATTTAGATGCAGCGGGTTTTGCGGACATCACCTTTGTGAGCAGCAAAATTGAATCTTCCAGTGCGGGTGCAGGTGTGATGACCGGTAAACTGACTATGCATGGGGTGACCAAAGAATTGAGCATTCCCTTTACCGTATTGGGGTTTGGTAAAGACCCGTGGGGTGGTGAGCGCTCAGGCTTTGAAGCGCACACTACCATTAAAGCCTCAGACTATGGCTTTACTTGGATGAAAAAAGAAGGTGCACCGGTGGGCGATGATATTGAAATTACCTTGCTGATTGAAGGCGTAAAACCAACGCCAGAAAAAGCCAAAAAATAAGTTCATTTCGCCTGAGAAAATTTCATGCCTCTGCAAGCCAGTATCCATGCGGCTTTCAGAGGCATCAAAAAGATGTTGGCTTAAAATTAAATTAAAATACAGGCGATTTTTTAAGGAGTTTTGAATGGCAAATGATTTATTTTCACCCGTTAAGTTTGGCAGTATTCAATTAAATAATCGCATCATCATGGCGCCGCTCACCCGCAATCGCGCAGGCGAGGGCGGCGTTCCGCAAGATTTAAATGTCACTTATTATGCACAGCGTGCCACAGCTGGTTTGATTATCACCGAAGCTACGCCAATTTCGGCCATGGCACATGGTTACCCTGCTTTGCCCGGCATTTATACAGACGCACAAGTGGCTGGCTGGAAGAAAATCACCGATGCTGTGCATGCCAAAGGCGGCAAAATCGTCATTCAGCTTTGGCATGTTGGGCGCATTTCGCATCCCAGCTTGTTGCCCATTGGCGCGTTGCCGGTTGCGCCGAGCGCCATTAAACCTGCTGGCCAAGCGTTTACCTACCAAGGTTTGCAAGATTACGTCACGCCGCGCGCACTGGATGCAAGTGAATTGCCCGCCATTGTGCAAGATTATGTGCATGCCACCCGATGTGCGCTGGCGGCAGGTTTTGACGGCGTAGAAGTGCATTCAGCTAACGGTTATTTGCTCGACCAATTCTTGCGTGATGGCAGCAACCAGCGCACGGATAATTACGGTGGCAGTGTTGAAAACCGCGCGCGCTTACTGATGGAAATAGTTGAAGCGGTGGTAAAAGCGGCGGGCGCCGATAAAGTGGGCGTGCGCTTATCACCAGTCAACCCGTTTAACGATATGCACGATAGCAACCCACAAGCTTTGTTTGAGTATGTTGCCAACGCGCTGAATCGCTTTAACTTGGCGTATTTACACGCAGTGGAAGGCGGCATTCACGGCGGTGGCAAGGCGGATCCATTCGATTTTGTAGCATTCCGAAAACTCTTTAAAGGCGGCTACATCGCTAATTTAAGCTACGATAAAGCGCGTGGCAATGCGGCGATTGCCAGCGGTCATGCGGATGCGATTGCTTATGGCGTGCCATATATTGCCAACCCAGATTTAGTTGCACGATTTAAACAAAATGCGCCGCTAAATGCAGCTGACGCCAATACTTTTTACGGTGGCGCAGAAAAAGGCTATACCGATTATCCATTTTTGGGAGCTTCTGCATGAAAAAACCAGCCATCACCCAAGTGCCTATTCATGAAATCATCGCCAACCGCTGGAGCGGGCGCGCGTACAACCCCAGCAAGCCGGTCACGGATGAGCAAATTACGGCATTGCTGGAGGCCGCCCGCTGGGCACCGAGTTGTTACGGCGACCAACCTTGGCGCTTTGTGGTGTGCAACAAGGCTAAAAATCCTCAGGCATGGCAGGCAGCCTTTGATACGCTTGCTGAGAGCAACCAAACGTGGGCAAAACACGCCACCTTGCTGGTGCTAGCGTGTGCCAATACTCTGTTTCGCCACAATGGCAAACCTAATCGCTGGGCGAGCTACGACACGGGCGCGGCGGTTGAGAACTTATGCTTGCAAGCGACAGCGTTGCGATTGGTGGCACACCAGATGGGTGGTTTTAGTGTGGATGCGGCGCGCGCAGCTTTTAACGTGCCCGAGCAATTTGAGCTGATGGCGATGGTGGCGGTAGGGCATGGTGACACGACAGAATCACTGCCTGATGATTTGCGCACGCGTCAACTTGCACCTCGTGAGCGCCTAGCGATGGAAGAATTGTTTTTTGCGGGGGCTTGGGATAAGCCGCTGAGTGATTAGCCTAATTACGATGCTGTTATTTGATAAACTCAAAAAACGACATAATAATTTTAATCATTCCACTTAGATGAAGTCGGCCACTTTCATGATTGAACATCCCATAAACATACAGCAACACCAGCAAAGCCAATAAAAACCAAGCGACACCTTTTGCGATTTTCAAAATACGGTCTTGCCTATTCACCTTGCCTTCTTTTGCGGCCATGAGTTCAGAAAACACCAAAATCAGGATCACCGGTAAAGCGGCAATAAGAAGAATGATTAAGGCAGCAAGCATTTGAAATCCAATCTTTCGTTGATTTGGCTTGATGGTAGTTTGCACGCACATGAAAGTCAACGTTATGCGTTAGTCTCTTGGTGTTTTCTGATAGAATCTCGGTTTAATTTTTAAGTCGAGAATATCATGGCAGTTGTTACCCTTACTAAAGCTAATTTTAAAGACACCATTGAAAAAAATCCGTTTGTGATTGTGGATTTTTGGGCGCCCTGGTGTGAGCCATGTGTAGATTTTACGCCAGTGTTTGAAGCCGCAGCCAATAAAAATCCAGATATTTTGTTTGGCATGGTGGATACTGAGCAATCACCAGAAATTGCGCAGTATTTTGAAGTGTCAAAGATTCCAGGTATTTTGGTGATTCGTGAACAAGCAGGTATTCACGCACAACAGGGGGAAATAGGCGCACCTGCGCTAGATGCGCTGATTGATTGGGCGCGTGAGTTTGATATGACCACGGTGCGAGACTATTATCAAAAACAAGATAGTAAAACCAAGTAATTTGATTTGATGAGATAAATAAAAAAGCGGCTATTAGCCGCTTTTTTTATGCGAAAACTAAGGAATAAATTCGAAAAATTTAAGAATGTAATAAGCACCCAATGCCATCATAATATACATGGGCAACTCGCCACTTTTTTTAATGTCACCATGACCTTCGGCGCTAATCATGCGGTTTGCTAGCCACAGCACAAAAATGATGACAGGGATAAACAGCATGTGTTCACCGCTATCAAATAACCAGCTCATTGCTTTTACTATCAAGCCACCGTCTTTAAAAAACTCCATCGCCAGCCCAGCAATGCCCGCTAGCACCAAGCCCATGCGGACGACTGCAAGCAGCACGCTTCTTTTGCTTTCAGCTTTTATATCTTTATTTTTTAGGTATTTATTTGGGTCTTGCTTCTCACGTGGTTTTGCCATTGTGTATCCCCTTTAACTAATTTGTTGCAACGCTGGCCTGTAAATATTTGCTAGGGTCCACCGATTTTCCTTGGCGGCGAATTTCAAAATGCAACTTTACTTTATTGCTGTCTGTACTGCCCATTTCGGCGATTTTTTGCCCACGTGCAATGGTTTGCCCTTCTTTCACTAAAATATGGTTATTGTGCGCATAAACAGATAAATAGTTTGCATTATGTTTAATAATCACCAACTTACCATAACCGCGTAAATCAGAGCCACTGTAAATCACCTTGCCAGGTGCCGCTGCCGTAATGGCTTGTCCCAGTGTGCCTGCAATATCAATGCCTTTATTACTTGCCTCGTTAAAGTTTGCAATCACCTTACCTTTGGTGGGCCACGCCCAACCAGTTTCTTCGTTAAACTCAGCTGGTTTAGCTTCAGACTTAGCGGTGGTATTGGTTGCAGAAGAAGTTTGCGTATTAGGGCTTACCTTTTCATTGGATGGTGTTGTGTCAGTCGTATCGACTTTTGCGATTTCAGTGTTTTCTAACACAATTTTAGGCACAGGCAATGGATTGCGAAGCGCTTCATCAGAATAAGGTTCGCGGATTGCCTTAGGTTCAGTAATCGCAATGATGACGGGCTGAACGACAGAGGTGGTTGCAACGGTTGTTTCTGGCTCTGTTCCAATCGGCGTAATTACCACATCCTCCACATTCGCTTCTTTGTTGGCGTTAGCCGTACTGGTTGTTGTGGGCTTAGATTCAAGCAAAGCTTTATCTTTAAGGGCTTTCAGTTGCAACACTTGCCCAACTTTAATTTGATAAGGTGCAGAAATGTTGTTTGCTTGGGCTATTTCTTTGTAGTAGTAACCAAGCTCAAGGCTAATCCTTAGTAGATTATCCCCTTTTTTAACAATATAAGTGTCTGGTCGCCAATCGCTGATTTTACTAGTAGTCGGTTTGCTTGTGCTTGTGCTAGTTTGTGCTTTGCTGTCAGCTTGGCTAGGTTTTGCAGGTGTACGGTCAACCACTGGCGCAGGTGGCGAACTTGCGCAACTGACTAATTGTAAAAGTAAGCCGCATAAACACAGCCAGCGAAAAATCAGTTTGCTAGCGCGCATTAGCTAATGCCCCCAAGAAGCGGTACAAATTTCACCGGTTCTAATTTGCTGTGTTTGTAATCTGTTTCAGATTTACGTTCTACCAAGGTCAGCACTTGTTCATCAATACCAACAGGAATCACTAATCGACCTCCAACGGCCAGTTGGTCTAATAAATCTTGTGGAATATGACTGGCTGCCGCAGTGACAATAATCGCCTCATAAGGGGCAAATTCAGTTAAACCCATGCTACCATCCGAATGCCCAAGCTTTACATTCGTACATTTAAGTTCGCGCAAGTGCCCACGCGCTTTCATCACCAAGGGGCGGATGCGCTCAACCGAATACACTTCTTTGGCAATTTTTGAAAGCACAGCTGTTTGATAGCCGCAACCCGTACCAATTTCTAACACTTTTTGTAAGGGTTTGCCATGACGGATAATTTCAGACATACGCGCCACAATGTAAGGCTGAGAAATGGTTTGGCCAAAGCCTATCGGCAAGGCGACATCTTCATAAGCACGAATGGATAAGGCTTCATCCACAAAAATATGGCGCGGAATGCTGGCAATTGCTGAGAGTACAATTTCATCTTTTATGCCTTGCTCTCGCAGGCGCGCTAACATGCGGTCACGCGTGCGCTGCGAGGTCATGCCCATGCCTGAAAAAGTGTTGCCTTGCGGAGGTTTTGCGATAGTCACGTTAAAAATCCGTTTTAGCTTTCAAGCCAGTCTTGAATATCGGCTAACTGCACGTGATTAGTTAAATCGACTTGAATAGGGGAAATAGAGACTTGATTGTTTGCTACCGCGTAAAAATCTGTACCTTCACCACCATCGTTGGGTTGTCCGGCAGCACCCACCCAATAGACGGTTTCACCTCTTGGCGTTTGTAGTTGAATCACAGGTTCGGCTTTATGGCGCTTGCCTAAACGGGTAATGACGTTGCCGCGCAACTGGTTGTAAGGGATGTCGGGTACATTCACATTAAGCAGGGTGGGCGCACTAAAACCATTTTTTTTGTAATGTTGTACTAGCTCTACCGCCACGCGCGCTGCTGTTTCAAAATATGTGGAGTTATGTTGCGACATCGAAACTGCAATGGATGGAATCCCGAGCAGGTAGCCTTCCATTGCCGCCGCTACGGTACCAGAGTAAATCGTATCATCACCCATATTGGCGCCATCATTAATACCGCTAATCACCATATCTGGCATCGTGTCCATCAAGCCAGTAAGCGCGATATGTACACAATCAGTAGGGGTGCCATTGACATAAAAAAAGCCGTTGGCTGCTTTTTTAACGCTTAAAGGGCGATCAAGCGTTAGTGAGTTACTCGCGCCGCTTCGATTGCGCTCTGGAGCAACCACGGTAATCTCGGCCAGTTTGCTGATATGTTCAGCTAAAATATTAAGACCTGGCGCGAAGTAGCCGTCGTCATTGGATAATAGTATTCTCATGCACGCAATTATAATTTATTGAGCTTATTTTGCGTAAGGCTTTCGTGTGAGTTTAGCGTAATAAATCGCGCTAATAAAGAAAATCAGCGAAAATACCACTTCTAATACTGCCAAGCGCGCCGATAAACCATTATCAGACCACGCGCGAACGGCGCCTTCGGTAAAATAAATCAAAATAAACATGCATGCCCACTGGTAGGTGTAGCGTTTGCCGTGCAAAATGCCCCGAAGTGGCAGTAGCAATGGCAGCGTTTTGAGCATCAATAAACTACCACTGGGTTTGAGCGGGGCTAAAACCGTTTCCCACGCAAGGCACAATATAATTAGGCTAATTAAACTCAGGTTTGCAGCCCATTGCAGGCGCTTAATCATGACGCGCGAGTTTGGTCATTGTCACCAATGCAGTGCGCGCTGTGGCAGCATCGTGAATGGGCGATTCAAAATCAAAGCGAACGATTTTTTCGCTATTTTCAAGCAGTACGCGCATATCAAAACCATCACTATCAATGCCCAACATTTGCGCACTTTCTGGGTTTAAGCCATGAAAATGCTGGCAATATGCTATTAAGCTGTGCTGGTGGTCAGCATTCATGTGGTCAATAATAGCCGTTTCTTGCTCGGCAAGCTGTGATGTTTCGTTTGTTGTAAAATCATCCTGTGAAGACCAACCCATTTTGCCAAACCCGGCAATATAGCGCACATGGCTTACTTTGATACGGTAAAAATAGAAGTCGTGCATATCAAAATAACCCGCCGCTTGCGGAAAATAGCGTAAATAACGTGCGCGCAGGTTAGCATCTTCTTTATCGGCCAGCACCGCTTCGCCCAGCAAAGTCAAGCGCGCATTGGCTTGTAAATCTTCCATGCCTGCAAACACAAGCAGAGAAACTTTTGGGTTAAGGTTGATATTTTTGGTATGTTCGGCAATGGTGCTGATTAAAATCACGGGTTCTCCCGCATGGTTTAGCACAAATGGTGCCACCGAGCCAAATGGATAACCTTCAAATTTAGCAGAAAATGTAGAGAGCACGCCGCTTTGCGTGGTGCGTAAAAATTGTAAGGCCTCTTGCGCTAAGTTCATATTCAAAATCAAGCTGAAAGTTTTAAAGTGGTTTCAGCGAGCCGTTTGCCCAGTGCCATGCACAGTTTTTTTTCATCTTCGGTGATGGGTTTGTCATCTAATGCGCCACCAATATGGCTGGCACCATACGGCGTGCCGCCTGAAATCGTGGTGCTTAATGCAGGTTCAGAATAGGGCAAACCGACCATCACCATACCGTGATGCATCAGCGGCAACATCATGGTGAGCAGCGTGCTTTCATTGCCGCCATGCATACTGCCAGAACTGGTAAACACGCAAGCCGGTTTGTTAATTAGCGCGCCTTTCAGCCACAGCGCAGAAGTGCCATCTAAAAAATATTTCATCGGCGCAGCCATATTGCCAAAGCGCGTCGGGCTGCCGAGTGCTAAACCTGCACATTCTTCTAAATCCGCCAGCTCTACATAAGGCGCACCGCTGACGGGGATTTCAGATTCAGTTGCTTCACAATTGGCCGAGACTTTAGGCACGGTGCGGATGCGCGCTTTCACGCCAGACACACTTTCCACGCCGCGCGCAATCAACTGTGCCATGTCGCGCACCGCGCCGCCTTGGCTGTAATAAAGAATTAAGATTTCGGTCATAGCCACTTTAAGTTATACGCCAACACAGCCAGCATCAGCAGCGATTGCGCGCTGGCGACCACCCAAAAAAGCCCATAGCTGTGTTTTGCGGTTTCTGAAAGTGTAAGCATCAATCTATCTGACACTATTTGCGGTAAATTGCTATTTTCTTGTTTAAAATCAATATCATCCAGATTTATTTTTTTTAAGCCATAGGCAATTGCCTTGCGCTGAATCTTATTTAAGCTACTGTCTTGCTGGCTAGAATCAAGCAATTTATCTTTAAGCGCTGCGCCGTTTTTAAGCGATTGCGCCCAGTTGGGCTGCTTTTCACTAAATCTTTGAATGAGGCCGCAGACTTTTTCACCCAATACCGATGACAGTTTTTCATCAAATAAACGGCTTAAAATAAAGCTCAGCGAGGTTTTGTTGGCAACGATGAAATAAATGGCTAAAAACGCCAAGCTGGAAAGCACAAGATACAAGGTGTTATATGACGCTTGGCTGGCTTTTACGCTAAAAATATAAGCAATCATGGCGGTGGCGAGCAGCCCGCCAGCAAAAATTAATGCCCAACACGCGAATGCGGCAGCTGCGGTTTTGGTGAAAAATTTAACGTGATCATGCATGATTTTGCTTGGTTTTTGCTAGTGATGTTGAGCTAGTGATTTTGAACCAAAAGTATAGCAATATTTACCGCAACAATTTGGCAAAAATTGTAATTTTTTGCCAGAAATTTTGCTTATAAATACCGACAAAACCAGCCGAATTTTTTTATATAATGATTAGTTATATTAAACCAAAACCCGCCGAGAGGAATTTATACCGCCGTAAGCCGCTTACAGACTGGCTTAGCGGGGAAGTGAAAAGATGTTGAGGGTAGAATTAACAAAAAATGGCATTTTTAAGCGCTATTTTGTAGATTTAGCAAGTTGTTTGCCTAAGCTGTGAAATATCGGAGGTTCTTTACGCGCTGGCAGAAACTGTCTGCTAGTACGCACTCTTTTATTTAAAGCTAAACGTATAAAGCATATCCACCGCGCTTTCTGTACCGGCTTCGCCGCGAATTGACCATTGTGGCGTGATGTTAAACGTGAGCCTTGCCACGTCTAGCAAGCCGCTAATGCTTTTTACATAGCTTAAATAGAGTTGCGAGGTGAGGCGTTTGCCAAATACTACCGATGCGCTGCTGGCGTCACCGCCTGAAAAACTCAGTTCATCCAGCCCAGCGGCGCGGGCAAGTTGGGTTTGTAATGGCACAGATTGGCCTTGCGACAATATTACGCCCGCCGCTAATGAGAGTACGCCGTAATCGTTTTTGGTGGTTTGTTCCATGCCGTGGCCGAGCACCAGCCATGAGAGTTTTTCACTATCATTGACGGTGGGGTCTGATACTAATTTGGTGGCAGGGTTTTGCGCGTTGCCGGTAATCTCCACACCCGCGTTAATGGGTTTGCTGTTGCGCATGGCGCGAATATTAAGGCCTGGATTATCGAATGTGCCGCTAAAATTTAGCAAGCCGCGTTCAATAGTGAGCACTTGTCCGTATGCCATATAGGTGCCGTTTTTGGCTTGAATGCTGCCTTCGGTGTGCGGGCGATATTGTGTTAAGCCGGTAAAAGTGAGTGCGCCTGTGAGGTCAGTATCCAACCCACGCCCGCGTAGCCTAAAGTTATCGCCCAAACTAATGCGTAAGCCATTGAGCAAAATGCGCATGGCAGGCTCAACTACAATATCTGTTTTGCCTAATATTACGACATCATCGCCCAGCACCGGGGCGGTTTCGTCGGCAAGTTCGGCTAGGCCTTTGTCCACCGTAAAGTTGCCTGAAATCATCAGTAGGTCATCTTCAAGTGTGGTGTTGCCTTTGCCACTGAGTATCAGCAAGCGGTCAGCACGCGAAATGACGGTGAATTTGTCCGCAAGCCATGTTAAATCTGCTGAAGGTTTACCTTGCTTGAGCCGCATTAGGCCACTGGCTTGAATCGTGCCGTCGCCACCATGCCATGAGGCTTGTTTAATGCGCAATTGGTCATTGTCAAAGTTGGCTTGCAGTATGCCATCTTTGAGCATGACACCTTCTGATGGTAAGCTAAAAAACAGCTTGCTGGCTTGCACATTGCCAGCTAAATTTGGCGTTTTAAATGTGCCGTCACCTGCCACTTCTAGCTGAATGGCGCCATCTAAATCAGCATCCATGAGTGAGGGCGGTAAGGGCAGCCAAGCCAAAGTGTGGAGTTGTGCTTTGCCATTTACACGCAATGGCGCACTGGCAAGCAAGCTATAGCCAGCCTCGGTTTTGCTGAGTTGCGTGGTGAGATTTGCCTCTAAATCGCCCATATTGCGGCCGTGGATGCTGGTATTGAGCGTGACTTGGTTATTGTTAAATTGAATATCGGTTTTAACTGTTTCTAAACCTAGCGGTTTTTTTGCACCGCTGTTAGTAATGTTTAAGTCGCCCGATTCACGCCAAAAGTGAGTGCTGCCATTTAAATTATCAGCCGAGTTAATATCCCACTTGCCCGCAAAAACAGCATCGCCGTGCAATTCTTCAGGTAATGGCAGCGTGTTGGCAGGCAAATCTGCCAAGCTAAGTTGCTCAAGTCGCCCCGTGCTGGCAAAGCCTTTTGTGCTGAGTTTTAACTGCTCAACCAGCGCGCGGCCGTGAGCCAACTGAAAGTGCGCTATATTGAGCGAAACATTTCTGTTTTCACTCGCTATATCAAATGCCAAAGGTGCTGGTGCCATCAGCTTAATGGGCGTTTTGCCAACATAATCAAAGTGTTGCAACATGCCATGCCATAAGCTTTTGTTTAAGCCACCTTGTAGGCCGCTGGTCAACTTAAAGTCTTTAGATTGCGCATTTGCCAGCAGTTGATGTTGCATTTTTGTGCCCTGCAATGTCAGTTGCGCATCCATCACAGGGTGCGTGCCATATTGCAAGCCACTCGCCTTAAAGTCGCCTACTACTTTGCCATCAGCTTCTGGCATCACACTGGCTTGCCCAATCAGTTTATCTACTTTAAATCCTTGTGGTAAGTGCAGCTTTTGTGCGTCTAAGTTAAAACGCAGGGAAAAACTTTCTAATACGCCATCTAGCGTGCCATCTGCTATTAGCGTGCCTGCGTAATCTGCGCCAAATTTGCTTAAATCAGCAAAATCAGCCTGCCAAGTGATGTGGTTATTGGCTTGGCCATTTATATTCTCAATATTGCCTTGGGCCTTAAGTGCGTTGTTGGCTACCGTGGCTTGTAGATCTAGGTTACGAATTTTGTCGTTTTGAATTTGTAGCTTGCCAGTGCTATGAAATGCCTGACTTTGCCAGAGACTATCGCGCGTGCTGTATTGCACATCTAGCAAGGCTTCGGGCAATAATTTGCCTTGTATAGTTGCATTCATATTCAGGGTGGCGGCAGGGTAATTGCCAAGCCGCTCAGGGCGAATTTCGGTGATATTGGCCTGAATATTGATTGGGTAGTCATCACTTAAACTCAATTTTCCTATCAACTGGGCGTGGGCGGCGGCTGGTGTTTTACTATTGCTTTCTGGGGATATAATCAGTTGGTCATTTTGTTTTGCCAGCCATAAATCACTTTCAAATAGTAGATTATTAAGGTCGCCAGACACGTTAGCTTTAACGTTATATGGTGAACTGTGGTTTTCTTGTTTGATGGCCACTGTGCCAGCCATTGTAAAAGGTTTTGCGGAGTTCATTTGTAAGGCAATAGCCGCATCACCCCAAGGTGTAGCTGCGCTTAGTTGATTGATTTTAATGGTTTTGCTATCAGCCACAAGTGCAAACTTTACGTTGCTAAAACTATGTTGTTGATTGCCATCCATAATCAGCAATTCAGCCACTTCACCATTTTTAATAGAGGCAGGGAATGGCAGTTTAATGCGCTCTGGCAAGCCATTTTTATCCGTTTTTTTTGCGCCGTGATGTAGGGTAATGATGAGCCTTTTAGCGCGAATACTATCTACCAATAAATTACCTTCACCAAACGGTGAAAGCTGCCAGCGCGCATCTAATTTTTCTAGCTTTAGTGAAATACCCTCTAAATCATAATTAAAAGTATCAAGGCTAGAACTGGCGCTGATGGACATGTCCGCGCGAGCAAAGCTAAAGCTTAACATGGTGATACAAAGTAATATGGCAAACAGGCGGCGCAACATTAGAATGCCACGCCAATATTAAAATGCAGTCGGTAGTCATCTACCTCTTGCCCGTAGGCAATATCTGCTCCAATTGGGCCGAGCGGGCTTTTCCAGCGTGCACCTAGGCCATAACCATATACAGGTTCTAAGTCAGCCCAAGTATTGGCGGCATTACCTGCATCCACAAATACTGCCGCACCCCATTGATTGGTTAGCCACTGTACAATTTCTACGCTGCCAGTTGCCACCAATTTGCCACCCACTGTTGCACCGGCTTCTTGCACGCCTAAACTTTGAAATGCGTAGCCGCGCACAGATTGGTCGCCGCCTGCGCGAAATAAGAATGCCTCAGGTGCATTATTTTTACCATTGACCATGCCAATTTCGGCACGCGCGATAAACTGTGTGCTGGTGGTCATTGGGTAATAAACTTGTGTTTTTATGTGGCTATATAAAAATTGCCCATTTGAAAGGGAGTCAAACGGTGCGTAAGCAAATTCGCTATTGACTAAGTAACCTCGCGTAGGCGCTAAGTCGTTATCAGTATGGCGCAAAGTAATACCATAATTGAGTGTGGCGACTTTTTTGGTGGTCGATTCACCCCCATCAATATCTTGCTGCTCAATTAAATAATTGGCGCCTAAGTATTGCTCGCGCTTGCGTGGACCCCATGCACGTTTGATTTTGACTTGGCTAGACGTCAGAACTTGACCTTCAATATTAGTGCGATTGATGTCAGCAATTATGCTGTCTCGATAACCTTTTTTGGTGATAGGAAACTGAATTTGACCAATCAGTGATTGCGCTTTTTGTTCAACTTTTAAATTGCTGGCAAATCGCCAGTCACGCCCAAATAGGCTGAGGTCTTCAAGGGTCAATTGAGTGCGAGCACCTGTGTTAGTGCTGTAACCGACGCCAACGCCCATTTTGATACTTTTGTTTTCAAGCACAACGACTTTGATAGGCGCTTGGTGTTGATTGTCAGCATTGGCGGCTTTGGTGTCGGCGGTGACTTCTACGTTGCTAAAGTAGCCGCTTTCTTGCAGACGTGCCTGAAAAGTAAGTAAATCAGTTTGTGTATAGATAGCATTGGGCTTAATTGGGCTCAGATTTTTGACCACACTTGGCGAATAACGCGTTAAACCTTCAATATTGATTGTGCCAAAATAGACTTCGTTACCACTGTCGATTTCAACTTTTAGCGCAACGGTATTTTCTTCTACATTGACTTGTGCAAGGCTGTTGCTAATAGTGGCGTTTGCGTAACGCTCGACCAGTAAACTGGTGAGTAATCTACGTTTGGCTTGCGCCCAGTACTCTTGCCTAAAAATTTCACCTTTGGCGAGCAGCCATTCATTGCGCAATGTCGTCATATTGGGAGTGCTTTTTTCACTAGCCTGACGAATGGCACCTTTAAACTGAATATCTACGCTGCTAATAATGGCTGGCTTGCCAAGCGCAATATCAAAATGCGCAACCGATATATTGCCTTTTTGACTGAGTTGGCTGGTGATGGTGGGGGAAAAATAGCCTTCAGTAGCAAGCAGATTTTTAATGTTTTGCGGTGCAGCCTCAAATAAACGCTGCCATTCAGTCGCAGTGGTGCGCGCATTATTGCGCCATTCGAAGATTTGCAGATGTTTTTCTAATAAGGTTTTGATTGCAGCGGTGTCGGCATCGACAGTGCTTGCCTGCACAGCAATTTCTGCCTCATACGTGCCATCAACTACTTGCGCGGATACATTGCAACTGAGTAAAATTACCCATAAAAATAGCGCTAATATGCCATATTTGATGTTTTTGATGCGTAGTTTGGCTAATAGCATTGTGCGCATTAAAGCCTGATTAAATGTGGTTTACAAGCTCCGTAGCCTTGCCAATATAGCTTGCTGGCGTGAGCGCAAGTAGGGCAACTTTGGCATCATGCGGAATCGCCAAGCCGCTAATAAACACGTGCAATGAATCTTTATTGATGCCACCTTTACCGCGGGTGAGTTCTTTCAGTTGCTCGTACGGGTTTTCAATGCCATAGCGACGCATCACGGTTTGAATAGGCTCGGCAAGAACTTCCCAGCTATTGTCTAAATCTTCCGCGAGTTTTGCTGCGTTGATTTCAAGTTTATTGAGGCCGCGTAAACATGAGTCAAACCCCAACAGAGTGTAGCCAAAAGCCACGCCCATGTTTCGCAAAACGGTGCTGTCGGTTAAATCACGCTGCCAGCGAGAAATCGGTAGCTTTTCAGCTAGGTGGCGCAGTACGGCATTGGCTAAGCCTAAATTGCCTTCTGAGTTTTCAAAGTCAATCGGGTTGACTTTATGCGGCATGGTGGATGAGCCAATTTCGCCAGCTTTGACTTTTTGCTTGAAATAACCCACAGAAATATAGCCCCAAATATCGCGGTTGAGGTCAATTAAAATGGTGTTGATGCGCGCGAAGCAATCATAAAGTTCTGCCATGTAATCATGCGGCTCAATTTGAATGGTCATCGGGTTGTAAGTTAAGCCTAATTTTTCAACAAACTGTTTGGCAAAACTTTCCCAATCAAATGTGGGGTAGGCTGATAAATGCGCGTTAAAATTACCCACAGCCCCATTTATTTTTCCCAATATCTCATTGTTTTTTAATTGTTTTTGTTGACGTTGCAAACGAAAAACCACGTTAGCCAACTCTTTGCCCATGGTGGTGGGTGAAGCTGTTTGTCCGTGCGTACGCGATAACATGGGTTGCGCTGCGAGTTGATGCGCTAATTCACTGAGCCGTGCAGTGAGTTGGTCTAAAAACGGCAGCATCACTGTATCGCGCGCTGATTTGAGGATTAAAGCGTGGGATAAATTGTTAATATCTTCAGATGTGCAAGCAAAGTGGATAAACTCACTGGCTTTTTTGATTTCTGGGTTGGCATCAAATTTCTCTTTTAACCAATATTCCAGCGCTTTTACATCATGGTTAGTGCGCATTTCAATGGCTTTAACTTGGCTTGCATCAACCTCGCTAAAGTGGGCAATGGCAGCATCTAGCTCCGCAACCGTTGCCGCGCTAAATGGCGCAACTTCGTGCAAATCTTTAGCCGCACTTAAGGCTTTCAACCATTCAATTTCCACCCAAGCGCGATGTTTAATCAGTGCATATTCGCTAAAAAATGGTCTTAGCGCATCCAGTTTAGTTTGGTAGCGGCCATCAAGTGGGGAGAGTGCATTGAGTGTGGTGAGTGACATGGTGCGAGCTTTCAAAACAGCGGTTGTGATAATACCGCTATTTTACCCTAGTCGCAGGCGTGGCAAAATGCTTTTATTGCTGCAGTTTAAAATTACTATAGAGAGCTATCAAAGTTGCTTGATTTCGCCATTTATAATAGCGCATCAAAAAGTGCTATTTTTGGCAATTTTTAGTGCATCTTCATATTAGGTGCTCTGTAAGCCAGTATCCATGCGGCTTACAGAGGTGTAAAAATCTCTCGGCAAAAAATTGCCTGATTTAATCACTTAAATCAGGCTCTTTCTTGATGAAGTAATAGTGGGTTTTTTTAAACCACCAGCATATCCACAAACGTATTCACTGGAGTGGCTTCTAATTTCGCTTGGTCTAAACACAAGGCCAAAATATCCGCTTGTTTTTTAACATCAAAACGTCTGTTTAAATTCACTTTAAATTTTTTCACTAATTCTGGAATGCCCTCACCGCGGCGGCGGCGGTGACCAATTGGATATTCCACCGCAATTTTGCTTGAGTTGGTGCCATCTTTAAAAAACACTTGAATGGCGTTGGCAATCGAGCGTTTTTCTGGGTCGTGGTAATCCTTGGTGTACTCTGCGCGTTCCACGCAAGTCATTTTGGCGCGGATGGCGTCAATGCGTGGGTCTGCGGCAGCGGCATCTTCGTAATCTTGCGCGGTGAGGCTGCCTTTTAATAAACCAACGGCAGCCATATATTGTATGCAATGGTCGCGGTCGGCTGGGTTATCTAATGGGCCTGTTTTATCAATAATACGGATGGCAGATTCATGCGTGGTAATCACAATTTTATCAATTTGCGCAATTTGGTCGAGCGTTTGCAATTTACTGCCCACTTCTTTATTCAATTGGAATGCGCATTCCACCGCGGTTTGTGCGTGGAACTCAGCTGGGAAGCTGATTTTGAACAACACTTGCTCCATCACATATGAGCCGTAATCACGTTGAAATTTAAAGGCATTGCCCTTAAACAATACATCGTAAAAGCCCCACGTTTTGGCGGTGAGTGCTGATGGATAGCCCATTTCGCCTTGCAAAGTCATCCACGCTAAACGCACTGCACGGCTGGTTGCATCGCCCGCTGCCCATGATTTGCGTGAGCCAGTATTAGGGGAGTGGCGATAGGTGCGCAAGCTTTGGCCATCCACAAACGCGTTAGATACGGCATTGATGATGTCTTCTTTATTGCCACCTAGTAATTTAGTCACAACTGCAGTGGAGGCAATTTTGACCAAAATCACATGGTCTAAACCTACACGGTTAAAGCTATTTTCCAGTGCCAGCACGCCTTGAATTTCATGCGCTTTAATCATGGCGGTGAGCACATCTTTAACAGTCAGTGGTGCTTTGCCTTCAGCCACGTTTTTGCGTGACATATAGTCGGCCACCGCCAAAATACCACCCAAGTTATCCGATGGATGTCCCCATTCTGCGGCTAACCATGTGTCATTGAAATCTAACCAGCGAATCATCGCGCCAATGTTAAATGCCGCCAAAATTGGGTCTAGTTGATAGTTGGTGCCTGGTACTTTTGCACCGTTTGGCACCACCGTGCCTGCAATAACTGGGCCAAGTAATTTGGTGCATGCAGGGTAATCTAAAGCTTCAAAACCGCAACCTAAGGTATCCATTAAGCAGTTACGGGCAGTGTCAAACGCCTCATCGGATTTGATTTCATAATCCGCGACATAATTGGCGATATCGACAATCACTTGATCGGGAGCGGGGCGTACATTTGAAATATGTGAACTCATGTTTTACCTTTATCTAAAGTTAATGCAAATTCAGTTAGTGCTTCAAGAGAAATGGTTTTTAAGTGGTGCAGTACAAGGCGCACGGCGCGCAGAAACCAGAATGTACTGTTCGTACATGAGGATTTCGAGCACCGCGCAACACAGTAATGCGCGCTTAGAAACCATTTATCGGTCTTTCAATGCGACAAATGGGCGATTATCTGGCCCTGTGTACTCCGCATTTGGGCGAATGATTTTGTTATCAATGCGTTGTTCAATCACGTGGGCAACCCAGCCAGTAGTGCGAGAAATCACGAAAATTGGTGTGAACATCTCCGTGGGAATGCCCATCATGTGATAGCTTGAAGCGCTGTACCAATCGAGATTAGGGAACATTTTTTTCTCGCGCCACATGGTGGTTTCAATGCGGTCTGAAATATCAAACAGTTTCATGTTGCCTGCCGCTTCACATAGTGATTTGCTCACAGCTTTAATTGATTCATTGCGTGGGTCGGCAATGGTGTACACGGGGTGCCCAAAGCCGATAACGATTTCTTTACGCGCCATGCGTGCCATAATGTCGGCTTCGGCTTCATCGGCATTTTTGTAACGCTCGATAATTTCCATGGCGGCTTCATTTGCACCGCCATGTTTGGGGCCGCGCAGCGCGCCAATAGCACCAGTAATGCATGAATACATATCAGACAAAGTGCCCGCAACAACACGCGCTGTAAAGGTTGAAGCGTTAAACTCATGCTCTGCATAAAGTACGAGTGAAGTGTTCATCGCAGCAATATGTAAGTCAGAAGGTTTTTTACCATGCAATAAATATAAGAAGTGCGCAGCGATAGAGTCTTCGTCACTTTCAACATCAATACGTTTATTATTGTGGCTAAAGTGATACCAATAAAGCAAAATAGAACCAAAGCAAGCAATTAAGCGGTCACCTAGTTTTTTCGCATCATGCGTATTACGGTCAGCCGTTTCTGGCTCTAGAGTGCCAAGCATTGAGCAGCCTGTGCGCATCACGTCCATAGGGTGCGCGGTGTTAGGAATTTTCTCTAAAACATCCATGAGCGCTTGTGGAATGCCACGCAATTTTTTTAAGCGCGCATGATAGGCATTAAGCTCATCTTGCGTTGGCAATTCACCATGAATCAGCAAATAAGCCACTTCTTCAAACGTGGCTGATTTAGCTAACTCGATAATATCGTAGCCACGATAGTGCAAATCGTTGCCGGTATGACCCACGGTGCAAATTGCTGTGGTGCCAGCGGCTACACCCGCTAGCGCAACGCCTTTTTTCTTTTTTGGTTCCAGAGTTGTGGTCGCTTCAGACATGCTATTTTCCCCCTTTAAGCTTTTTTACTTTGATTAAATAAGGCGTCCAGTTTTTGCTCAAACGTGTGGTAACCCAAATGGTCATATAAATCCATACGTGTTTGCATCGTAGCCAACACATTTTTTTGCGTACCGTCTCTTTTTACGGCTTGGTAAACATTTAATGCGGCTTGATTCATGGCACGGAAGGCAGAAAGTGGATAAAGCACCATGCTGACATCGGCACTAGCTAGTTCATCTACCGTGAAAAGCGGAGTAGAGCCAAATTCAGTGATATTGGCGAGTACGGGCACTTTTACGGCATCTACAAACTGCTTGTACATGCTTAACTCAGTCATCGCTTCAGGGAAAATCATATCTGCACCTGCTTCAACGCAGGCACAGGCGCGGTCAATAGCAGATTGCAATCCTTCAACTGCTAGCGCATCGGTACGCGCCATGATGACAAAATCATCATACGGTTTAGCATCAACTGCGGCTTTTACACGGTCCACCATTTCTTCTAAACTCACAATGGCTTTATTAGGGCGGTGACCACAGCGCTTGGCTGAAACTTGGTCTTCAATATGCACCGCTGCAGCGCCTGCTTTAGCCACGCTTTTAACGCTACGTGCAATATTAAATGCGCCACCCCAGCCAGTATCAATATCCACCAACAATGGCGTATCAACAGCATCGGTAATGCGGCGTACATCTACAAGCACGTCTTCTAGACTAGAAATACCTAAATCAGGTAAACCAAGGGAGCCCGCCGCCACGCCGCCACCGGAGAGGTAAATGGCGTTGAACCCGGACTGCGTGGCGAGCATGGCGTGATAGGCATTGATGGTTCCGATGATTTGCAGTGGTGCTTCAGCGGCAAGGGCGGTGCGAAAACGTGCGCCTGCAGTTGTAATTTGTGTCATTAAAAAAACCTTTTCTGTGCTTCGTCTGAGATAGCAACCCCTGTGAGTTTGGCTTTTTGTAAAACTTCCCAGAAGTAACGGTAGGTAGCTCTATCGTGTAGCTCACCTGCATATTGAATGGGGCCCCAATTCACATCTTGTGCGGCCACTAAAATGTTGGCCGCATCAAGCACTTCGTCATAATTGGGTTTCATGGCATCCACAATGGCTTGAATTTGAGTAGGGTAAATACTCCACATCCGCAAAAAGCCAAATTCATTACGCGCGCGGCAAGCATCACTTTGCGTGGTTTCAACATTTTTAAGGTCTAGTGTGACGTTATGCGCAGGCACCACGCCGTTGGCGAGGGCGGCTGCCACCACTTCGGCTTTAGCCCGAGCGAGCAAGCGGTGCTCAAATTGCCCTGGGCTACGCATCGCACTTGCTGGAATAGCGCCATGATGTGCGCTGACAAAATCCATTAAGCCAAAGTCTAGCACTTGCAACCAAGGTAGTTTGGCAATTTCATGTACTTGCTTTAATGCGCCATGCGTTTCAACTAAAATATGCACGGGGATTTCACGTTCAATACCGCTAAATTTCGCCACTTTTTGAATATAGGCAATCATCTCTTTGGCTTGCGCAATATCTGTACATTTAGGAATCGTGATGTAGCTCAGCACTTGGCCTGCGCCAGCGACTAAAATGTCGATGTCCAACTTCCATGAAGGATGTGTGTAGTCGTGAATACGTGCGCCCGCCATTTTGTGTTTGTTGGCTTCTGAATTGAGCACGCGCACAATCATTTCAGCGTGCTCACGTTCTTGACCGCTGGCTGCACCATCTTCGCAATCGCAGGTAATATCAAACACTGGACCTATAGAATCTTGCAGTGATAAAGCTTTTAAAATCAGTTTTTCGCTGCCAGCAAAATGTTCGCAAGCGGGAATAAGCGGAAAAGGTTTTTCGCCGCCAAATAGTGCTTCTGATGGATGAACGAGGGTTGCCATGGTGCTATCCTTTAGCTTTAAATACTTTAATTTAGTGTTTGCGTGGCATGTGCACGATGTAATCAAGATCTAGCACCACATTGGGGTGATAGCCATTTTCAGTTTTAATGTCGGTGATTTCGTGTGCAGGCATATTTTTAACGCCCACCATACGCAAACGTAATGCGCCAATGTCCGTACGCTTAGGCAACGGCCAAGCATCAATCACTTCGGTGATGGTGTAAATGGTGTCACCCGCAAAGCACGGATTAACATGCGTTCCCGCGTTGATAGCAAGAATGCTGAGTGCGTTTTCTAAACCCTCAAAACTTAATGCGCGACAGGCAGAAATCACCACGCCGCCATACACTAGGCGCTGACCTATAGCTGAGTTTTTCATCAAATTTGCATCAAAGTGCAAACGTGCGTTATTTTGATAAAGTCTGGTAGCCAAACTGTGGTCACTCTCGTTGATAGTCATGCCTGCGGCGTGGTTAATACGCTCGCCCACTTGATAGTCTTCCCATAAATATTGTCCACCCGTGGCATTGGTTTGGTAATATTTTGCTGACATATAAGGCGATAACTGCAAATGTTCTACGCTTACAAAAGCCGGTAAATCTGGAATAACTGTCGCTGGGGCAGGCGATGACAGATTGTTTTTGTGTACCATGACCCAACGTACCCAACTCATCACAGGTATTTTGTGTTGATTGACCGTGGTTGAGCGCACCCAAACCACGCCACTTTTACCGTTCGAGTTTTGTTTTAAGCCAATGACTTCGCTACTTGTTGTGAGTGTGTCGCCAACGAATACAGGTTGAATAAATCTTGTATCGGCATAGCCTAAGTTTGCTACTGCATTGACCGAAATATCAGGCACCGTTTTGCCAAAAGCAATGTGAAAGGCTAGCAAGTTATCAATAGGCGTAGTTTTATAGCCCAAAGATTGCGCAAAAGGCTCGCTGCAATGCAAAGGGTTACGCGCACCAGTCAACGCAATATACAGCGCGGCATCCCCCGCGGTAATGGTGCGCGGTGTGGCGTGCAAAATCACTTCACCTAGCACAAAGTCTTCAAAGAAGCGCCCAGTATTAATTTTGGTAGAAACGGTCATTTAGATAAAGTCTTCTTCAAGTTCAGAAATCATATCGCTGAGTTTTAGTAAACGTTGCGCGGCTTTAACATGGTGCTGCTCAACTAATTTATCGTTCACAACTACAGTGCCTAAGCCGCCTTCATTCGCTTCTTGTAGGGCTTTGATAATCAATCTGGCATTGGCCACTTCGGTTGCCTTAGGCGTATAGGCGTCATTGCAATACGCAATTTGCGCTGGATGAACGAGTGATTTTCCATCTAAGCCCATATCACGCCCTAAGCGGCAAGCGTATTCAAAAGAGTGCATATTTTTAAAGTCACTTGTAATGCCATCAATCACACAACGGCCATAAGCGCGCGCAGCCAACACCACAAGTGATAGTGAAGTTAAAATAGCCGAGCGCTCATGCGTGACGCGGGCATGGAGTTGTGAAATTAAATCTGATGTTGCCATCACAATGCAGGTAATACGGTCTGATGCGCTGGCGATTTCTTTGGCGTTGAGCACGGCAATCGGGCTTTCAATCATCACCATAATCGGCATTTGGCTCCCCCCCGCGGCATCTAACGCAGCTTGGGCTTTTAATACATCCTCTCTTGACTCTATATTAGGAAACAAAATCGCATCTGCGCCAATATTGGCGACTGCTTTAATATCGTCTGGCCCCCAAATAGAGTCTAAATCATTGACTCGCACTACGACTTCACGTGAGCCATAGCCACCTTGTTTAACAGCGGCCACTACGTTTTCTCTGGATTGCAATTTGGCATCGACCAATATAGGGTCACCCAAATCTAGGATAACGGAATCGGCGGGCAAGGTGCGTGCGCGGTCTAAATAATGTAGGTTGCATCCTGGCACATATAGCATAGAGCGACGAGGGCGTAAGCAATATTCCATAATCTTTGCGCTTAAAAGTTAAGTTGAAGTGATTATATATACGCAATATTATAAATGTCAACATATATCTTATGTCTTATATAAGATATAAAACACTAGACATATTATTTATGGCGTGTTATAAATATCACATGTTGCAAATAAGTAGAGATAAGAAAATGGAAAAGCTTTCTAACTCACCCAATTACCGCCCTTTGTATGAGCAAATTAAAGTGCTGATTACGCAGAGCTTGATAGGTGGCGAGTGGCGCCCAGGTGAAATTATTCCTAGTGAAATAGAATTGGCATCGCGCTATAAGGTCAGTCAAGGCACGGTCAGAAAAGCGATTGATAGTTTGGCGACTGAAAATATACTCATTCGTCGTCAAGGCAAGGGTACGTTTGTAGCCACCCATGAAGCAGAAGGTATGAAGCTGCGCTTTTTAAGGCTAACAGCGGTCAATGGGCAAAAAGAGTTGTTGCAAAATGAGTTTTTGTCATGCGTAAAATCTAAGGCCAATGCGTATATTGCACAAATATTGGATATTAAAGCGGGTGCTTCAATTATAGAGGTGAAACGCTTGCTCACTTTTTCTGGCAGACCATTGATTTACGACCATCTGATTGTGCCAGCGGCACCGTTTAAAGGTTTAAACAGTGCAAAAGTTGAGGAGAGCAACGGTTCGATGTACAGCATGTATGAGTCGCAATTTGGTGTGCGCATGATACGTGCGGAAGAGCGATTAAAAGCAGTGGCCGCTGATAAAGAGGTCGCTAAAGCACTTGCCTTAAAAGAAGGTTACCCGCTGCTGAGTATCGAGCGTGTTTCGTTTACCTATGGCGATAAGCCGATGGAATGGCGCTTAGGATTGTGCTTAACGGACGACCATCATTATATGAGTGAGTTAGAGTGAGTGTTTTTGAAAAAACACTGTTTAAATTATGTAATAAATATGGCTTAAAATTGCCCGAGAGAATTTTATGCCTCTGGAAGCTGCATGGATACTGGCTTGCAGGGCAGTGCAAATGAAGATGTGTGAAATAAGCGTTAAAAATAGACAAAATAAAGGCTGCGAAAATGAGTGATTTAAAACAACGTGCGCTGGATTATCACCAATTCCCGATTCCAGGAAAATTAAGCGTGGAATCATCCAAGCCGTGCGCCACACAAGAGGACTTATCGCTCGCCTATACGCCGGGCGTGGCTGAGCCGGTACGTGAAATTAACGCCAACCCGGCGGATGCTTACAAATATACCAATAAAGGCAATTTGGTGGCGGTGATTACTGATGGCACCGCAGTTTTGGGTTTGGGTAATATGGGTGCGTTAGCTAGCAAACCGGTGATGGAAGGCAAAGCGGTGCTTTTTAAACGTTTTGCCGGTATTGATGTGTTTGATATTGAAGTGAATGCGAGTTCGCCAGATGCTTTTATTGAAACAGTGGTCAATATTGCGCCGACTTTTGGCGGTATCAACTTGGAAGATATTGCTGCGCCGCATTGTTTTTATATCGAAAACGAACTTAAAAAGCGTTTGGATATTCCGGTTTTTCATGATGACCAACACGGTACGGCGGTGATAGTGGCAGCTGCATTACTGAATGCGCTAGAACTGCAAGGTAAAACTTTAGCCACTGCAAAAATTGTATTTTTAGGCGCGGGCGCGGCTGGGTGCTCATGCGCAAAATTGCTTAAACGCATGGGCGCGACCAATATCACCATGACCGACAGAAGCGGTGTGTTGGATACTGACCGCACAGACTTGCATGACAATAACTGTGAGTTAGCCGTTGCCCCAAGTGCTAATAAAAACTTGGCTGATGTGATGCCTGGAGCGGACGTGTTTATCGGGGTATCAGCCAAAAATGCGCTCGACCCGAGTTTAATCAAGTTGATGGCTAAAAATCCTATCATTTTTGCGCTCGCCAACCCAGACCCTGAAGTGTTGCCTAGTATTGCGCATGCTATTCGCGATGATATTTTAATGGCCACAGGCCGCAGTGACTTTCCTAATCAAGTGAACAATGCGCTGTGCTTTCCCTATTTGTTCCGCGGCGCGCTAGATGCTAAAGCCAAGCAAATTACTGAGGAAATGAAAATTGCCGCTGCGCATGCGCTAAGTGAGTTGGCGCGCGAGCCTGTGCCAGTTGAGGTATTACAAGCCTACAACTTAAAAGAATTAACATTTGGCAAAGATTATATTATCCCTAAACCGTTTGATCAGCGCTTGTTGGCACGTGTGGCTGGCGCGGTAGCTAAAGCGGCGAAAGAAAATAACTAAGCTAGCGATATGAAAAAAATACAAGCAAAAAATCGGCCCAAAAACCTAAATTTATTGACGATACGCTTGCCAATCAATGCGGTAGTTTCAATCCTGCATCGCGCTTCTGGTGTGTTTTTATTTTTAGCGTTGCCATTATTTTTATTGGCTTTTCAAGCTTCTGTCCACTCGGCAAAAAGCTACGCAGAGTTAGCAGATTTACTTGATGGCTGGTTTATTAAATTGGTATTGATAGGCTTATCTTGGGCATTTTTTCACCACTTTTTTGCTGGTATTCGTCATTTGTTGCAAGACGTACATTGGATGACATCCTTACAAAAAGCGCGCTTTTCGAGCAGAGTCGTGTTGTGGTTAGTGGGGTTTTCTGTGTTGACTTTTGCTGTGTGTATCTGGTGATTTATGCTGATTGAACTGTTAACAGACAAATACCCTGGCATGCGTTTTTGGCTAACGCAGCGTTTAACTGCCTTAGTGATGGCGGCTTATTTTGTGCTTATGCTGTTGATATTAGTGATAGTGCGCCCAGAAGGGTTTGAAGGGTGGCGCAATTTCATTTCTCCCATTTGGCTAAGAATTGCCACATTTTTGTTTTTTACGTCACTTTGCATGCACGCTTGGTTAGGGGTGCGTGATGTGCTGCGAGATTACATTTTTAATGTAACGCTAAGGCAGTATTTACAAATTGTTGTAGATATTTTACTGGTGATTTATATCGTTTGGTTGAGTGTTATTTTGTGGAATTTATAGGTGGCTATGAGCTTAGAGATGAATCAAATAGAAAAGCATCAATTTGATGCAGTCATTATCGGCGGTGGTGGTGCGGGTTTACGTGCTTCATTACAATTAGCGCAGGCAGGCGTTAAAGTGGCGGTACTTTCTAAAGTGTTTCCTACACGCTCTCACACGGTGGCGGCGCAGGGTGGCATTGCGGCTGCTTTAGGAAATGTGGCTGAGGATAAATGGCTATGGCACATGTACGACACCATTAAAGGCTCAGATTTTTTAGGTGACCAAGATGCCATTGAGTTTATGTGTAAAAACGCCGCCAAAGCGATTATTGAGCTTGAGCATTTTGGCATGCCGTTTGACCGTTTAGCTTCAGGCAAAATTTTTCAGCGCCCATTTGGCGGCATGACACAAAACTTTGGAGAAACGCCTATTTCGCGTACATGTGCGGTGGCCGATCGCACTGGCCATGCGATGTTGCATACACTTTATCAACGCAACATTCAAGCCAATACCCAATTTTTTGTCGAGTGGTTTGCCCTTGATTTAATAAGAGATGCCGAAGGGGATGTGCTCGGTGTGATTGCGCTTGAGATCGAATCGGGTGAAATCCATATTCTGCAAGCCAAAACAACCCTGTTGGCAACAGGTGGAGCGGGACGCATTTTTCAAGCTAGCACCAATGCATTTATCAATACTGGCGATGGCTTAGGCATGGCGGCACGTGCAGGGCTGCCGCTGCAAGACATGGAATTTTGGCAGTTTCACCCGACAGGCGTATTGCACGCTGGAGTTTTGATAACCGAAGGTGTGCGCGGTGAAGGGGGTTATTTAGTCAATAGTGAAGGTGAGCGTTTTATGGAGCGTTATGCGCCAAACGCTAAAGATTTGGCTAGTCGTGATGTCATTTCGCGCGCATCAGCGACTGAAATCAAAGAGGGCCGGGGTGTAGGCAAAAACAAAGATGCGGTTTTTTTGAAGCTAGATCATTTGGGTGAGGAGCTGATTAACAAACGTTTGCCTGGCATCCGTGAAATTGCCAAAACGTTTGCCAATGTAGATCCTATCAAAGACCCCATTCCTGTGGTGCCTACCGCGCACTACATGATGGGTGGCATTCCAACCAATTTAGATGGACAAGTTGTTCTTGATAGTGAAAAGCCAGTTAATGGCTTATATGCGGTAGGCGAGTGCGCTTGTGTTTCAGTACATGGCGCAAACCGTTTAGGATCAAATTCATTGCTCGATTTAGTGGTGTTTGGTAAAGCTGCAGGCGACAAAATGGTGACAGAAATTGCGCAAAATAAAGCTCATAAGCCATTACCAACTAATGTAGCAGAGGCAACCTTGGCACGAATTGCACGCTTAGAAAAGACCAATGGCGAAAATGTGACTGAGGTAGGCGCACAAATGCGCAAAACCATGCAAACTCATTGTGGTGTGTTTCGCTTCCCTGATTTGTTAGCAACAGGAGTTGGAGAGATAGATGCCATTGCTGAGCGCGCAAAAAATATTGTTGTAAAAGACAAAAGCCAAGTATTTAACACTGCCCGTATAGAAGCATTAGAACTTGATAATTTAGTCGAAGTTGCGGTTGCTACGATGCATGCAGCAAATAACCGTACCGAGAGCCGTGGAGCACACGCGCGTGAAGATTTTGGCGAACGTGATGATACGAACTGGTTAAAACATTCATTATTTTATAAACAAAACAATCGCTTAGATTATAAAGATGTACGCTTAAAACCGCTTACTGTAGAAAGTTTTGAGCCGAAAAAGAGGGTTTACTAAGATGAAATTTAGCATTTACCGCTTTAACCCAGATGTTGATAAAAAACCCTATATGCAAGAGTTTGATGTGCAATTGCAGGAAGAAGATCACATGCTGCTGGATGCTTTATTGCGCATTAAAGAGTTGGACGATACCTTAAGTCTGCGTAAATCTTGCCGAGAAGGCGTGTGTGGCAGCGATGCCATGAATATCAATGGCAAAAATGGCTTGGCATGTATTACAAAAATAGCAGATTTAGAGCAGCCGATAGTGCTACGCCCCATGCCTGGTTTACCCGTTATCCGCGACTTAGTAGTCGATATGACGCAGTTTTTTGAAAACTATAATTCAGTTAAGCCGTATTTGGTGAATAACGACCCGCTACCTGAAACTGAGCGTCTGCAAAGTCCAGAAGATCGTGCAAAATTAGATGGCATGTATGAGTGCATTTTATGTGGCGCGTGCACCACTTCATGTCCAAGTTTTTGGTGGAACCCCGATAAGTTTGTCGGCCCTGCAGGCTTGATGCAAGCCAACCGTTTTATTATGGATTCACGCGATCAGGCCACTGAAGAGCGATTAGAAAATCTCGAAGATCCATACCGTTTATATCGCTGCCATAACATTATGAACTGTGTTGAAGTTTGCCCGAAAAAGCTCAACCCAAATGCAGCGATTGCCAATATTAAAGATTTAAAAATTGCACGTGCTAAAGATAAAAAACCAGCTAAAAAAATATTTGGTATTAAGGCGAGCTAAAAATGATGAACGCAGAAAATATGTTAGATGCTGAACAAAAGCGCCTTGCTTGGCGTTGCAGACGTGGCTTATTAGAGCTGGATATTGTGTTGCAGCGTTTTGTAAAAGATGAGTTTAATCAATTAAGTTTAGGTGAGTTGCGCGTGTTTGATGCCATGTTAGAGCTACCAGATAATGATTTTTGGGATTATATCAATGGGACTAACACTGCAAAAAAAGATGCAGATATGACAGCAGTGATTACAAAAATTAAAGCAGCACAGTTTAATCATCAGGAGGCAGATTAATATGACGACACACATTGGGGAACAAGCGCTTTCGCTCGATGCCAGTGCGCTTGGCGATTATTGGCCTGGGATTCAACTATATTATCCACCTGTTAAATATGCGCCAAGTCTGGGGATTTATGAGGACATGGATCAAGCCGCTGCGCGGATGAAAAAGCACGCACACTTTAGTAGCGCACATACTTTGATTTTTGACTTAGAAGATGGCTGTCGTCAAAAAGAAATGAGTCGTGATTTATTGCGGCAAGAACTGGCTATGCTTAAAAAAATGAATCCACGCGTGACAGTGGCGATTCGCTGTAACTCTTTCCGCACCGATGAGTACGAGCTAGATATGAAGCTCGTTTGCGAAATGGGCGAATATATTGATGTGGTCATGCTGGCAAAAGCGGGCGAAGCTTATGGCGCAGCCGAAGTGCGTGATTTATCCAGCTTTTTGTTGAGCATCAACCCAAATATTACGATTCAGCCGATTATTGAGCACCCAAAATCGCTCAAAATTGCCCCTGAACTGATGCAGTACAGCACAGTTAAACACGTGGTTTTTGGTATTCATGACTTTTCAAAAGCGATGGGTATTCATATTACGCCAGAACATTGGATTGAAGAGTTGCAGTTTTATATGAATCAATTGATGTTTGAAGCACGTATTGCGGGTAAAGGCGTGATTGGCGGCGTGGAAACGCTGATTGGGCAAAATATTATGCCTGATAAATTTTTAGAGCCACATGATGTGCGCCGTTGGCTTGATTTGCATGGTGATAATGAATCACGCGTGGTGTATAAGCATGCATGCCAAGAGGCTGCGATGGGTCTAACTGGTAAGCAAGTGATTCACCCTGGGCATATTCATTTATGTAAAACCGCTTATACGCCCTCGCCAACAGAAGTTGCGCAAAAAGTGGCGATTTTAAAAGCGGCCATTGATGCGGACGCTTTGCTAGGCGGCGCGATTAAATTTGAAGGTGAAATGCTAGACCCGCCGATGTTTGGTAAAGCCTTACAAACGCTATTACGTGCACATGCGTTACGAGCATTAAAAACAAGCGACATGGAGTTTGCTGTCCATGTGTTGCAATTATTACCCGCGCAAGTGGTTCGTCAAAACTGGCCTTATGGAGTACTTTTATGATATTTAGCAAATTTCCAGAGTGGGAATGGCAAATCCCCAAAGCGTTTAATATCGGTGTGGCATGTTCTGATAAGCATTTAGGTACACCGCAAGCAGACAATATTGCCATGATAGTGGAAGACGATGTATTGGGCACCGCGCAAATCACGTTTGCAGAGTTATCGCGTAAGACGGACCAGTTTGCGCAAGTGTTGCGTAATTTAAAAGTAAACGTGGGCGACCGAGTGTTAATACGCTTACCCAATAGCTTGGATTACCCGATAGCCTTTTTAGGAGCGATGAAAATAGGCGCGATTTCCGTGCCTACTTCAACCTTACTGACTGCCGAAGAAGTGGCGTATTTAGCCAAAGACTCAGGCGCAAAAGTACTGGTTACAGACGCTGCAGCTTGGGAAGTGATGGCAGAACAAATTGAAACTGCCTTGGGTGATGAGCCCACCTTAAAACATGCTTTGTTAGCACAGGCTAAAGAAACGCAACCACACCGCAGCTTTAATGTGTTGAATTTAGCAAATTGTTTACAAGTCACGCAAGAGTGCGATGCGCCGTATAAAACCCAAGCCAACGACCCTGCCTATTTGGTTTATACCTCCGGTACTACGGGATACCCTAAAGGTGTTTTGCATGCGCACCGCTCTTTGTTAGGCCGCCAGCCAGCCGCGCAATATTGGTTTAATTATAGTAATACGGTACAAGACCGCATTATGCACTCAGGAAAATTTAACTGGACTTACGTGCTCGGCACAGGCTTGATGGACCCGCTGTATTTAGGTAAAACCGTGATAGTGCATGAAGGTAAAAATGATGCGCAAAAATGGCTAGATTTAATTCAAAAACATGCCGCGACGATCTTTATTGGTGTACCCACTATTTATCGCCAAATATTACAAAAAACCACCACCACAGGCGCACAGTTGCCAAGTTTGCGCCATTATATGAGCGCGGGCGAGCATTTGTCAGACGAGGTGTTGAGCCAATGGCGCGAGCGTTTTGGGCTGGAGATTTATGAAGCGGTTGGCATGAGTGAGTTTTCTTATTATCTATCTCAAAGCAAGTTCCGCCCAATTCGCGCAGGCTCTGCAGGCTTTCCGCAACCTGGGCACAATATTCAGCTACTTAATCCAGAAACTTTAGAGGCGGTAGCGTCAGGCGAAGAAGGCATGATTTGTGTGCCAGACAGCGACCCAGGCTTATTTTTGCGCTATTGGAACTTAGAAGAAGAAACCGCTAAATATAAACATGATGGCTATTTTTTCACAGGAGATTATGCCAAATATGATGACGATGGCTATATTTGGTTTTTGGGTCGTAAAGACGACATTATTAAAAGTTTTGGCTACCGCGTTTCCCCTTATGAGATTGAGCGTGTGTATAAAGGCCACCCAGATGTAGCAGATTGCGCTGCGGTGGGTGAAGAAATTGAAAAAGATAAATTGCTTGTGGTGATTTATGTGATTTTGAAACCAGAGGCAAAAACCAGTGCAGATGATTTGTTAGGCTATGGCAAGCAGCATTTAGCTGCATATAAAACGCCTAAAACGGTGTACTTGGCGCAAGATTTTCCAAGGACAAAAAATGGCAAAATTTTGCGTAAGGACATTAGCGCAAAAATAGCTGTTGGTAAAAGTTCGCGCTAGGATATTTGAGTGTTTAAAAAAGCATATTTTATGCAGTTTTTAATGCAACATCATTTGAGCACCTCCGCAAGCCTCATGGATACTGGCTTGCAGGCTGATGATTTTTTCTCGGCGGTTTTTTTGGTAGAAATTTAACGAAGTAAAATCAGCAAAATTGGCGCAAAAAACGCGCATATATTTTGCTAATATTGACCCAGATAATACAAAGAATTTGATGACCATGATTAAACAAAATGACTTTATTCAAAGCATCAAAGATGCCTTGCAATATATTTCGTATTATCACCCGCAAGATTATATAGAGGCATTGGGACGCGCCTATGAGATGGAGCAATCTCCCGCCGCCAAAGATGCCATTGCGCAAATTTTAACCAATTCGCGCATGTGTGCGGAAGGCAAAAGACCACTTTGCCAAGATACTGGCATTGTTGTTGCTTTCGTTAAGGTTGGGATGCAAGTGCAGTGGGATGCGACGCTTGATATTGAGCAAATGGTGAATGAAGGCGTAAGACAAGCCTACATGCTGCCAGAGAATAAATTGCGTGCCTCAATTGTGCGCGACCCCGCTGGAAAGCGCGCCAATACTAAAGATAACACGCCAGCTGTGGTGCATGTTTCACTGGTGGCGGGTGATAAAGTAGAGGTGCAAATTGCGGCAAAAGGCGGCGGCTCTGAGAATAAAGCCAAGCTAGTGATGCTCAACCCAAATGAGAGCATTGTGGACTGGATTTTAGAAGTGGTGCCCAAAATGGGTGCGGGTTGGTGTCCACCAGGGATGTTGGGCATCGGTATTGGCGGTAGTGCTGAAAAAGCCATGTTGTTGGCTAAAGAGTCACTCATGGCGCCCATTGACATGCATGAACTTAAAGCAAGGGGTGCGGCAAATAGAATTGAAGAATTACGCTTAGAAATTTATGAGAAAGTGAATAATTTAGGCATCGGTGCGCAAGGTTTGGGTGGGCTTACCACGGTTTTGGATGTGAAAATTTTAGATTACCCAACACATGCGGCCAGTTTACCAGTAGCGATTATTCCAAATTGCGCGGCTACACGGCATGTGCATTTTGAGCTGGATGGTTCTGGTCCTGCTGAGCTTGTTCCGCCAGATTTGACGGCATATCCAGATGTGTATTGGCAAGCGAGCCCGTTATCAAAACGGGTGAATTTAGATATGGTGACAAAAGCAGAAACGGCTAGTTGGCAGGCAGGAGAAACTTTATTACTCAGTGGTAAGTTACTGACGGGGCGCGATGCCGCGCATAAACGCATGGCAGATATGATGGCAAATGGTGAAAAATTGCCTGTGAGTTTAGAAAACCGCTTTATTTATTACGTTGGGCCAGTAGATGCTGTGCGGGATGAAGCGGTAGGCCCCGCTGGCCCTACAACAGCCACACGTATGGATAGTTATACAGAATTGATGCTTTCTCAAACGGGCTTAATCGGTATGGTAGGAAAAGCCGAGAGGGGCGAAGAAGCGATTGAAGCCATTAAAAAACACCAAGCGGTGTATTTAACGGCGGTGGGTGGCGCGGCTTATTTGGTGAGCAAGGCGATTAAAAAATCGTGTGTGTTGGCTTTTGAAGAATTAGGCATGGAGGCAATTTATGAATTTGACATTGTCGATATGCCCGTAACGGTTGCGGTTACCACGCATGGAGAGTCTGTGCATCAAACAGGGCCAGCACAGTGGAAAAATAAAATGATTACGATTGTGCGTTAAGTCACATAATAGTTGAATTTTTTACTCTACTATTAGTCACACTGAGTGATAAAATGAGAGTGATGATGATGCGTAACTATTTAACAGTTTTATTCGTGTTTGTTTTTTTTGCTGGCCAAGCCCACGCAGAGACTATGTTAGATTATTTTACTGATGCAGAAGGCAAATATGCCGGTCCAACAGTTGAAGATAACGTAAAGGCGATGGATACCGACAAAAATGGCTTTGCCGATGCCAGTGAGGTGCGTGCTTATTTAGAAAAAACGCACGGCAAAGGCTATGAGAGTGCGGTACTTGATAGATTTGAATCATCTGTCAAAGGTGCTAGCTGTGGTTCACCATTTGCCAACAAGTTGTACGCAACCAAATAAAAGGCTCACATTGTTTTGAACCGCAAAAGGTTTTGCATGTGGGCTGGTTTATAATTAATTTATCTTTTTTTAATTCACTTTATCATGACCATGCTAAAAGCCTACCAAGCCCATGTTGCTGAACGCAGCGCTAATCAACTTCCACCATTACCATTATCCGCCGAGCAAGTGGCGCAAGTGGTTGAATTGCTTAAAAATCCACCAGCAGGTGAAGGTGAAACTTTACTAGATTTAATTGCCAATCGTACCCCAGCAGGGGTTGACCAAGCGGCTTATGTAAAAGCCGCTTTCCTAGCAGATATTGCCAAAGGCACCGCTAACTCACCTTTAATTACACCTGAAAAAGCAGTTGAATTGCTCGGCACTATGCTTGGTGGTTATAACGTACAAGCGCTAGTTACTTTGCTTGAAACACCGATGGCTGCTCATGTGGTGAAAGCCCTAAGTAGCACAATCTTGATGTTTGATGCATTCCACGATGTGGATGTGTTAATGAAAGCTGGCAACGCACATGCTAAGAAACTGATAGAAAGTTGGGCGAATGCTGAGTGGTTTACCAATGCACCAGCATTAGGTAACGAGCTCAAAGTCGTGGTGTTTAAAGTGGATGGCGAAACGAATACTGATGATTTAAGCCCTGCGCAAGACGCATGGAGCCGCCCGGATATTCCTTTACACGCCAAAGCCATGTTGATTAATAAAATGCCTGAAGGCTTGAAGTTAATTGAAGCCCTAAAACAAAAAGGCTTGCCACTTGCTTATGTGGGCGATGTTGTGGGTACAGGTTCCTCACGCAAATCAGCCATTAACTCTGTGCAATGGTTTATGGGCAATGATATTCCGCACATTCCAAACAAGCGCACAGGCGGTGTGATTTTAGGTGGCAAGATTGCGCCTATTTTCTTCAACACGGCTGAGGATTCAGGTGCATTACCGATTCAGTGTGATGTTTCAAAATTAAATACTGGCGATGTGATTGTCATTAAGCCTTATGAAGGCAAAGTATTGAGTGAGAGTGGCGAAGTGCTTTCTAGCTTTGAGTTGAATCCAATCACCATGCCAGATGAAGTACGCGCTGGTGGCCGTATTCCACTCATTATTGGTCGTGGTCTAACGTCTAATGCACGTAAGGCACTAGGTTTAGGCGAAACTGATGCCTTCATTAAATCAATACCAGCAAAAGAGTCAGGCAAAGGCTACACCCTTGCCCAAAAAATGGTGGGTAAGGCGTGCGGAGTTACTGGCGTGCGCCCTGGTACTTATTGTGAGCCAAAAGCCACAACGGTTGGTTCGCAAGATACCACAGGCGGTATGACGCGTGATGAGCTGAAAGAGTTGGCTTGTTTAGGCTTCAGTGCCGATTTAGTCATGCAAAGTTTCTGCCACACGGCGGCTTATCCAAAGCCAGTGGATATTAAATTACAACACAGTTTGCCAGAGTTTATGTCTAGCCGCGGGGGTGTTTCATTGCGTCCGGGCGATGGTGTGATTCACTCATGGTTAAACCGCATGGTATTGCCTGACACTGTCGGGACTGGTGGCGATTCACATACACGTTTCCCTATCGGTATTTCGTTCCCAGCTGGTTCTGGTCTAGTTGCGTTTGCCGCTGCGACTGGCGCAATGCCGCTTGATATGCCGGAATCAGTATTGGTGCGTTTTAAAGGGGAAATGCAACCGGGTATTACGTTACGTGATTTGGTGAATGCGATTCCTTATGCGGCGATTCAAGAAGGCACTTTAACCGTTGGTAAGTCAGGCAAAAAGAACGTATTTAATGGACGCGTGTTAGAAATTGAAGGCTTGCCAGATTTGAAGGTTGAACAAGCATTCGAGCTTGCCGATGCTTCAGCTGAGCGCTCTGCGAATGGCTGTACGGTGCTGTTGAACGAAGCGCCAGTGATTGAGTTCTTAAATTCCAATATCGTGTTGATGCAAAACATGATTGAAAATGGTTATGAAGATGCCCGCACGCTACAACGCCGTATTGAAAGTATGCAAGCATGGTTAGCAAAACCTGAGCTACTTAAACCAGATGCGGATGCAGAATATGCACATGTGATTGAAATTGATTTGAATACCATTAAAGAGCCGCTAGTGGCTTGCCCGAACGACCCTGATGACATCAAGCCATTGTCAGCAGTGGTCGGTGATAAGATTGATGAGGTGTTTATTGGTAGCTGCATGACTAATATCGGCCATTATCGTGCGGCGGCTAAAGTGTTAGAAGGCTCAGGCGGCATTCCAACCCGTTTATGGATTGCACCACCAACACGCATGGATGAGGCACAACTGCGCGATGAAGGTGTGTATTCCACTTTTGGCGTGGCTGGCGCACGCACTGAAATTCCTGGCTGTTCATTATGTATGGGCAACCAAGCACGCGTGGCGGATAAAGCTACGGTTTTCTCAACCAGCACACGTAACTTTGATAACCGTATGGGGCGTGATGCTCGTGTTTACTTAGGTTCAGCCGAGTTGGCGGCTGTGTGCGCAAAACTAGGCCGTATGCCTACGCATGCCGAATATTTAGAAACGGTCGGTAATAAATTGGCCAATACCGCAGAAATCTACAAGTATTTGAATTTTAACCAAATGACTGATTATCTGGAATCTTTGAGTAAGCTTAAAAAGACCATTCCTATTACTGAAGTCGCATAAAGTTGTTATAGAGCGGTCATTGACCGCTCTAATTTTATGTGCCTAAATAACAGCATTTAAGGGAAAAACAACATGACAGAACAGTTCCAGCCACCAGGGTTCCACCAAGAAGACGTTTTTAAAAAGCCGCAGCGCAATAGTTGGAAGGTGATGGTGCCTTTGATTATTGTTTTGCTGATAGCAATTTGGGTTGCCCTGCAATACGGCGTTGATAAAAAAGCGATTGCGGGTGGCGCGGTGGCTTATGGCATCATTACCAGTGCTTTTACGTGGCTAGTGGGCATGATTGGCTTGATTCCCATCATTGGCCCCTTGATTGTAAAAGTGCTGTCTATCGGCGTCATCTGGCTGCTAAATGCCATTGGTTATCTGGTTTCTTATATTGCCATTAAGCGCGGATATTCTAAAGATGTGCTGACTTATCGTGGGCTGACGATTGCGCTGATTACGGGGATTGTGATTGGTTATGTGATAGGTCACTACATTTGATGCAAAAGTATTTCTATCGGCACATTTCTGCGTTGCTCAGTACTCAAAATCCTCATGTACCTTATGTACACTCCGGTTTTTCCGTGCCGTGCGCCTTGAACTGCGCGCGATATAAACAGTTTTGCAGCAGACGCAACTGAGGCTTTTTAATTGCTTGGTGTTTGGTTAACTCAGATCAAGTCACACGCGCGTAAACTCGCCGATTTCTTTCCGGCAATTTTCTTTTTTGGCGGTTTTTTGTGGGATGCGCTCACCATTGGCCGTAATGTGGCAGCCTCAGATTTAACCATATTTGCGGCGTATCTACTGATTGCCGCTATCATTTTATACACCATTAGCCGGCCAAGTTATATTCTGGCTAACTCGTTACAACAGATAGAAAAACTCCCTGATTGGCTGCCAACTTGGCTTAAAAACGCCATAGTAAAGCTTTATAAACGCTTGCATTACCCTAATTTACCGTATTTTTTACTGCAATTTATTTATGGTAACTTATTGAGTGCCTTGTTTATTTTATACTTTAAAAGCGCCAATCACTGGTTAGCTTGGTTCATGGCCTTGATATTAGGCGTGATGCTAGTAGCTAATGAATATTTAGAAGATGAGTATAAACAATTTACCTTAAGCTGGGCTTTGTTTGGCTTTTGCGCCATGCTGTTGTTTAACTTTGCCTTGCCATTTTTAATCGGTAGTATTCATGCCATTTGGTTTTATTTAAGCACGTTATTAGGTGCTGGCTTTGCTTATTGGCTGTATAAAAAAACACCTGAGCATTTTGGTAGCATCACGCCAGTTTGGGTGATTGCTGCCGCTTTAATGCTGGCTTACGCGGTAGATATGATTCCGCCCGTGCCACTCGTTAAGCGTGAAATTGCAGTGGGTTATGCGCTTAATAAAATTGATGGCAATTACCAATTGACGCAACAAGCCGCACCTTGGTGGGTGTTTTGGCGCGACACTAGCAATGATTTACAAGTAGGCGCAGGGCAACGCGTCTATTGTTTTTCTTCTGTGTTTGCGCCGCGGGGTTTAAAAACTAAGCTCTATCACCGCTGGCAATATGATGATGAAAAAAATGGCTGGCAAACTGTATCACGCGCAGGTTTTAGCTTATCTGGCGGCCGTGATGGTGGCTTTAGGGGCTACACCTACAAACAAGGTTTGCAGGCGGGTGACTGGAAAGTGAGTGTAGAAACTGAGAATGAAAAAACCGTCACGGTCATCACTTTTCATGTGCAAAATAGCTCAGAAAATGCCGCCAAAATTTCCGTGCCTTATTAAGCAAAAAAGCGCTAAAAAAACCATCCATTTTCAAGTAGATTTTCGCCCGAGAGATTTTTATGCCTCTGTAAGCCGCATGCAGACTGGCTTGGCGAGGAGCTGGAATGATTTGTTGAAAATTCAGGGCTGTTTTTAATATTTTTTGGCAGCTATTTTTTGCATATAAATAGCTACTTTTTTAGTTCATTTTTTTGAAAATTAACGACGCCCCAGTGCCACCAAATGCGAAGGAGTTTGACATCGCGTATTCTAGTCGCTCAACTTTTCTCGATACGTTGGGCACATAGTCTAAATCACATTTAGGGTCGGCATTTTTTAAGTTAATGGTGGGTGGTAATTGGTTGTTATAAACGGCCAGCGTGGTAATGACGGCTTCCAGCGCGCCTGCCGCACCCATTAAATGCCCGTGCATGGACTTTGTAGAACTGACCGCCAACTGGTAGGCGTGGTCGCCAAAAATCTGCTTAATCGCGTTGGTTTCGGTTTCATCGTTAAATTTGGTGCCGGTGCCGTGCGCGTTAATGTATTGAATATCGGTGGTTTTTAAGCCGGAATTTTTCATGGCGGCGGCCATTGTGGCAGCTTGGCCTTCAACTGACGGCACGGCAATATGCTTAAAGTCGTTGGCAGCACCATAGCCGACAATTTCTGCGTAAATAGTTGCTCCGCGCGCTTTGGCTTGTTCATATTCTTCCAGCACCAGCGTGGCAGCACCTTCACCAATCACCAAGCCAGAACGGTCAGCCGAAAATGGCTTGCATGATGCGCTGATGTCGTTTGCGTCTTCATCCGCCAAGGTGCGAATTGCCTCCCAAGATTTAATGCTGGCATAGGCCAAAATCGCGTCAGTGCCGCCTGCAAGCGCGGTATCAATATTACCCAGCATAATGTCTTTATATGCCTGCCCAATGGCCACGGCTGAAGATGAACAAGCGGTAGAAAAAGTGAGGTTGGGGCCAGAGACTTGAAAATGCGTCGCAATAGCCGAGGCCGCGCTGTTATACATGCACATCAACACCGTATAAGGCTTTAAACGGTTTTCGCCTTGCAAATACAGTGTTTGGTAACCATCTTCCACCGACAAAATGCCGCCCATGCCGGTGCCAATATACACGCCGGTTTGTTTTTTTGCTTGGTCATCAAGCGTTAAATGTGCGTGTTTAACTGCTTCAATGCTGGCATGCAGCGCCATTTGACCATTACGATCTAAAATCGAATAATCACTTTTTTGGCTAAAATAATTGACTGGGTCAAAATCAGCTTGTGCAGCCACTTTGCATTTAAGTTTGTCGGCGAACTCGCCTACAAATGGCTTTAAGCCAGACTTACCTGCAAATACATTTTGGCTAAAGTCTTCAATCGTATTGCCCAGCGGCGATACCAAGCCAAAACCCGTGATGACAACACGACGATTGTTTGCCATGCTATGCTGCTTTGTTTTTTTGCTGAATCAACGAATATGTTTCATCAACGACATCTTTTGCCGTTTTAACATGATCCAAATCGTTGGGGAAATGAATATTGAATTGATGTTCGATGCTAAAAATTACTTCTAGAAATCCGAATGAGTCAATGTTTAAATCCTTTAGAGTGCTATCAAAACTAAGCTTACTGACGTCTAATTTTTTTTCTTCTTTTAGCACATTGAGAATGTAGTTTTCTACATCTTCACGTGTCACTGTTACTGAATCCATTTGCAAACTTCCTAACCAGACCAATTGTGATTAACCCGTTTGGGTGATATGGCTTTTATAGCCTATCGCTATAATGCCATAAGAAACTTAAAAAGCATATGGGGTTAGTGATGAACGCAGAAGTTTACGGATTAGATAATAATTTCAAACAATTGGCAGTGCGTTACGATGAAAGTCACGAAGTTTTGTGGACTTATTTTAATCAAAAAAATATAGTGCCTTGTGCCAATTACGAAATAGTCAATGAAATTATTCAGCATCAAGAGGAAATAGCCAAAAACAGAGGTGTTTTGTTTACACAAGACAAAACTTTTAATATCAAATATTCTGTTGCAGCATCACTTACGCCAAATGTTTTTCACCTCGGTGGGCAACTCACTTTGATTAGAGATTTAGCGCGAAACCAGCATAAAGAGGCGTTATTAGCATACGCAACTAAAGCGATTGATCTTTTATATAATCGTCTTTCGAGATTTAATGGGTGTTCCATCATCAATATTAGTTTGATACAAGGCCTAGCCTTGGGTGCTGGATTGGAGGGCGCACTTACCAGTGATGTCATCATTGCAGAACGCAAAAGTCTATTTAGCTTCCCAGAAATGCTATTCAATATGTTCCCAGGTATGGGGGGCTACAGCTTGGTTGCGAGAAAAGCAGGCATCAAAGTGGCTGATGAAATGATATTGGGAGCTAAACAATATACCGCTGAGCAAGCATATGAAATGGGTATTGTGGATGTGTTGGTAGATGATGGTGAGGGTGAGAAAGCTGTTTACAATTGGATAGAGAAAAATAAGCGTTTTTCTAATGGGTATTTAGCCGCACAAAAGGCTAAAAATCGTCTTAATCCAATCACATACGATGAATTGATGGATATTACCCGTATGTGGGTAGATGTGGCATTAAAACTAACTGACCGTGAATTTAGTATTATGGACAGGTTTATTTCTATGCAAGAAAAGCAATATTTGCCTGCGAATGTCGCAAATCAAGCCAATGGTACAAACGGTAATGTTTTTTCGATTTCACGCAGTGCCACATAGTGGCTAAGTACTTTGCCTAAGCGTTTATCGCGCAACGGTACGGTTTTGATTATCAGGACGCTGTGCTAAATATCGCAACAATGCTTGTTTTGTTTTTTGGTAACTATCCAGAGTGTCAGAGAGTAAAGCATCTAAGTCTGTACTGTCTGATGGCTTAATGTGGTTAATAATGCGGCTAAGTTTTGATAAATGATCTGCGCCAATATTAGCTGCACTGCCAGCAATCGCATGACCACAGTCGTTAATTTTCTCAAAATCAAGCGTTAATGCATGTGTAATGAGCATTGAAAAGTTTTGTTCAGTATCTGAAATAAAACCCTGCACTAAGTTTTGCATAAAATTAGGGCTTTTGCCCAGCGTGGCTAAAGTTTCAAGCCTAGCAACATCTAAATATTCGGTTTCAACTTCTAGTTTTTGAGGTTTAGCGGTATTGTTTGATGTTGATTTTACTTGGTTAATTTCGCAATACTGAATCACTTTTGCTTTGCTTGGGTTAGCGCTCAACACAGCGCTTTCAATGGACTCACCAAGTACATCGTTTTGGATAGGTTTAGTTAAGAAGGCTGCTACGCCTAAGCCTTCAAAAAGTGTTCTTGTGTCGTTGGTGGCATCTGCAGTTAAAATAATAGCGGGTATTTGCTGCTGCCCAATCGTAATGCTTTGGTAAATCTTGAGTGCCTCAAGCCCGCCCATCACTGGCATGTTGCAGTCTAGAATCATTAAATCATATTGCTCATCGCGTAATTTATCTAAAGCCAACTCACCGTTTTTAACAATGTCGTATGTGTGATGTTGTAAATCTAGCATTTGTGACAGAATCATAATGTTCGTGTCATTATCTTCCGCCACTAAAATATGATAAACATTTTTAACGGGCTTAGCTGCTTCGGCTTTTTTGAACGGGATAATTTCTGAAGAAATATTTTCTTGCCCTGTATTGCTACTGCTTAGTTTTTCAAATGGAATCTCAAACCAAAAAGTAGAACCCTGCCCAAAAATACTCTCAACGCCAATTTTACCGTGCATCAACTCTACAAGGTTTTTTGAAATGGTTGTGCCTAGCCCTGTACCGCCAAATTTATATTTAGATTCTTTTGCCTGTACAAAACTCTCAAAAATATGTGGCAGTGATTCTGCCGCAATGCCTGTGCCCGTATCTATCACTTCAAATCGAATAGTAGCGTGTGAGTTGCCTTGCTCAATGGCATAAACGTTAATTTTAATGTTGCCTTTTTCGGTAAATTTAACGGCATTACCCACCAAATTAATCAGCACTTGCTTGGTGTGTAGTAAGTTACCGTGAATACGCAAAGGGGTTTCTTTGCTAATTTCAAAACCAATAGCTACGCCTTTTTGTGATGCTTGTGTTTCAAATAGATTAACAGTTGTGGTGATTAAATTTTGCAAGTAAAAATCTTCAGTTGAATTGATTACTTTACCGCTTTCAATTTTTGATAAATCGAGCACATTATTAACTAAATCTAACAACATGTTAGAAGATGATTTCATGACATTAAATAAGGCGGTATGGTCTTTATCTAAGTTGGAGGTTTCTAGCAATTGACATGCACCAATAATACCGTTTAGAGGCGTGCGAATTTCATGGCTAATATGTGATAAAAATTCACTTTTGGCTTGGCTGGCGGCTTCGGCTTTGCTCACCGCTACTTTTAATCTATTTAATAGAGCCATTGCGTGTAATGGAATGGCAATCATCGTCAGTAGTAAGCCGTAAAAGCCAATCATGTGATTTTGCCAATATGGACTCAACAAGCTTGCGATGACAAAGCCAACCAAACTGCAAACAAAGGTAGCAACTAGCTGAAATTTTCCGTACCTGAAACCATAACCAATGGTTAGCCAAAGATAGACACCCACAAAGATTCCACCAATATCATTGGTCACATATAAAGAGATTGATGTGCCAGTAACGTCTATAAGCATCGCACACATAATGCGGGCGGTGTTTAGTGCAGGTTTTTTTCTGATATTTAATGTCAGTCCTACCGAAAATATCGCAAAGGACGTCATGATAACAATTACTGTCGGAGCCAGATTATCATAATGGTTAATCACAAATGCAATGATAATACTGATTAATACCAATCTGAAAATGGATTGTTGATACTCATCCCCATATTTCCTGAATCCGACAAAGTCAGTAAAGAGCGTCATCTTGGACTTTAAGGTGTGGGCAAAATTCAGCATGACATTAGATTAAGTAAGAAAGGATTCATTATTTCTGTAAAAGTAACTAATATTTATTCCAGCAATAATTGTGCCAAAGTCTGAAGGGGCTTTTATGTTGATAATTTACAATCTTATTACTTTGATTCATTGTAAATTGGCATTATAAAAAGAATGATTAAAAGCAGAGTATTTGTTATTAACATGTTGTTTTATATGAAATATTGTTATTTCAAATCACTCTGGTCAGTTTATTTTGATTTGAGGTAAACAGTTTTTATCAATTCTACGAATAGTTAATGTTGATATAGCTTTGCCAACGAATGGTTGTCATCACTGACAAAAAATGACACGGTAAAACTTATAAAGTTGGTATTGAAACTTAATGTCTTCTTTTTGCCTGCGCTGCAAGCCAGTATCCATGCGGCTTTCACATTCGACTTAGTGCGCACGCACTTAGCGAGAATGGGATGCCAAGTACTGGTTCAGGGCAGTGTTTTTTGCTCGGGCGATTTTAGCGCTAGATAATTTGTTTTAATCGCGCTATTTTTGTTTAGCCCGCCACCACTTTGAGTTCTACTGCTGCTGGCTCAGTTGGGTCATTAAATTGTTTTTGAATTTGCGTAATTTTGCTTAGTTGCGCTTTAAAAGCAGCAACGCATTGTGGGTCAAAATGTTTGCCACTTTGCTCGCTAATTAGGTTAATGGCTTCTTCATTTGACCAGGCTTTTTTGTAAGGGCGCTCAGAGGTGAGGGCGTCAAATACGTCAGCCACGGCTACAATGCGCGCTTCTATTGGAATTTCTTCACCTTTTAGCCCGCTTGGATAACCTGTACCATCAAATTTTTCATGATGTCCAAGTGCAATTACTGCGCCTAGCGCTAAAAATTTAGACGGACTACCTTTTAAAATTTCGTGACCAATATTGGTGTGCTGTTTCATTGTGCTAAATTCGGCATCGGTAAGTTTGCCTGGTTTGAGCAAAATACTGTCTGTAATACCAATTTTTCCAATGTCGTGCATCGGGGCAGCAACTTCAATTAAATTGCATCTTTCTTCATCAAAGCCTAATTTTTCTGCAATAAAGCGTGAATATTTTGCCATGCGAATCACGTGGTTGCCAGTTTCAGAATCTCTAAATTCGCCTGCTTTAGCAAGGCGTAACAGGGTTTCATGTTCGCGATCCAAAATATCTTTGGTGGCTTTTGATACTGAAACTTCTAGTGTTTTAGCTTTATCACGCGTGGCTTTTTGGTGGCCTCTTAGCAACAGCAAATTGCGGCAGCGAATTAAACATTCATGATGGTCAATCGGCTTATTGATAAAATCTGTCGCCCCATGGCCAAGCATTTGGTAGCGCACATCTTTATTGGTTTCAGCCGTCACCACGACAACAGGTACATCTTCTAAATGCGCGATATCTTGCAGGGCGCACAACACCTCATAACCTGTCATTTCTTTCATTTTGTAATCTAATAAAATGAGGTCAGGCTCGTTTTCGTTGAGCCAGCCAATGGCTAATAGTGGATTAGAAAATGATTCCACCACAATGCTGTCACAAATGCTTAATACCGTTTCGCGCAAAATAGTACGCGTGGTAAATTCATCGTCAATAATAACAATAGTTTGCGAGGCTTTTAGAAATGAATCTGGATTGTTCTGATCAAATGGCATTTGATTGTTCTTCCGTTTTTTAGTATTGCTTTTGCAAAGTTAAAATATAATGCAACTATATAAGCAATTACTATGCCATTGACTTTATTTTGATAAAGTATATAAAAAACAATTAGTTATGTTTTTGTTATAAAAAGGAAGTATTTTAATTTGCCAAATTTTCAACTAAGTTGTCAAAAAATGACAATTTAAAACCATATTTAAATTATGGTATTTAGTTGATTTTATTTGTTATTTGGAAGCTTGCATGGCTATCTAAAGCTAACAATTGAGTCAAGCTTGGCAAGGTTTCATTGAGGGTTGTTGGTAATGTCCAAGGCGGGTTAATGATAAATAATCCACTGCCAAACATGCCAAAACCGTCGCTTGAAGGCGCTTCAACACTTAAAGTGACATGCAGCCAGCTCGGAATATTTAAGCACATTAAATCTTCAATCATTGCGGATGGTTCAGGACGTTGTAAAAGAGGGTGCCAAATCATGTAAGTGCCAGTCGCAAAGCGGTTGAGGCACTCTTTAATCATGGTTACAATGTGCTGATAATCTTGCTTATCTTCATACGGCGGGTCTATCAACACCACCGCGCGGCGCGGTGGTGGCGGCAAACAGGCTTTAATGCCGTTAAACCCATTTAGCAGTTCAATTTTTACTTGTTTGCCTTGCCCTTTAAAATTTTCTATCAATAATTTGCAATCATTAGGATGCAACTCAAATAAGCGCATTTTGTCATCAGCGCGCAGACAATCAAAAGCCACCATGGGGGAGCCAGGGTAAAAGTTCAGGCTGTTGCCAGCGTTATGCTGCTTAATTTGTGCAACAAAATCGGCCAATGGTTTGGGCAATGCTTCGGCCAGCACGAGTTTGGCGATGCCTTGCTCAAACTCGGCATTTTGCTTGGCGTACGCTTGCGTAAGGCTGTACATACCGGCCCCTGCATGCGTGTCTATGTACCAAAAAGGCTTATCTTTTTGTTTGGTATATTCAAGCACTAAGCGTAAAACGTAGTGTTTTAATACATCGGCATGATTGCCAGCATGAAAGGCGTGACGATAACTCAGCATAAATCAACATTTAATGAAAATTGCCTGTCATTATCCACCATTTTTAGGTTAGCATTTCAGTATGAGCACACAACATTTGCACGAACAACATTCACACGAACATGGCGACCATGACGATCATGATCATTTTTTAATTCCATTCATCCTTATTTTTTGCTTCGCCATTATTGAGGCTGTTGGCAGTTGGTACACCGGCTCTTTGGCATTGCTCAGCGACGCAGGGCACATGTTTTCAGATGTGCTAGCGCTTGGTCTGGCTTGGATGGCAAGTTTTATGGCTAAAAAACCGCATATTAAACGGAATAAATCTGGCGTCAGCTATGTAGAGTTAGGCGTTTCTATGTTTAACGCGCTTACGCTATTAGCGGTGATTGGCTTTGTGGTATTTGAAGCGTTAGCGAGGTTTAAACAGCCACATCATGTGCAAGGTTTGGGTTTAACCATTATTGCAAGCTTGGGCTTGGTGGTGAATATCATTGTTGCCAAGCAACTGCATCATCAAGCAAAACACCATACTGAAACACTGAATAATCGCGCCGCATTTTTGCATGTGATGGGCGATTTGTTAGGCTCGCTCGCAGCGGTTATTGCAGGCGTGGTGATTTATTTCACTGGTTGGATGCCGATTGACCCGATTTTATCTTTGTTAATTTCAATTTTGTTGCTGATTTTTACCATTAATTTAATACGTGACATCGTTAAAACTTTGCAGGGAACAGCTAGTTTACGCAAGCACGACCACGCGCACTAAACGATAATCAATTTTTTACAAACGCAATTTTAAGGAGAAACCCATGCCCTACGTGAATATAAAATTAGCAGGAAAAGTTACTAAAGAACAAAAAGCACAAATTGCCAAAGAGTTCACCGAAACGCTAGAACGCGTAGCCAAAAAACCCAAAAATTACACCTACATTACCTTTGAAGAGGTGGCGTATGAGGACTGGGCAATTGGTGGCGATTTGCTCGGCTAACAATCATTTTGTAGTGTATTTTATACGCAACATCTTTTTTCCATCGCTGTAAGCCTTTATCTATTCGGCTTACAGGTCGATAAAAATCTCTCGGACTGAGTTACGTTATTTATTTAATGTAGTTTATTAAGATGTTTCGTGGTTTTTTGATTCACTAAAAATATAGTAATCGTAGCTAAATTTAAGCAGCGCGATGCGCATGCCCAGCGCGCGACAATGCTAAAATATGCCCATGTTTGATGCAAAACCCATCTTAAAAAATCTGCCTAATTTGCCCGGCGTGTATCGCATGATTAACGTTGAAGATACGGTGATTTACGTTGGTAAAGCCAAAGACCTTAAAAAGCGCGTTTCCAGTTATTTCAACAAAAATATCCCCAGTCCACGCACGCGCATGATGGTGGCGCAAATCGCGCGCATTGAAACCACCGTGACCCATAACGAGGCAGAAGCCTTGTTGCTGGAAAATAATCTGATTAAAGGCTTGATGCCGCGTTATAACATTTTATTTCGCGATGATAAGTCTTACCCTTACATCACGCTCACGGGCGATACGTTTTCGCGTTTGGCGTTTCATCGCGGCACGCAGCGCAAGGGCAGTCAGTATTTTGGACCTTTTCCCAATGCGGTAGCAGTGCGCGAGAGCATTCAACTTTTGCAAAAGGTGTTTAAATTGCGCACTTGTGAAAACACAGTGTTTGCCAATCGCTCGCGCCCTTGCTTGCAGCACCAAATTGCACGCTGCACCGCACCGTGCGTGGGGCTGATTTCTGAAGAAGATTATCGCAACGATATTCATCAGGCAGCTTTGTTTTTGCAGGGTAAAACCAACGAGGTGCTCAATACCTTGGGCGAGCAAATGAGTACAGCGGCGGCCAATCAAGAATACGAGCTGGCGGCGGTGTTTCGTGACCGCATGCAGGCTTTACGGCAAGTGCAGGCCAAGCAGTTTGTCAGCGATTTTAACGTGTCGGATGCTGATGTGATTGCCTGTGCTGAACTGCAAGGCCAGCACTGCATTAATTTGGTGATGATACGCGGCGGGCGGCACTTGGGCGATAGAAGTTATTTGCCTAAAAACAGTGACGGTGAAACGCTGGAAGCCAGCGTAGAGGCATTTTTGGCCCAGCATTATATGGCGCAAAACACGCCGCCACTGATTGTAGTTGGGGTGAAAATCGAGTCGGCGGTGTTAGAAGAAGTGTTAAGCGAGCAGGCAGGTCGCAAAGTGAAAATTAATACCAACCCGATTGGAGATAAGCGTGTGTGGCTTAAAATGGCGCAAACCAATGCCGAGTTGGCACTCAGCCAACGCGCGGCGACTTCGGCCAACCAAGAAGCCAAACTGACCGCACTCAAAGAGGCGTTGAATTTGCCTGAAAGTGTAGAGCGTATCGAATGTTTTGACATCAGCCACACCATGGGCGAGGCCGCGGTGGGTAGTTGTGTGGTGTTTGATAAAGGTGACTTGCAAAATGGCGAATACCGGCGCTACAACGTCACTGGCATTACACCGGGCGATGATTATGCGGCCATGCGCGATGTGCTGACGCGTCGCTACAAAAAAGTAGCGGCAGGTGAGGGCGCACGCCCAGATTTGATTTTTATTGATGGTGGCAAAGGGCAGCTGGGCGTGGCGGCGGAAGTCATGGCCGAAGTGGGGCTGGAAGATATATTGCTGGTGGGCATTGCCAAAGGTGAAGCGCGCAAACCTGGCTTGGAAACCATGATTTTTGCCGACACGGGCGAAATGCTCAATTTAGAAAAAGATAATAAAGGTTTGCATCTGTTACAACAAATCCGCGATGAAGCGCATCGCTTTGCCATCACTGGGCACCGTGCCAAACGTGCCAAAGCCCGTTTGCAATCGAGTTTAGAAGAGATTGAGGGGATAGGCGCAAAACGACGCAAAGCACTTTTAACACGCTTTGGTGGTTTAGACGGGGTAAAAAATGCTAGTATTGACGAACTTGCGCAAGTAGAAGGCATTAGCCAAAGCTTGGCGGAAAAAATTTATGGGGAATTCCATTCGTAAATCTCAACATGGGCATGTTAAACAACGCATTTGATGGTCGAATTTAAACTATGAAGCTTAATATCCCAACGTTACTCACCTGGCTGCGCATTTTGCTCATTCCCATTTTTGTCGGCGCGTTTTATTGGCCAGAAAACTTGCACAAACTTAGTGCTATGCCTTCGCATGAGGTGAATGTTTTTATCACGATTATTTTTGCTATTGCAGCCATTACCGATTGGTTGGATGGTTATTTGGCGCGGCGCTGGAATCAAACATCATCATTTGGCGCGTTTTTAGACCCTGTGGCAGATAAACTGATGGTGGCCGCTGCTTTGATTGTGCTGATAGAATTTGGACGCGTAGGGGCAATTGTTTCACTGATTATTATTGGGCGTGAAATAGCCATTAGTGCATTACGCGAATGGATGGCCGGCGTAGGCGAACGCAGCAGTGTAGGCGTTGCTATGATAGGAAAAGTCAAAACAGCGGTACAAATGATTGCGATATTATTGTTGTTATATTGGGATGATATTGACTTTGGCGCTGGTATATTTAAAACCAAAGAAGTAGGACAAGCACTGATAGTAACAGCGGCTGTTTTAACATTAGTATCAATGGCTTATTATATTAAAGCCGCGTTGCCGCAAATACGCGGCAAATAATTTCGCTTAATTTAAGCATTAAATCGTGTGTTTTGTCTTGACGCTATGTAATAAATCGCTATAATGGCGCCTGTCTTAACAACGCGGGAATAGCTCAGCTGGTAGAGCGATACCTTGCCAAGGTATAGGTCGCGAGTTCGAGTCTCGTTTCCCGCTCCAAAAATTTATTTAGACTGTAAAAGTGTGAAGTTGTTACAGTTATAAAATTGTGAGTAAATGGCATACACGGCGAATGCAAACATGCTTTCGCCGTTTTAGTTTAAGCTTGTTGTGTACGGCCTGTTAAAAGTGGCTTAGCACGATTGGCGCGATAGCAAAGCGGTTATGCCGCGGCCTGCAAAGCCGTTTAGGGCGGTTCGACTCCGCCTCGCGCCTCCAAAAAAATAATACAGAAATTTTGTATTGCAGTGGTAAAATACGTGCGCTTATTAAGTGCGCTAATTAAGAGTTTTAATGTCACCCATGCCCGGGTGGTGAAATTGGTAGACACAAGAGACTTAAAATCTCTCGACTTTACGGTCGTGCCGGTTCGATTCCGGCTCCGGGCACCATATAAAACAACCACTTATCAATCAAACAGGTTTTCTCGCCTTATTGGCTTGTACCATTTTTGTACCGCC